>Ga0115013_10001052_pt1 | contig 16220 bp, 15 predicted proteins | sample SouAtlMetagenome_2_FD_88686 | JGI IMG/M metagenome (GOLD analysis project Ga0115013, IMG submission 88686) | Marine eukaryotic phytoplankton communities from Atlantic Ocean - South Atlantic ANT15 Metagenome | ecosystem: Environmental > Aquatic > Marine > Oceanic | place: South Atlantic Ocean...
AACCAATCAAGCCGCCAGAGAATTAGCCTTGCTTTTATGTCAATCTTTTAGTCAAAATGTTCTTGGTCCAGAATATCCAGCCGTGTCACGAATAAAAAACCGTTACCTTAAAAATATATTAGTGAAAATAGGAGCTGACTTATCTTTAAATCAGTCAAAAAGGCATATTTTAAAATTGATAGATTCAGTACATAAAATGTCGCAATACAAATCGGTACGCTTTACAATAGATGTCGACCCTCAATAGTTTTTATAGCTTTTCCATAATACATCGTTTGGTGTTGGTGCAGTTATACTTATTGGCTCTTTCTTTACAGGATGTATAAAATCTATTTTTCTAGCGTGTAGGTGTATACCTTTATCTTTATTAGTCCTGTCAAAACCGTATTTTATATCACCTTTTATTGGGCAGCCAATTTTGGCAAGTTGAACCCTTATTTGATGGTGTCTCCCAGTTTTTGGACTGACTTCCAATAAGTGATATTTATCTAAGGAATGAATAAGTTTATAACTTAATTCTGAACGTAAAGCATAATTGCCTTCTCTTTTAAATGCTTGAGATTTATTTTTAGCCTGATTTTTCAATAGATAGTGGACTAAATTATCTTTAGTGTTTTGAGGTTTGTTTTTAACAATGGCCCAATACGTTTTTTGGACTTTTTTTTCTCTGAACATTTCATTAAGCCTACTTAGTGCTTTACTTGTTCTAGCGAAAAGTATAACGCCGCTAACTGGCCTATCTAATCGGTGTACCACACCCAAAAATACTTCTCCGGGTTTATTATATTTTTTCTTAATATAATCTTTAACGTATTCGGATAGGGGTCTATCTCCAGTCTTGTCGCCTTGCACAATATCAGACACTTTTTTATTGACTGCAATAATATGGTTATCCTCGTAAAGGACTTCTATCATTTAGTATTGTTCTTTTTCGTTAGGAAAATCAGTAGTTTTCACATCAGATACATATTGACCTACAGCACCTTTTATATCTTCGTATAAATTGAGATATCTTCTTAAAAAACGAGGGCTAAATTCGTGTGTCATACCTATCATATCATGAAGTACTAATACTTGACCATCAACGCCACTACCAGCGCCAATACCAATGACAGGAATACTTAGCTTTTCAGCAACCTTAGTCGCTAATTTTGCAGGTATTTTTTCTAAAACAATAGCAAAACAACCTGCTTTTTCAAGAATTAGAGCATCTTCAATGAGTTTTTTAGACTCAGCTTCTTCTTTAGCTCTTACTGTATATGTACCGAATTTATAAATAGACTGTGGCGTGAGCCCTAGATGACCCATTACAGGAATACCAGCAGTAAGGATTCGCTCTACAGATTCTAATATTTCACTCCCACCTTCCATTTTTACAGAGTGTGCACCAGACTCTTTCATAATACGAATTGCTGAATTTAGGGCTTCTTTGGAATTACCTTGGTAGGTGCCAAAAGGCATATCAGCAACGATTAGCGCTCTATCAACAGCTCTGACAACTGAGGTAGTATGATATATCATTTGATCTAGAGTGATAGGAAGTGTAGTTTCATTACCAGCCATTACGTTTGAGGCAGAATCTCCAACTAATATAACGTCAACACCACCAGAATCAACAATTTTTGCTAAGGTATAATCGTATGCTGTAAGCATAGATATCTTTTCCTTATTTTGCTTCATTTCTAGAAGCGAGTGGGTGGTTATTTTTTTATAAACCTTTTTATGAACGGACATTTTTAAAATTTTACAATGAAGGCATCTTCGAAACCTTTCTTGCTCATTTCCAACAAGTAACCTCTAGCTGAACTAAAATTATCAAACTTAACAGGAATATAAATGACTTGTTGTGCTTGAGTATGAATAGTGGTTAAGTTTTCAATACCTTCAACATCAATCAATTCGCCAAATATACCCAATTGTACTCTATAAACCACATCTTTTTAACTTTCTGATGCTTCTTCTTCAGAATATAAGCGTAAAATCTCACTTTGAAGTTGTTTGTTCTTTTTGTAATGTTTGAGGATATAGATATAGGCATACAGATAGCCCGAATAGTAAGCTTATAATTTTTTTCATTGTTTTAAGAATTTGCTAGAATTATACTAAGTGTTAATCAGAATTAAAAGTATAAATTTGCCATTATGAAAAAAAGTTACTATTTGTGTTTGTTACTACTGACTACTTTATTGGCTTGTGAGACAGATTTTGAGGTCAATGCACCCTGGAAAGAAACGGCTGTAATCTATGGATTATTAGATCAGACTGTCGATACTCAACGTGTGATTATTTACAAAGCTTTCTTAGGACAAGAAAGTGCTTACACAATGGCTCAGCAAGCAGATTCATTTTATTATGCTAAAGATGATTTAGAGGTTTTTCTTTACGGTTTGGATAACGATGGAGATACTCTGCAAGAAATAGAACTTGAATATCAACTTACTAATAATAGATTCAATACAGGTTTTGACACCATATTTTCGACCGAATATTCAGTGGAGTATATTACAGCAGAACCACTCAATCAGTCTTTGATCTATCATTTATATGTACACAATGTAGTATCAGATTATGTAGCTCGTTCCACAACAAATCTTATTGAACCTCTTGATATAAACCCAGGCTTTACGGATGAAATCACATTTTTTAAAAATAATGAATATAGAATACACAGGTTGAGATGGACTTCTTCAACCTTTGGCAAGATTTATAAGCCCTTTATGCGTTTTTACTACTATGAAAAAAACGTTACAACCGACGAAGTAGTTCGTAAATATAAAGACTTAAGTTTTCCTCAAATGTATTCTCAGTCTATTAGTGGTAATGATAATATGGAGTTAGCTATCACTGGAGAAAATTTCTATTATTTTGTTAAAAATAGTATTGAAGAAAATATCAATGTTTTGAGGATAAACGCTAAAAGCCTGGAAGATGGTTTTCCAGAATACGATTATTGGCAAGGAGGAATTGATTTTTATTTCTTAGTAGGTGGAGAAGCCGTTGCTCAATATATTGAAATTAACAATTTACCATCGGTAATATTCCAAGACCCGCCGACTTATACTAACATTGAAAATGGTAGAGGTGTGTTTTCTTCTAGATTAAATGCCGAATCCTTAGGTAAATTTCTTGATATTTCTACCCTTATTGAATTAGCTAATGGAGATGTAACAGACGAGCTTAATTTTATAGAGCCATAAAGTCTGTCATATTGTCCCTTTTTTCTGAATTTATGTCATTTTTATAAATAATTTTCTTTTGGCATAGCCTTTGCTTCTTACTTAGGCAAACAATGCAACAAATTTAAATTATATACCATGAGCAAAATTATTGGAATTGATTTAGGAACTACCAACTCTTGCGTTTCTGTAATGGAAGGTAATGAGCCAGTTGTAATTCCTAATAGTGAAGGTAAAAGAACAACACCTTCAATAGTAGCTTTTGTTGAGGGAGGAGAGCGAAAAGTAGGTGACCCTGCCAAAAGACAAGCTATTACTAACCCAGAAAAAACTATAGCGTCAATTAAGCGTTTTATGGGAGAGTCATTTTCTAAGCTTCAAAAAGAGTCTGAGCGTGTGCCTTATAAAGTTGTTAAAGGCGATAACGATACGCCAAGAGTACTGATTGACGATAGAAAATATACGCCTCAAGAAATTTCGGCAATGATTCTTCAAAAAATGAAGAAAACGGCTGAAGATTACTTAGGTCAAGAGGTCAAAGAAGCTGTAGTTACAGTGCCAGCCTATTTTAACGATGCACAACGTCAAGCTACAAAAGAAGCTGGTGAAATCGCTGGTTTGAAAGTAAGTAGAATTATCAATGAACCTACTGCAGCAGCTCTAGCTTACGGTTTGGATAAAGCCGACCAAGACAAAACTATTGCTGTATTCGATTTGGGTGGAGGTACATTTGATATATCAATCCTTGAATTAGGAGACGGTGTATTTGAAGTAAAGTCTACTAACGGTGATACTCACTTAGGTGGAGATGACTTTGACCAAGTATTAATAGACTGGATGGCTGAAGAATTTAAGTCTGAAGAGAATATTGATTTACGTCAAGACCCAATGGCTTTACAACGTCTTAAGGAGGCAGCTGAAAAGGCTAAGGTTGAACTTTCTTCAAGTGCACAAACTGAAATTAATTTGCCTTACATTACGGCTACAGCATCAGGACCTAAGCACTTAGTGAGAACTTTAACTAAGGCTCAATTTGAAAAACTTGCCGATAAACTTATTCAAGCCACTATAACGCCTTGTAAACAAGCTGTCAAAGACGCTGGAATTTCTGCAAGTGAAATTGACGAAGTTATATTAGTGGGTGGTTCTACTCGTATACCAGCTATTCAGAATATTGTTAAGGAATTTTTTGGAAAGGAACCGTCAAAAGGTGTAAACCCTGATGAAGTAGTCGCTATTGGTGCTGCCATTCAAGGTGGTGTACTTACAGGAGATGTAAAAGATGTTCTTTTATTAGACGTTACGCCACTATCTTTAGGTATAGAAACTATGGGAGGAGTAATGACTAAGCTTATTGAATCGAATACTACTATTCCTACCAAGAAGTCAGAAGTCTTTTCTACAGCTTCTGATAATCAACCTGCTGTAGATATTCACGTTTTACAAGGAGAAAGACCGATGTCAGCAGACAATAAGACTATTGGAAGATTCCAATTGTCAGATATACCACCAGCTCCAAGAGGAGTGCCTCAAATCGAAGTAACTTTTGATATTGATGCTAATGGTATATTGAATGTTTCTGCTAAAGATAAAGCAACAGGTAAAGAGCAAAACATTAAAATTGAAGCTTCTTCGGGTCTTTCAGATGAAGAAATCGAAAGAATGAAAAAAGAAGCAGAAGCTAATGCTGATTCTGATAAAAAAGCCAAAGAAGAAGCAGAGAAGGTTAATGCTGCCGATGCTATGATTTTCCAAACTGAAAAGCAGTTAAAAGATTATGGTGATAAATTGTCTGATGACAAGAAAAAACCTATTGAAGATGCTTTAGAAGGTTTGAAGAAGGCGCACGAGAGTAAAGACCTTGCTGCTATAGATTCTGCAATGGAAACCATCAATACAGCTTGGACTGCCGCTTCTGAAGAAATGTACAAAGCTTCTCAAGAGCAACAAGGTGCTGAAGGTGCCGCTCAGCCCAATGCTGAGGGTGGTGGAGCCGATGATGTTACAGATGTAGATTTTGAAGAAGTAAAAGAAGATAAGTAATACATACTTGTTAATTTCTTTTAATTAGTGGAAAGCCCTTCAAAAAGGTGGGGCTTTTCATTTGTATTACTTACTAGCTCTATCAATATCCCTTTGGATATCTCTATCTTTGATAGTATTTCTTTTGTCGTGAAGCTTCTTACCCTTAGCTACAGCTATTTCTACTTTAGCCCAACCTTTATCGTTAATGAATAGACGTAATGGTACAATAGCCAGTCCTACGTCTTTTAATTTTTTCCTAATCTTATCTAATTCTTGTCTATTTAAAAGGAGTTTTCGGTCACGTTTAGGTTGATGGTTAGCATAATTACCAAATTCGTATTCATCAATATGCATACCTACGATAAATAGCTCGTTTTCTTTAAACGAACAAAAGGAATCGCTCAAGTTTGCTTTGTTATTGCGTATAGATTTAATTTCTGTACCGCTAAGTTGCAAACCAGCCACGTACTTATCGAGTAAAGTGTACTCAAATTTCGCCCGTTTATTTTGGATATTTACCGCATTCATCAGGCTGCGAAGTTAAGGATTTTATCCTAGTGCTACGTCAAGTATCATCATAATAATAAATCCTGCAATAAGCCCCATAGTAGCTAAGTCGGTATGCCCACCACTTTGACTTTCAGGTATCACTTCTTCTACAACAATGAATATCATAGCTCCTGCAGCAAAGGCTAGGGCATAGGGAAGTATTGGCAATGCATAAATTACAGTAGCAGCACCAATCATTGCAAAAATAGGCTCTACAATAGCTGATAATTGTCCCCATTTCCAGCTTTTCCATTTACTTACTCCTTGTCTCCTAAGCGGCATAGATACAGCAAAGCCCTCAGGAAAATTCTGTATACCAATGCCAATAGCTAAGGCAATAGCTGCTCCTATTTCAAAACCTGGAATACCATGTGATATAGCTCCAAAAGCTACACCTATAGCTAAACCTTCAGGAATATTATGAAGTGCAATAGCTAATACAAGTAAAATGGTTTTTTTCCACTTGGTAGGATAGCCTTCGGCTTCTTCAACTTTTTTGAATAAATGTAGGTGAGGTATAATTTTATCTAATCCAAAAAGAAAAAAAGCACCCAAGAAAAACCCAATAGCTGGAGGAAACCAAGATGGTAAATTAGAAGTGCCAATTTCATTTTGCATTTCAACATAGCTGATAGCGGGTGAGAGCAGAGACCAAAAGCTGGCTGCTATCATTACACCACCAGTAAAACCTAAAGATGTATCTAAAAGTTTACGATTTGTTTTGTTAAAAAATACCACCAATGCTGCACCAGATGCAGTCAAGCCCCAAGTAAACAGTCCAGCTAATAAAGCTTGTAAAACAGGGTGTTGTTGGATAAACCAAGTATATAAATCTGTCATTTTTGTTTGATTAATAAGTTTCTTGCCACATCATTACTAATATGTGCTGATTTTTTGTTTATTGTTATTTCTAATGAATCGTCAAAGTCTATTTTTTGAATAACACTGATAGATGTTCCTAGTGTAATGTTTAACGAATTGAGGTATTTTAAAAAGGATTGGTTATCCTGAGAAACACCTACAACTTGTCCAATACTTCCTTTTTCTAATTCGCTAAGTCGTTTAGAAAATGATTTAGGAAATTGCCCATCTTTATTGGGAATAGGTTCTCCATGTGGGTCGTGTTGTGGATAGGCTAGGTAAGTATCTAAAGCATCAACTAATTTTTGTGATTTAATATGTTCTAATTGCTCAGCAACATCGTGAACCTCATCCCATTTAAACTGAAGTTTAGTGACTAAAAACACTTCCCAAAGACGATGTTTTCTAACAATCTCTACGGCTTTCTTAAGACCAGATTTGCTCAGACTTACTCCACGATAAGGTACATAATCAACCAATTGTTTATCGGTTAACTTTTTAATCATATCAGTAACAGATGATGCTTTGGTGTCTAGTTCCTCAGCAATAGCATTTGTAGATACTGAATCTTCTGAATTTTTGGAAAGCTTGAGTATCGCTTTCAAGTAATTCTCTTCAGCTAACGTAATCATAATGCAAATATAATAATTTTATATGTCTAATTTAATTTTTAGATTTGCCTAAATTTAAAAAACAACAAGTTTATTTTCAATTAAACCAATTCTAAATAACAATATATTTTCAATAATTTTGACGGCAATTAAAGCTCCTGTAATGAAAAAAATAATTTATATCATTTGCTTTTTAACTCTGCAATTCCCACTTTATTCCCAAAGTTTATCTGGAACTATTAAATCTGATATTCCGATTCCTTTTGCTTCAATTAGTGTAAAAGGTCAGTCAATTGGAACAGCTTCCAATGCAGATGGTTTTTTTGAAATCAATGATATTAAAGCGGGAAGCTATGAATTGGTTTTCTCTGCCATTGGTTTTAATAAGCTTAAGAAGAATATTTCAATTCAAGCTGGAAAAAATACCTTAGATATTATTTTAGAGCCATCATCTTATGATATTGAACAAGTTGTGGTGACTGGTACTATGAAGGAAACATTTCTCAGTACCTCTCCAGTAAAGGTGGATGTTGTTACTCAAAAATTTCTTAAAAAGGTTGCTACTTCCAACGTTATGGAAGTTATTGAAAATGTAAATGGTGTTCAAAAACAAATCAATTGTGGTGTATGTGGTACAAATGATATACACATTAATGGTATGGAAGGTCCTTATGCCTTAGTTTTGATTAACGGTATGCCTGTAATGAGTTCTTTATCTACGGTATATGGATTCAATGGTATTCCAACTTCATTAATAAAGCAAATTGAGATTATAAAAGGTCCTTCGTCAACACTGTATGGTACAGAGGCTGTTGCTGGTGTTATAAATATTCTTACCAAAGAACCCTTAGATGTTTCAACCATAGAACTAGAGAGTTTCATAACTTCTCATTTAGAAAAAAATATTGATTTTGCTTATGCTCCAAAAATGAATAAAGTAGATGTATTACTCAGTGGAAACTACTTCAAGATGGATAATTTTTTAGATGATAACAAAGATAACTTTACAGATATTCCATTTTCAGAACGATTATCTTTATTTAACCAATGGAACTTTAAAAGGAAGAGCCGAAAAAAGTTTTCTCTATCTGCGAAGTACTTTCAAGAAGATAGGAGTGGAGGTGTAAAAGAATGGAATGAGAACCTAAGGGGAAATGACAGTATTTATGGGGAATCCATTTATACTGACAGGATAGAGTTAGCTGCTTCTTATGAGTTGCCAATGGATGAAGATGTTCGTATTGACGCATCTTATAATTATCACCACCAAGACAGCTATTATGGAAATACCAAGTATGAGGCTTTTCAGAATATCTATTTTGCTAACCTAATATGGAATAAAAGCATTGGTCACAATCATGATTTCATCTCTGGACTAAGCTACCGTTATCAAACCTTTATGGATAGTACCTTGGCTAATATCAATGAACGTAAATTTATACCAGCATTTTTTGTTCAAGATGAAATAACTTTAAATAGAAAATGGACTTCACTTTTAGGAATTAGAACAGATTACCACGACGAGCATAGATTTATTTTTTCTCCTAGAATGAATCTTAAATTTAAACCCAAGACATACACGACCTTTCGTTTGAATGCTGGAACTGGATTTAGACTAGTCAATCTATTTACTGAAGATCACGCCTTTTTAACAGGAAGTAGGGAAGTGTTGGTAGTGGAAGATTTAAAACCTGAAGAGTCTTACAATATAAACCTAAACGCTAACCATATTTTTTCTTTAGGAAGAAGCACAGGAACTATTGATATAGATGCTTTTTACACCTACTTTACCAATAAGATAACACCTGACTATGATGTGAATTCCAATCAAATTATATATGCCAATTTGGATGGTTTTTCGGTATCTAGAGGATTAGCATTTAATATTCAGCAGAACTTTGAAATTCCTTTAAGTATCAAGGCAGGAGGAACTTTTTTAGATGTCTATTCTGTATATGATAACAATATAAGAGAAAACGAATTGTTTGCACCTTCTTTTACAGGCGTATTCTCTTTGTCTTACAATTGGGATAAAATAAATACTTCTATAGATTGGATAGCCAAAGTTACTAGTCCTATGTCATTGCCTACTTTCCCTTATCCGTTTGAAAGAGTAGAGGAATCCCCTTGGTTTTCTCAACACCATTTGCAAATCAAAAAGGTATTTAGCGAAAGCTTAACTGCTTTTATTGGAGTAAAAAATGTATTCAATTACACACAAGAATCCCCTTTGGTAGATTGGCAAAATCCATTTGGTGATGATTTTGATACCTCATACGCTTATGGTCCTTTACAAAGCAGACGTTTTTTATTTGGGCTTAGTGTGAAGCTTTAATTTTTTCTAAATTTACCCAATGGATATTGAATGGAGATTTAAGACGTTTGAGGGTTTGACAAAAACAGAATTACACGAAATGATGATTTTGCGTCAGCAAGTGTTCGTAGTCGAACAAGATTGTCCCTACCAAGATGCTGATAAAAAGGATAAAGATTCACATCATTTAATGGGCTATATTAAGGGTGTTTTAGTAGCTTATTTACGTTTAGTTAAACCAGCGATAAGTTATGAGGAAATGTCTTTTGGACGTATAGTTACTGCTCAGAGTCATAGAGGAACAGGCTTAGGTGTAGCACTAATGAAAGAAGGTATAAAGCAATCTATTACACTTTATGGGACATCTAAAAATCGTATTTCTGCTCAATCGCATTTATTACCATTTTATCAAAAATTTGGCTTTGAATCAACCGGAAAAGAATACTTAGAAGATGATATTCCTCACACCGAGATGATAAAGACTATTTAGTTTAAATATACCGCTTCTTTTTTGCCTAAATATACAGTAACGTGTTCTTGTAATGTTGTCGCTAGTGATAAGCCAACCACATCAGCTTTTATGGGGTAGGTTTTATAATTTCTATCAATGAGTATAGCAGTCATTAATTTTTTGATTGGTTGATTTAGGAAGTATTGGGCACCATACATCAATGTTTTACCTGACTTGAGTACATCATCGACCAATACGACCACTTTATCTTTCAATTCGCTATGTGCGCTGACTTGAACAGGAGACGATAGGGGATTGACTTTATCTAGTTTGACATCTATGACTTCAACCATAATGGAAGAAATATCGCTTAAATATTTGCTCAATCGCTGAGCCAAAATACTGCCTTTAGGACTTATACCTGCAATAACAATATGGGACTCTTGATGATTTTTTTCTAATACTTCCCATGCCATACGACATAGCTTTTGCTCCATCTGTTTAGAATTGAGCACTAAAGTTGTTGATGAATTTATTTTCATAGGGCTAAGTTAAGCAATCTTGTTTTTTTAAAGAAATAAATAACTCTCTACCTTTTCTAGCTTCTATGGAATTGTCAGCGATTTGCATATATTCTATGTCGTAATGAGAAGAAAAGAGTTTTAGATATTCTTCTTTGCTTCCTCCAAATGGTGGGTGATCGTTTCCAAATTCTTCAGCAAACAATAAGCCAACAATTTTTCCATTTTTATTCAGTAAATCTGAAGTATACTTCACATAATCCTTTCTTAAATTAGGTTCTATGGCGCAGAAAAACGTTTGTTCTAAAATAAGGTCATATTGTCCTTGATGTTCAAAGAAGTCGCCTTCAATTAATTGACCTTTTGGAAAGTCAGGGACTCGCTTTGAAAATTCGCCTAAAGCTAAAGGAGATAAGTCAATGATAGTTACTTTTTTAAAGCCTTTTTGGTGAAGATATTCGGCCTCATAAGCTCTTCCACATCCAGGTATAAGAATGGCTAAATTCTTATTTTCTAGACTATCTATAAATGTTTTTAGTGGGGTAGAGGGATAGCCAATATCCCAGCCTGTTTTCTGAGTTTTATAACGATTATTCCAAAAACCTTTATCTAGCATTTACCGTCTTTCTAATAAAACTACATTTTCAACATGGATGGTTTGAGGGAACATATCAACGGGCTGAACTTTAGTCACTTTGTAGTGTTCGTTTATTAATGCTAAATCTCTAGCTTGTGTCGCTGGATTACAACTTACGTAAACAATACGTTTAGGGTTTACATCTAAAAGCTGACCAACTACTTTTTTATGCATACCATCTCTAGGAGGGTCGGTGATTATCACATCTGGCTGCCCGTTTTTGCGTATAAAATCTTCGGTGAATATTTCTTTCATATCACCCACATAGAATTTACAATTGTCTATGCCATTATTTTTAGCATTTTCTTTAGCTGCTTCGATAGCTTCAGGTACGGATTCCACACCTATTACCTTAAGAGCATTTTTACCAACAAATTGTGCAATAGTGCCTGTTCCGGTGTATAAATCGTATACAATATCATCTTTCTCTATTTGGGCAAGTTCTCGAGTTACTTTATACAGTTCGTAGGCTTGTTTGGAATTGGTTTGATAAAATGACTTGGGTCCAATTTTAAATTTTAAACCTTCCATTTCTTCATAGATACAGTCAGCACCACTAAAAGTGATAATATCTAAATCGAATATCGTTTCATTACCTTTATTGTTAATGGTATATAATAAAGACGTGATTTCAGGGAATTGTTCTTTAATATAGTTGAGTAAACCTAACCTTTTCGATTCATCTTCATAAAAGAATTGGAAAAGAACCATAATTTCTCCTGTGCTACTCATTCGAATAGTAAGAGCTCTTAAAAAACCCTCTTTGTCAGCGATATCAAAAAAATCGAGTTCATTTTCAATAGCATAGTCTCGAGCTGCTTTGCGTATGGCGTTAGAAGGTTCTGCTTGAAGATGACATTCATTGAGGTTAATGACTTTATCCCAAAATCCGGATACTCTAAAACCAGCACCATTTCGGTTTGTTATTTCTTTGCCTTCCGCACTCTCTTGTTCTGTTATCCAACGTCTATTGGTAAAAGCAAAGTCCATTTTGTTTCGATAGCGGAACTCGTTCTCGCAGCCCAATATAGGATGGACTTCAGGTAAGTCTATACCACCAATTCTATTTAAGGAATCTACCACCTCTTTTTGTTTGAATTCGAGTTGATGCTCATAACCCATAAATTGCCATTTACAACCACCGCACAGACCAAAATGCTCACATTTAGCTTCTCGTCTTCTTTCAGAAAAAGAATGAAATTTAACAGGCTTGCCTTCCAAAAAAGAGCGTCTTTTTTTATGGACTAATACATCACATATATCACCAGGAACTGCTCCTTCAACAAAAAGAACTAATCCATTTTCTAGACGAGTAATTGCTTTTCCTTTAGCTCCTGCATCAGAAATACGAACATTTTCTAACAGAATCTTTTTACGCTTTCTTCCCATGGCGTAAATATAGAATTTTAAGCACTGCATTTTGATTTAAAAATCATTGATTTTTTTAACTTTGCCTTTCAAAATTTAAGATATGTACTCATCACAAGAACTCATTGAAATAGAAGAAAAATACGGTGCTCATAACTATCACCCATTACCTGTTGTTTTGTCAAAAGGAGAAGGCGTTTTTGTTTGGGATGTCGAAGGAAAGCAATATTTTGATTTTCTATCTGCCTATTCAGCTGTCAATCAAGGCCATTGCCACCCTAAAATTATAAAAGCACTTACAGATCAAGCCTCAAGCTTGACGCTTACCTCCAGAGCTTTTCACAATGATATTCTTGGTCAATATGAAAAATTCATTACCGATTTGTTCGGCTATGATAAGGTACTACCTATGAACACCGGAGTTGAAGGTGGAGAAACAGCTAATAAATTAGCTCGTAAGTGGGGTTATATGAAAAAAGGAATTGCTGAAAATAAAGCACGTATTATTTTTGCAAAAGGCAATTTTTGGGGGAGAACATTAGCCGCTATTTCTAGTTCTGATGACCCTACATCTTACAAAGGGTTTGGTCCATATATGCCTGGTTATGATTTGATACCATACAATAATTTAGATGCTTTAGAAACGGAATTAAAAGACTCTAAAGTTTGTGCATTTATGGTAGAACCTATTCAAGGTGAAGCAGGTGTTGTTGTCCCTGACGAAGGGTATTTAGCAGGTGTTCGTGCTTTGTGTACAAAGTATAATGTTTTGTTTATAGCTGATGAAGTTCAAACGGGAATTGCTAGAACAGGTAAAATGTTAGCTTGTGATTTTGAAGATGCCAGACCTGATATTTTAATTCTTGGAAAAGCCTTGTCAGGAGGTGTATTGCCTGTTTCTGCTGTTTTAGCTGATGATGAAGTGATGTTATGCATTAAGCCTGGCGAACACGGTTCTACATTTGGTGGAAATCCTTTAGCATGTAAAGTAGCTCAAGCAGCTCTTGAAGTTGTAACTGATGAAAAATTAGCCGAAAAAGCAGAGCACTTAGGACAAATTTTCAGAGATGAATTACAGCAACGTTTAGGTCATTTGAATATTGTTTCAAAAATTAGAGGAAAAGGGCTTTTAAATGCTACAGTTATCAACGATACAGAAGATAGTTCAACCGCTTGGGATATGTGTATGTCCTTGAGAGACAATGGACTTTTAGCTAAGCCAACACATGGAAATATCATTCGTTTTGCTCCTCCATTGGTCATTACAAAAGAACAACTTCTGGAATGCATCAGTATAATAGAAAATACTATAAAATCTTTTGAAAAATAAATTTTGTAACTTTACATAATGAATAAGATTGCAAAACATATTATCAGTCACCTTTTATGCCTATTTATGCTAGTTGGTGCTATTGGTATTCCAGTAATCTTAAATCATTCTCATAAATCAGATTATATTTCACAACAAAGTCAGCATGAAACTGTTAGCTGTCAAGAAACAAAGGCTTGTTGCGAGACAGAGCCGATTGAACAAGAAACATTCGTTTGTTGCGCTTCAGAATCTGCAGAAGATGTAGCACCTATTTCAACTTGCGAATGTAATTTTATTTCTTCCTGTTGCTGTTGTTTTATAGATGTTCGTTTAGTATCACTTGTATTTGATGCTCCTGTCCATGAATCTGTATCTATTCTATCATTTGTGGTGCGAGCATTTGTTAGAGATATAGGCATTGAAGAACTTCTAAGTTACTGCTCACATTTATCTTGGTATAATTTTGATTTACCACCACCTCCCAAAACCTATTCTCAACAATTAGCACTTTTTCAAGTATTTCGAATTTGATTTTTTATAAACCCTAACCTTATCAAGGAAATGGTTTAGTAATAATGTCAAAAATTAAATTATGAAAAATATAGTTTTAATAGCCTTTCAATTTAGTGCTTTGTTTATTTACGCACAAGGGCATCTCGAAGGAAAAATAAACGATGAAAAAGGCTTACCACTTATAGGAGCCAACATAGTTTTAGAAAACACATCTAAAGGAACAACTACTGATGCCAACGGTAAATTCCATCTAGATTATAATGATGAATTTCCCTTTGATATCAAGGTGTCTTTTATAGGTTTTCAGTCAAAAAATGTAACGGTCAAAGACAATTCTTTTTTAACGGTTTCACTAAGTGAATCTGTCGAGATAGAAGAAGTTACTGTGGAGTCAAAGGTAAGTACTACAGAATTGTCTATGGTAAACCCTCTACAAGTACAAAAGATTTCTAGTAAAGAGTTGCAAAAAGCAGCATGTTGTAATTTGTCAGAAAGTTTCGAAACGAATGCTACAGTAGATGTGACTTTCTCTGACGCCGTCTCAGGAGCTAAACAAATACAAATGTTGGGTCTAGATGGTGTTTACACTCAAATCACTCAAGAAAATATTCCTTTGATAAGAGGGCTTTCTTCTGCTTATGGTTTATCCTATGTGCCTGGCACATGGATTGAGTCTATACAAATTATAAAAGGAGCTGGTTCAGTAATAAATGGTTTTGAGTCTTTCACAGGTCAAATCAATTTAGAATATTTTCAGCCAGAAAATGCGGATAAGTTGTTTTGGAATTTTTACACCAATTCAGAAAGTAAATTTGAAAATAATTTACAATATGTAAAGAAAAAGGGTAAATGGCAAAGCAATTTATTTACCAGTATCAATTATCATGATAAAGAGATTGATGAAGATAAGAATGGCTTTTTAGATATGCCTCACATGAAGTCTTTAAATATACTAAACAGATGGGTAAGAGAGGATGAAAGGCATCGTTTTAGTTTTATTGGACGCTTTTTAACAGAAAATAGAGAAGGCGGACAATTAGATAATATTATCAATCCGTACAAGGTTATTATTGATAATACATTAATGGAATTTAGTACTAAAACGGGTTTTAAAATGCCATTTACTCCTGGCAAAAGCTTAGGTATTCAAACTGCATTTAGAAGACATCAACAGGATATAATGTTTGGCCCAACAGTTTATAATGGTTTGCAAGAAAGTGCCTATTTAAATATAATACGTCAAACCTACCTTAGGCATAACCACCATGTATTAAAATATGGTCTAAGCTATTATGCCGATAGATATGATGAGAGTTATCAGAATAGAGACTTTGATAGAACAGATTTAACAACGGGTTTGTTTTCTGAATATAGCTATACCTCTCCTTCGCAATTGGTTTTAGTTGCTGGCTTACGTGCTGATTATCATAATGTACACGGATTAAACTATACGCCTAGGCTTAACCTTAAACTTAACCCTTCAGAACAAACGGTAGTAAGACTTTCAGCAGGACGAGCAATGCGAATAGCAAACCCTATTGCTGAAAACACCAATTATTTTACTTCTTCTAGAACCTTTGAAATAGAAGATGATTTGGATATAGAGTTAGCCTTGAACTATGGTGTTAATGTAACGCATTGTTTCAAGCTGTTTGAGAGAGAAGCGACTTTTAATGCTGATGCTTACAGAACACAGTTTACCAATCAAGTTGTGGTAGACATAGAAGACCCTTCAAAATTGAGATTTTACAACCTTGAAGGTGAATCTTATTCCAACAGTTTTCAGTTTGACTTTAACTACGAGTTATTTGAACGTTTTGATATTAAATTAGCCTATAAAATAAATGAGGTTTATTCTACATTTGATGGAATGAAGAAGTTA
>Ga0115013_10001053_pt1 | contig 16214 bp, 11 predicted proteins | sample SouAtlMetagenome_2_FD_88686 | JGI IMG/M metagenome (GOLD analysis project Ga0115013, IMG submission 88686) | Marine eukaryotic phytoplankton communities from Atlantic Ocean - South Atlantic ANT15 Metagenome | ecosystem: Environmental > Aquatic > Marine > Oceanic | place: South Atlantic Ocean...
CCAGTAAATCATCATTGCTTAGGCTTAAATCAAATAAACCAAAACCATCCGTATCATCATCACAAACCTCAAGAGATGAAGGCTCAGTATTTATCTGTGGAACATCATTTACAATTAATAAAAGTTCTACATAACTATAGCAATCTGTAGTAATTGTAGTGTCTTCCACTCGAACATATATTGTTTGCTGATAAGCAACTATATTATCGTATTCTTCGGTAATAGGGAATAGGTTGTTTTCAGCATCAGCCTGAGTCTCGTGGTAGCTTATTAATAAATTTGGTAATCCATTAGCGATTGCTTCATCAGAGTCAGTTAGATTGAATACTCCAAATCCGTCTGCATCAGCATCACAATACTCTAAAGCAGGAGGATTACTAACTGGTGGTGGGATTTGAACAATTAGTTCTAAAGTTGTATCTGAGTAACAGCCTGTTATCTCAGTCATATCATCTTCAATCCTTACGTATAATGTCTGTGGATTTTCGGTGTTTGTATAAGCTACAGTATTTTCAATAGCATTTACTCCTGCATTCATATCTTCTTCGGTCTCATGATAGGTAACTATATTTTCTACAATACCAGCCATGATGCCTTCGGTTTTAACCGATATATCTATGGTTGTTATGCCATCTATGTCATCGTCATCACAAACAATTAGTGGAGTAGGTGCTGCAAAAACGGGTTTTGGCTCAACCGTTAGATTGAAGTTTATATTAGAGATAAAACAACCAGTTGTAAAAGGATCACTATTATTTACTTCAACACGAGTATAAATTGTTTCTTGTTCATTTACCGTATAAGGACTTTCCAGATCATTAAATCCTGTATCTGCATCCAACTGAGTATTATGGTAAGTTACTATGTATAAATTAGGGTCCTGAGATCCTAATACTTGCGCATCATAATCTGTAAGGTTTATGTCTATAACACCAGGTGTGTCTGTACATAAAATTTCATCAGGAACCTCGTTGTATTGTGGTACCGGTAATACTTCCAATAACATAGAATTGATTCCAAAACAGTCGTTGTCTCTTTCAACTCTAAGATACACTGTTTGTGCATCGGGAACTTCACTGGTGTATTGATTGGGTAGTTGGTTTAACTCTAATAATGCATCTTGCTCACTGGCATAATACGCAATAGATAATTGACTAGCATCTGTTATATCATTATTTGGATTAGCCACAATCAGTGATAACACATATTCGTCAGCATCACTTAATGTAAATAATCCCAATCCGTCATAATCGTTACCATTTCCTTCGCTATTATCACAAACAATTAACCCTGCATCTTCAGGGATAGGATTGAAAATAGTTTCTAAATAGAAGTAAGAAGTGGTGTAGCATGTTGTATTTATGTTTTCTACCCTGCAATAGATGTTTTGTAAAGGTGTTAAGTTTACATATGCTGTAGGATCTTCAATTGCATTTACTCCCGCGTCTAAATCCTCTTGAGACAAATGAAAGGTAAGTACGTAATTGTTAGGATCATCACCGATAACAAGATTTTCAGCAGCTTCTTCCAGATTATAAATAGATATACCGTCTTGTACATCATCAATATCACATTGAACCAAATCAGTGTTTTCAATGACATTTGGTAATGGATTTACGGTAACATTAAATGACCCAAAACTAAGACAACCTGTTACGTTTTGTTCTAATCTAATATATATTGTTTCACTCGCAGAGTTGGTATTTGAATAGTTTGTCAATGCTGCAGTGGAAAGAGCGTTGATATTGTCTTGTGAGTCACTAAATGATGCAAAATAAGATAGACTAACATCTTGTCCATTGATAATCTCATCGTCTTTAGTGGTTATGTCAAATACTTCTGTAAGATCTCCTGGATTTGTGTAATCACACAATTCATAATCTGTTACCTCTATAACCCCAGGGACATTTACGACTATTCCCTGAACAGTAGTTGAATAACATCCAGTGATATCGTCTTCTAAACGCACAATAAGTTCTTGAGTGAAGGGATCATTGATGTTTTGATATTCGGTAGGAAGAACATTGGTTGCGTTATCTGCGTCTTCTTGATTTCCATAATAAGTTACGCTGATACCTGTTTGACCGTTTAAAATAGTAGTATCTAAGGAGCTTAAGTTCATTGTGGTGACCCCGTCGTAATTAGCATCACATAATTCAAGAACCGGAGGGGTAATGATTTCAGGGATAGGATTAACCACAAGATCTAGTGTTGTAGTCGCAGCACAACCAGTCTCATTATCTTCTAGTCTAACATGTAGAGTTTGATTATCCGCTGTCGTATTAGTGTAGAGATCGATAATTCCATTGGAGTTATTTTCAGCATCTTCAATAGTTTCGTGATAAGTAACAATAATACCCGATTGACCATTCAAAATCTCGTCAGTCTTCTGAGATAAATCAAAATACGATACAATCCCATCATAATCGTCATCACACTCCTCTAAAGAAGTAGGTACTAAAATATCTGGTAGTGGATTAATAAGCACTGTGGATTCTTCTGAGTATATAATACATCCATATCCAATCCTATCGACTAAAGCCCTGTAAACAAAATTATTGAGGGATAATGGAATATTATTTATTGTTAGAATATTTGAATCAACATCAGAATAGTATTCATTTTCGGTTAAAATATTCCAATCGATTCCATCAGACGATGATTCCCACTGAAAAGTGTCGATGGTTGTAGATTCTATAACAATTTGTAGTGTACCGTCTTCACAAACAATAATTTCTGATTCAGGTTGAATATCAATGGATATCGGTGCATTAATTGTAAAGTCTTCATTAATGGGTAATGTATAACCGTCTATTCCGCTGTCAACTAGCCCATAAATTTCGGTAGTAATAATAGGAACATCACCTAAAATACCATCATTATTAGGATCTGAATATCCTGCTTCGATAACATCTAAACATCCGTCAGAATCAGAGTCAATACTTATATAATTGAAGAAATTATCATCATTTGAATTTAGTATAAAGTAGTTTAAAACTCCTGAGTCAACACCATTTTCAATTGAATTTGATAAGCCGTTATTTCCAAATTCAATTTCATCTATAACACCGTTTAAATCATCATCGGTAACAATCGCTAAGGCCCCTGACTCGTGTAAATCATATATACCGTCGTTATCAGAGTCTAAATCTAAATAATCAAAAACTCCATCACCATCAAAATTAAATGGTGTAAAATTTTCACCAAATACATCATCATAACCATCTCCATTTGAATCACTATTTAATAAGGGAGTAAAATTATTTCCGCTGGCTTCAACTATATCTAAAATCCCGTCATTATCACTATCGTAATCTCTTGCATCTACAATACCGTCGCCATCCGAATCTATTGGAACACAAGTAGCTGCAACATTAAAGATGGCTGTATTCAAATTCTCGGTACTTGAATTGTAATGGGTTAATTCAAAAAAGTCAGTAAGGTGTGAATAAAACTTAAATGTTGCATCAGAACTATCTAAATTCTCACCATTCACTCTAAATCTAATCTCAAAATTTGAAAAATTAGTTATACCACTTTCAAAAATTCCGTCAAAATTAGTATCGATAAGTATCTGATCATCTGGGTCAAGTAAAGTAATAGTTTTGTTAAAAGGAACCTTTAAACTAAACCACTCTTGATTACCCATAGTATTTGTAGCTATAGGATTTCCTGTAGCAGGATCAAAAAATGAACTGTAGCTAATAGCTAAACTTATTTCACTATCAAAAGAAGTTGATGATGAAATAAATCCATCTTGCTGACTGAGTTCACTGTCAATTGTTGCAGGTGGAGCAAATGTTTGCCAATTTCCAATCTCATCTCCAACCCAATTTGAATTAATAATGTCTGAAGAATCCAAACCAAAAGTATAATTATATATACCGTCGATAGTACCTCCGGTTTCACCCGTTAAGTCAATTGTTTTGTCACCTAAAGATTCAAAACAGTCCAATAAGCCATCATTATCGTTGTCAATATCTATATTATCATTAATTCCATCACCATCATAATCCTCCGGGCATGCACTTACAGGAATATTATTTGATAAAAGTGAACCCTCACAACCCTCGATTAATCCCGAAATTTGGTAGTATCCAGGCACGGTAGGAGTATAACTATTTGAGTTTGCCCCAGCAATAACTTCATCATTATAATACCACTGGTATTCATCGTAAGTTGATATACTACTCAGACTAAGTGTTAAATTTGGGATACATAAATTATCTTCGTTATTTAGGGTTTCCAATATAATTTCAGGCCTAAACTCAAAACCAGAGTAATACCCACCAAATGTAGCATATTCATAGGCTCCAAAAGTAGCAACATAAACCTGCGCGGTAGATTCAATACTTATTTCTCCGATTAATCCCTCAATTGTATAAGTTTCATAAAGAGGATTAGCATCCACTGTTTCTGGAATTGCACCGTATGAGGAAATTGGATTTCCATTAATAGTTACCGTAGCACCAGCTTCAGTTGCTATAGTAATTATACCTCCAAAAATCTCGTCACCAATTTGACTAATTCCAGGAATATTATTTACATTTTTTGGTGTTTTACAATTAATTGGAGGCACATAAAAAAGCCCCACATTTGCAACTCCATTTGTAATTCCAAATTGCCCTTGTGATCCAGCTCTTATACCTCCAATTACTTGATATGCAAAAACAGGTTTTGATGTATTAACATACATATTACTTGATTGATTAGTGGGTGGCTGATCATCAGTATTTAATTCTGGGTTAAGAGATATTCCGTTAACAGTTTCCGGGTATCCATCATCGTTTACATTTCCGGATCCAGTATACACCGTGTTTGAATAACTTACACCAAAAAATGATGAAGGTATAGAGAAGTAATCTCCAGCATTTATTGTTGTTTGTAGATTTCCGTTAACATAAATTTCGGTATTGTCCTCATGAGCTACAATTAATGGTCTTTCTACCTCGTCTGGACCTAGTCCTCTGACAAATATATATTCACTTCCAATGATACTTGCTGGAGCAACCTGATCAATACCCAAATCCTGACCTCCGCCTTCGTTATAATTTGAGTTACTACCAGTAAATGAACCTGAGTTTACCGCTATTGGTTTATCAGATTCAATTAATGTTCCGATCAAGCCAGATGCGTTAGCAGCATTTGAGTTTGTTGGGTATGGGGTTATAGCCACAGAGTATGAATCCCCTGCATTGAGTAGTATATTTTCTGTTGGAATATCATTGATGATCGTTACACCATTTCCAAATTCTTTAAAGTCCACAGTAGTATTATCCTGGGTAGCAAGTACAGAAACAAAGTTTAAATAATTTGAAGGGGTACCTCCGGTCAAATTACCCTCGTTTTCAAATGTACCAGCCCTAAATTCGGTTCCCAATGCTGCAGTACCTTTACTTACCACACTTCCAGCTTGATAATAACTTCCAGCAAATAATCTGGCGGAAACATAAGTAAGGTCCTCCGATTCAATTATAAAACCTTTGTTATTATAAACATTACCGTCAAGGCTACCAGATGTGATTATAAGATTAGTGCTATTTCCACTACCAATATAGTATTCCCATGGATCTGAATTAGATGCTGTTCCGTTAATCTCCGTGCCCCCCATTGGTTTGATAACAACATTAACAGGCGATTCACTTGGGGTAGAAATGTATAGGTACTGGTCAAGGGGTGATGCTGCTCCGGATCCAGTCGTAGTTATTGGGGGTATGTAGTGACTTTTACTATATTGCGCTTTTAAATTGTGAGAGCAAAACACAATCACAATAATAATCAGTGTATTCAATATTTTTTTGAAAGTCATTTAAATCAATTTACAATATCAAAAAGCGGCAATTACTTGCTAAATAATCAAAAATAAAGCCAATTACAAGTCGCTAAAGATAATAAAAAAAAACACCCCTGATTATAAGGGGCGTTCTTTGAAAACTTTTCTACTTAATTATATCAAAACTCCTTTTGATAAAATTTGTTAATTCTTCCCCACTTAGTAGTCCGTGGGAGAGTTTAGCTAAATCTAAGCTTTGGTTAATTAATCTCTCTTGCTTATTTTTTGTTTTTGTATTTATTATCTGAGAGATTAAATTAGAATTTGTATTGATTACTAAATTGAACATTTCAGGCATATTACCAGAACCGAACATTCCGCCGCCGCCACTTTGCTGCATCTCTTTCATTCTTCTCATAAACTCAGGATTAGTTATTATAAAAGGATTTTCATCAGAGTCCATTGGCTCAAGTTTTATCACAAATTTATCATTTGCAACTACTGATTTTACAAGCTCTTCTAACTTTTTCTTTTGTTCGTCATCTAATTTGGACACTTTATTTTCGTCTTTATTAATCAGATTATCTATGTGGTCTGAGTCAACTCTTGCAAATTGAATTTTTTCCTTAGATGTTTCAAGTTTTTGAATCAAATGGCTAGCGATGGGGGAGTCCATCAATAGCACCTCATAGCCTTTATTTTTAGCCTTATAAATGTAGCTGTGTTGAGCTTCTTTGTCAGAAGAATATAATATAACTAATTTATCGTCTTTATCTGTCTGATTTGCCTTTATTTTGTTATAAAGTTCCTCATATGTAAAATATTTTCCTTCTGTATTGGGATAAAGAGCAAATTTTTCAGATTTATCAAAAAACTTTTCTTCACTTAGCATACCATACTCAATAACAATTTTGATGTCATTCCATTTTTCCTCGAAACTTTTTCTGTCGTTCTTGAATAGGCTTAATAATTTATCAGCTACTTTTCTGGAAATATAAGCCGATATTTTTTTTACCGCACCATCAGCTTGAAGATAAGATCTTGAAACATTTAGCGGTATATCTGGTGAATCAATAACCCCTCTTAATAAAGTTAAAAATTCTGGGACAATGCCTTCAACATTATCAGTAACATAAACCTGATTTTGATAAAGTTGAATTTTATCTTTTTGTATATTAATATCATTAGTCAATTTTGGAAAGTAAAGTATTCCGGTTAAATTAAATGGATAATCAACGTTTAGATGGATGTTAAATAATGGCTCTTCAAACTGCATTGGATAAAGCTCTCTGTAAAAACTTTTATAGTCTTCGTCCTTAAGATCTTTTGGTTGTTTATTCCAGGCAGGATTGGGATTATTGATGATATTATCAACTGAAACGGTCTTTGCTTTTTCTCCTTCTTTGGCATCTTCAGGGAGAGGCAAGGCCTCATCCTTCATCCCAAATTTTATAGGCACAGGCATAAACTTGTTATATTTAACTAAAAGTTCAGAAATTTTACCATCTTCTAAAAACTCCTTTGATTCTTTGTCAATATGTAGTATAATTTCTGTTCCTCTGTCTTTTTTTGATCCTTTCTTGAGTGTGTAGTTTGGAGAACCATCGCATGACCAGTGTGCAGAAGGTTTATTTTTGTATGACTTAGAAATGATTTCAACTTTTTTAGCAACCATAAAAGCTGAATAAAATCCAAGACCAAAGTGTCCAATTATTCCAGAATCTTTTGCTGTATCTTTATATTTTTCTAGAAATTCCTCTGCACCTGAAAAAGCAACTTCATTTATATATTTTTCTATTTCCTCAGCAGACATACCAATTCCCTGATCAATGATGTGGAGTTTTTTACCCTTCTTATCAATCTTCACTTCAATGATTGGGTTTCCGACATTAATTTTTTCTTTACCAATGCTAGCAATATGACTGAGTTTTAGAGTTGCATCGGTAGCATTACTTATTAATTCACGTAAAAATATTTCATGATCACTGTATAAAAACTTTTTAATTAGTGGAAAAATATTTTCAACTGAAACATTTATATTTCCTTTTTTCATGGTTTAAATTTTAGAATTTTGTTCAATAAAAATGCCAAATAAAAAATTAGTGACATATTGACATAGTTTTTTTAATCATTCAAAATACCTAGACTCTCTATCTCTGGACCATCTGCTAAATAATGGTAAGATCTCCATATAAATCCTGCATCTTCAGATTTGATATATTTCCATGCTATTTCACCTTCGGTGGTTATTTCCCAGAGTCCATTGTCTGATTCAGTTATTAAAGTATTTCCGTTAGAAAGTCTTACAGCACCACATAATTTTCCAGAATACATCTCTGGGTTGGTATAACTCCATACAATATTTGGCTCATTATTTGAATTTGGCTGCAAACTAAAAACCTGTGGCATTTCTAATTCATAAACAATTGACTGCTCAGATGAATTACCGTTAACATAAACCAAAATATTTCCTTCTCCTTCTACGCCGTCTTCAAGTAGATTAGGAAAATGATTACGATCAAATATTTTTTCACCTAAACTATTATATGTGTTGGGATTTCCAAAACGATAAATTAGATCACCCCCAACATTGTAATTACCACCTGTGTCACTTTGAGCTTCTTCCGTAGTTGTACTGTGATCTATAACCCATATTTCATCATAATAGTTTACACTTAAATAAATAATATCTTTTACTGGATCATAATCTAATCCGTTCGCATGCATTATGTCACCGTTTATAAAAAAACTACCACCAGGTGGATTATCGATCGAGTAATTGATATTTATTTTCCCTGGATTTGAATTTATACTCCCATAATTAAGTAAACCTTCAAACTTGTCTTGTATTATGTGATCCCAACTCCTCCATTCCCATATTATTTGGTCTGTACTTGGGTTGATTTCGATTATTTTTTCTGTAAAAATATCTTGCTCAAAATCAACTCCGTTTGCAACTAGTTCATCTAAAGTTATTCTTTCCCATATCATCATTAAAATATTTCCATTTGGAAGCATTTCAACATCGTGATGAGCATTAAAGTTATCGTCACTTATTGTATACTCCCACAATGTGTTGACACCAGGGTCAATAATTTTTGCTGTCCCTCCAAATCCACCAAAATCTATTGTACTATTATCTGCTTTGAATAGACCAATAATATTACCATTTGGAAGTATCTCTAAATCGTTTCCTGAAGTTTTATCAAAAACCCAGTCATAAACTTTATATCCTTGCTTGTTAATTAGATATGAGTTTACCGATGAGTTTTCAACAATAAAAACAAAGTCATCACTTACTGTTTCTTCGTTGTAAATTTCGATATTTGAAGAAAGATTTATTGGTTCAGGTTCAACAATTTCATTTTCATTATCACAGGAAATCAACATTGTAATGAAAAGCAAGTATATAATAGAATAATTATTTTTCATCGTTACTTTTTGAACAAATATAAAGACCAAAAACGGTAATTAGCCCATTAATTGGTAATAATTCATAACCAAAAATATAAAAGTTTTCTATGGCATAAATACTTGAACAAGCCCAAGATTTAAATTCACAATTCATGGCCAATCTATCATTTAAGTATGCATAAAGAGTAGGCGATAAATTTATCATATAAGTCAATATCGGAGCAAGAATAACAACATAATATATAAGATTGCTTTTAAGTTTCCTTTTACTGTATAATCCAAATACAAATAATCCTAAAAGTGGTCCGTAGGTGTATGATGCAACCGTTAACAGGCTATCGATTACATTGCTGGTTAGTACATATTTAAAAATTATAATTGTTGTCATCAACAGAAAACTCATTATAATGTGTACTATCTTTCTTGTTTTTTTATTTTGACTTTTATTATCACTCATGTCAAGAAAATCAACACAAAATGAGGTAGTGAGAGAAGTCAGCGCACTGTCTGCACTGCTATATGCAGCAGCTATAAGACCCAATAAAAAACTTACACCCAGAAAAACTCCTAATTCGCTATTTAAGGCAATTTCTGGGAAGAGTAAGTCGGTTCTTACTTTGCCGTCCATTGATGGAATTGATAGATTATTTATTTCCTGATATGTAAACAGTAGACTACCCAGAAACATGAATAATACTGTTACAATAACAAGCACTACACTAAAACTTAACATATTTTTCTGAGCATCATCGATTGATTTACACGTTAAGTTTTTTTGCATCATATCCTGATCCAGTCCTGTCATGCAGATAGTTACGAATACTCCGCCAATAAATGATTTCAGAAAGTGGTTCCTTTCATAAATATTTTCAGTAAAAAAAACTTTATTAAGACTATTGAAATCGTCAGAAATGATGTACTCATAAATACTTAAATCAATACTGTTTAAAATAGAAAAAATTGAAATCACCACTGCTATTATCATAAAAAGGGTCTGAAGAGTGTCAGTCCAGACAATTGTTTTAATACCCCCTTTGAATGTGTATATCCAAATTAATCCGATTGAAACACCAACCGTAAGAGGAAAAGGAATATTCCAGCTATCAAATACAAATTTTTGCAAAACAATTGCTACTAAAAATAGCCTAAAGGATGCTCCCAATAGTCTTGAAATAAAAAAATAAAATGCACCAGTAAGGTGTGCAGTCTTGCCAAACCTTATTTTTAAATATTCATAAATGGAAGTAACATTTAATCTGTAATAAAGAGGTAATAAAACATAGCAAACTACTATGTATCCAACAAAATAGCCTAAAACTACCTGCAGATAACTAAACTGTGAGCTTTTAATCCACCCAGGAACTGAAATAAAAGTCACACCTGACAAAGATGCCCCTACCATACCAAATGCAACAACATACCATTTTGAGCTTTTACCGGCTTTAAAAAAAACAGTATTGCTGTCATCTTTTCCGGTAAAATATGAAATAACATAAAGAAGGAAAAAATACAATGCAATAATCGAAATGATCGTAGCAGAGCTCATAATCAGTAATTGTTTTAGCAAGTTAATTATTATTTTTTAGCTTTAAAAAAAGAATAAATCTATCCATTGGTAACATCTTAAATTTGTAAGTTTGTCCCATGGAATTTTCATCAAAGTTTATCGAGAATGCTGTAAATGAAATATCAAATTTACCCGGGATTGGTAAGAAATCTGCACTTAGATTAGTTCTTTTTCTTTTAAAGCAGCCTGAGTCCCAATCTACCAATCTTGCAAATGCTATATCCCAGATGAGATTGAATGTTAATTTCTGTAACAATTGTCATAATATTTCCGATTTGGATGACTGTGAGATATGTTCAAATCCAAGAAGAGACAGATCAATAATATGTGTGGTTGAAGATATTAGAGATGTTATGGCTATCGAAAAGACAAGTTCATTTAACGGACTATATCACGTCCTTGGAGGAAAAATATCCCCGCTTGACGGAATTGGGCCTGATGATTTAAACATAGACTCTTTGGTTGAAAAAATAAAAACTGATCAAATAAAAGAGGTCATTTTTGCGTTGAGTACAACAATGGAAGGTGACACTACAAATTTTTATATTTTTAGAAAAATATCAGATTTTAATGTAATCACTTCAACAATAGCTAGGGGAATTTCAGTAGGTGACGATTTGGAGTATGCCGATGAGATCACATTAGGCAGAAGTATTACAGATAGAATTCCATTTGAAAATTCATTAAAAAACTGATTTTGAAGATTTCCGTAATAATCGTTAGCTATAATTGTAAAGAATTTCTAGATTATTGTATTCAAAGTGTATTTTCTGCCTTAAAAAATATTAGCGGAGAAATTATAGTAGTTGACAATTGCTCTGATGATGAAACAGTTAAATATTTAAAATCCAAAAACTATAGATTAAAGCTGATTGAAAGTAAAGTTAATTTGGGTTTTTCTAAGGCTAATAATAAAGCGGCAAGATTAGCATCTGGTGAATATTTGTTTTTTCTTAATCCTGACACCGTTATTCCTGAAGATATTTTTGAAAATTTTTTTGATAATATTTCTAAAAATCTAGGTATCCTTAGTTATAAGATGATTGACGGAAAGGGCAAATTTCTTGCGGAAAGTAAAAGAAATTTCCCTAATTCTGGAATTATCTTAAAAAAATTACTAGGGTTAAAATCTGATTATTATTCTGGTATCGATGAAAATGATTTTGGTGAAGTTGATGTCTTGTGCGGAGCAAACATGTTTATTAAAAGCTCAGTTTTTATACAAATTAATGGTTTCAATGAAGACTATTTTATGTATGGCGAAGACATTGAATTATCATACAAATCAAAAAAACTTGGATTTAAAAATTTTTATAATGGCAGATTAAGTATTATACATTTTAAGGGTGAAAGTACAAAAAATGATATACATTATTTATCGAATTTTTATGGTGCAATGAAAATATACTATGGTAATATTATATCTTCTAATAAGTTTATGCTTTTAATCATAAATATTATTTCATATTGTTTAATTTTTTTAAATACTATTTTTCCAAAAAAAACAGATTTTAACTTTAAGGCTAATAAAAATATTTTGCTTAGTAATAAGAGAAACTCAAGACTTGAAAATAGGCTAGGTGGTGTTGCCGTGATTGATAAAATTAATAGTTCACTTTCAGATTGTAACCTGATAATGGACGCAAACTACATGACATTTAAAGATATTATTCAAACAATTATCCGTTTAAAAAATCAACGCAAAATAAATTTATGGTTCTTATCCAAAGATTCTTCATATGTAATTGAAGCCGGGGATATGAATAAAAAAGGTAATATCTTTTTTTTATGATTTAATAACTTTTAAATCACGAATTGGAGTATTTTCATTAATTTTGAACTCACTGATTAAATATATTTTAATGTCTAAATTTGAATTGAAATTGCCTAAAATGGGAGAGAGTGTAGCAGAAGCTACATTGACTGCTTGGTTGAAAGAGGTTGGTGATAAAATTGAATTTGACGAGCCGGTAGTTGAAATAGCTACTGATAAAGTTGATTCTGAAGTACCCTCCGAGCAAAAAGGGATTTTAATCGAAAAGTGCTTTAATGTTGATGATGTTGTCGAAGTTGGACAAACTATAGCAATTATAGAAACAGATGAAGTTGATAATACCGTTCCATCTGATATTGAGAGTATTGAAATGCAATCTGACTCTGATAATTCTGATGAACTTGATGAAAGTAACTTGGTTGAAGATATTCAAAAAGTTGCCGAAAGCTTAGAAATTTCAAAGGATATCAAATTTGACAATCAAGAAAAAATAAATAATTCTGATTCAGGTTTTTTATCACCCCTTGTGAAAAATATGATTAAAAAGGAAGGCATCACATCATCCGAACTATCTCAAATTTCTGGAACCGGTAAAAATGATAGAATTACAAAAAATGATATTCTTTCTTTTTTGTCTGATAGAAAAGTAATGGTTGATAATCCAATACAACCTAAAATAGACATTGATACCACTAATAAAATTAACGTTTCAGATTTCAGTGACGAGGTTATAGAAATGACAAAAATGGGTAAAATTATTTCAAAACACATGACTGAATCAGTTATGAAATCAGCTCACGTGCAGTCGTTTATTGAAGTTGATGTCACTGTTATTGATAATTGGAGAAACAGAGTCAAATCAGCATTTGAGATTAGAGAGGGGCAAAAATTCACCTTTACTCCGATTTTTATGGAGGCTGTTGCTGTCGCATTGAGACAGTTTCCCATGATGAATATTTCCGTTTCCGATGATAAGATAATTCTCAAAAAGAAAATCAATATTGGAATGGCAACTGCTCTTTCCGACGGAAATTTAATTGTCCCTGTAATAAAAAATGCTGACCAATTAAATTTAGTTGGAATGGCTAAAATTGTTAATAATTTAGCTGATAAAGCAAGAAATAACAATTTAAATCCTGATGATGTTGTTGGTGGCACTTACACAGTTACCAATGTTGGTGTTTTTGGAAGTATAATGGGAACGCCAATTATTAATCAACCCCAGGTTGGAATATTAGCTTTTGGAGCAATTCGTAAAATGCCTAGTGTAATTGAGACTGAGCAGGGTGACTATATTGGAATCAGGAAAAAAATGATTATTTCTCATTCCTATGACCATCGTGTTGTAAATGGAGCCCTTGGAAGTAAATTTATTAAAGCTGTCAAAGAATATTTAGAAAATTGGAATTATAATCGTGAAATTTAATCGGAATGAAAGTAATTTGCGTTGGCAGAAATTATGCCGATCATATTCAAGAGCTGAAAAATAAAAAGCCTAAGAGTCCTGTACTTTTTTTAAAGCCGGATTCATCAATAATTCTTAAAAACAGACCTTTTTACATCCCTGATTTTTCTAAAAATGTTCATTATGAAGTCGAATTAATTATAAAGATTTCTAAGGTCGGAAAATTTATTCAAAATAAGTTTAGTCATAAATATTATGACCACATTGGCCTGGGAGTAGATTTTACAGCAAGAGATATTCAACTAGATCTTAAAAGGAATGGTCTTCCGTGGGAAAAATCTAAAGCATTTGACGGGTCATGTTTTATTAGTGAATGGATAGAAAAGAAAAATTTTAAAGACATTAATAATATAAACTTTGACCTAAAAGTTAACGATGCTGTAGTTCAAGAATCTAACAGTAGTTTAATGCTTTGGAAAATTGATGAACTAATTTCATATATTTCACAATATTTCACTTTAAAAATTGGTGATGTGATATTTACTGGGACTCCATCTGGGGTTGGTAGGGTGAAAACACAAGATTTACTAGAGGGATCTATTGAGAAACAAAAATTATTTAACCTAAGAATAAAATAAGAAATTGAATTATTTATCGTCTGTAATTAGAAAAATAAAGAAGAAAAATTTGACAATATCCGTTGCTGAAAGCTGTACTGGTGGAAAAGTTGCTTCAAGTATTGTTTCCTACAGTGGAGTTTCTGACATTTTTTTGGGTGGAGTTGTTGCTTACTCTGAAAAATCAAAAATCAATATATTGAAAATTGAAAAAAACAGAATAAACAATTACGGAACAGTGAGTCCACAAATCGCTGAAGATATGTGTGTTTGCGTTAAAAGAATTTTTAATTCTGATATATCAATTTCAACAACCGGAAATGTTGGACCATCTTTAGGAGATGATTCTTCACCACTAGGAAAAGTTTTTGTAGCTGTTAACTATAAAAATAATATTATTGTAAAGGAATATGATTTTCAAGATGACAGGAATACCAATATAAATAATGTGGTTTCACAGGTCTTTAATCTAATAGATAATATTTTATAAAAATTCAATAAATTGCCTTGCGAATAACAAAAAAGTTGTAAATTCGCGGCTGAAATTATATGTTTTACTGAGAAAAACTAAAAATGGCAAGAGTTTGTGATCTTACAGGAAAAAAGAGAATGGTTGGTAACAACGTCTCACACTCATTGAATAGAACAAAGCGAAAGTTTAATACTAATCTTATTAAGAAGCGATTTTATATTCCTGAGGACGATAAGTGGATAACTTTAAAGATTACTGCAGCCGCTTTAAAAACTGTAAACAAAATTGGTATTAAAGCTGCAATTAAGGACGCAAAGCTCAAAGGTTTTTTAAAATAGTTTTAAATGGCAAAAAAAGGAAATAGAGTTCAGGTAATTTTAGAATGCACAGAGCATAAGGATAGTGGTATGGCTGGTACTTCAAGATATATTACAACCAAAAACAAAAAAAATACACCTGACAGAATTGAGTTAAAAAAGTTTAATCCAATTCTTAAAAAGATGACCGTACATAAAGAGATAAAATAATTAAAATTATGGCAAAAAAAGCTGTTGCATCATTACAATCCAAATCTAAAAGACTTACAAAAGCCATAAAAATGGTTAAGTCTCCTAAGAGTGGTGCCTATTCTTTTGTCGAATCTATCCTTCCTCAAGAAAAGGTAAATGAATTTTTAAGTAAATAACATTTATCCAAAATTTTCAATTATTTATTATTTATCTAATAGCATCCTTTGACTATATTTATAATATAAATTTAGATTAATTTAACATGGGTTTATTTAATAAGTTATTTTCTCTGTTTAAAAGAAAGAAGGATAATGACTCTGAATCTGATACAAATGATTTAGTAAAGAAGGATGAAAAAATTGATAATAAGCCTGTAACAGATAGTATTATTAAACCTGAGGCTGAGCCAGAACCAGAACGTGAGCCTGAGCCAGAACCTGAGCCTGAGCCTGAGCCAGAGCCAGAGCCTGAGTCAGAACCTGAGCCAGAGCCTGAGTCAGAACCTGAGCCAGAGCCTGAGTCAGAACCTGAGCCTGAGCCTGAGCCAGAGCCAGAACCTGAGCCTGAGCCTGAGCCAGAGCCAGAGCCTGAGTCAGAACCTGAGCCAGAGCCTGAGGCAGAACCTGAGCCAGAGCCTGAGCAAGAACCTGAGCCTGAGCCTGAGACAGAGCAAGAAAATGAGA
>Ga0115013_10001056_pt1 | contig 16195 bp, 16 predicted proteins | sample SouAtlMetagenome_2_FD_88686 | JGI IMG/M metagenome (GOLD analysis project Ga0115013, IMG submission 88686) | Marine eukaryotic phytoplankton communities from Atlantic Ocean - South Atlantic ANT15 Metagenome | ecosystem: Environmental > Aquatic > Marine > Oceanic | place: South Atlantic Ocean...
AAATAATGCTTGTTTTGCTACCATCTAACTATCTTTTTATTATTTCGTTCAATCTCATTAATGAGTTTAATTTTATCAAAAAAAATCTATGATATAAATGATGTACCTAAAAAGACAGGCATATATTATTTCATAGACACTAACAATATACCTATATATATCGGAAAAAGTTTAGATTTAAATAAAAGAATATCGCAACACTTAAATTCGAAATCTTACAAGTCAGATAAAATCAGATTGAGGTTTAATCATATAAGATATCTTGTTACAAGATGTGAGTTAATTGCTCTTTTGATTGAATCACAGGAAATAAAAAGGAACAGACCAATACTAAATAAAAAGTTAAGAAAAAAAAAGAGGGCAATCCACATCAAAAAATATGAGGATGAAAATGGATACTTTGGATTGAAAATAACAAAAGAAATACAAAAAAGTATAACTAGTTTTAAATCTACTAAATCAGCAAAATCTTTTATCGACTACATATCCCATAAGTTCAAATTATGTAAAAAGATTAATAATATATCCAGGCACGAGTATTGTTGCTTCTCTATATCTTCTAAATCAAAAACTCAAGATTGTTTTTGTGAGGAAGCTGTAATTGATTACAATAATAGATTTGATGAGATGATTAAGTCTCTAACATTACCAAATAAAAGTTTTGCAATAATTAATAAGAAACATGGTAAACCTTATCCATTTGTGTCCGTAAAATGTGGTGTAGTTGAAGGGTATGGATTTACTCAAAATAAATCACTCCGAGACAACAGAAGCCAAAAAAAACTAGACTTTGTCACGAAAGATGAAATTATAATTGTAAAAAACTTTTATAATAAACATCAAAATCATTTAGAATTAAAGATAACAAAATGATAAGTTATAATAAGAATGACAAGATTTATACACTTAAGACGAAGCAAAAGCTACCTATCACCCTTTCCAAAAGTTGGAATTTTTTCTCTTCTCCAAAGAACTTATCCAAAATAACTCCATCACACATGAACTTTAAAATCTTAACTGATTTTGGCAAAATGTATGAGGGGCAAATTATAAAATATAGAGTCTCGCCATTTCCTTTCTTTAGAGTTGGGTGGACAACTAAAATCACAAGTGTAGAAAAACCTTTTTCATTCACAGACAAACAGATATCTGGCCCATTCAGCTTGTGGGAACACGAACATATTTTCGAAGAAACAAGTAAAGGTATATACGCCCATGATATCGTCAAATATAAGCTGCCCCTTGGATTTTTAGGAAGACTCTTTGGTGGTAAAATAATCATGTGGCAGCTGAATAAAATATTTGAGTTTAGAAAAAAAATATTAAATAAATTATTTGTAAAATGAGTAGAGCACTTATAATCGGAGGAAGCAGAGGGATTGGTAATAACATAGTAAAAGAACAACTAAGTCTTGGGAAAGAATGTGTCAGCATATCTAGAAATAGTTCTGGAATACATGATAATCTCCTACAAGAATTTAATGTTGATGTAACATCTGGAGAACTACCTGATATAGATAACATAAATTCATTAGTTTACTGTCCAGGATCAATTATATTAAAACCTTTTAGCCAAATTACGGAGGGTGATTATAAAAATGATTTTGAAATTAATGTATTATCAGCCATTAGGTGTATAAAGAAATATATAAATGCTATAAAATCATTTGAAAACGCTTCAATTGTATTATTTAGTACTGTTGCTGTAAATCAGGGGATGCCTTTCCACTCATCAGTTTCAGTCGCAAAGGCAGGTGTCGAAGGACTTTCTAAAACTCTTGCAGCTGAGTTTGCTCCTATAGTGAGGGTAAATTGCATCGCCCCCACACTAACAAAAACAGACCTTGCTAGTAGAATTTTAAGAAATGAAAGGATTGAAGAAAATATTGCAAATAAACACCCCCTCAAAAGAATATGTGATGCAGGGGATATTTCATCGATGGCAACTTTTCTAATATCAGAAAAAGCTAAAAATATAACTGGTCAAATTTTAAGAGTTGATGCGGGGATGTCAACATTAAAAATTTAAAATGCAGATTATTGATAGCAAAAGAATATCTGAGTATAAAAAACTCTACAGACTAAACCTGATAAACAGCATTACTGGATTCAAGCCCGCTAACCTTATTGGGACTAAGTCAAACAGTGATGTTTCTAATCTTGCAATTTTTAGTTCAGTAGTACACCTTGGATCCAAGCCTCCGTTAATTGGTATTATTACACGACCCAACACAGTGCCTAGAGATACATATAAAAATATTATCATTAATAAGTTCTACACCATAAATCATATTTCAAAAGATATGGTGGAGAGAGCACATTTCACTTCCGCTAAATTCAATGAAGACGAGTCTGAATTTCATCATTGTAATTTTGAGGAGGAGTATATAAAAGATTTTGATGCACCTTTCGTAAAAGAAAGTAAAATTAAGATAGGAATGCAATTAGTAGAAGAGAAGCAAATTGATGCTAACGATACAATACTAATTGTTGGTGAGGTTAAAAATATAATCATCGATGAAGATTCTTTGGAAGAAGATGGTTCTGTTAATCTAGGAAGAGATAAAACTGTATGCATATCAGGACTTGACACATATTACGAAACAAGTAAAATTTCAAAATATCCTTACGCAAGAAAGGACAATTTACCCTTCTAATGAAAAAAACATTTTTACCTTCTAAATCGTGTGAAGTGTGTAATAAGCCCTTCTCATATAGAAAAAAGTGGAGAAATTGTTGGGAAGAGGTCAAGTACTGCTCTGAGAGATGCAGAAGAAATAAAAAACAAAAAGCACTCGTTTAAAATGACAAAAAAATCAATCTTTTGGCATAGGAGAGATCTTAGGTTACATGATAATCATGGACTTTTTCAGGCTTTGAAAGACAGCGACGAAGTTATGCCAATTTTTATCTATGATAGAAATATAATTGATAAACTTGAACCAAATGATCACAGAATAAAATTCATAAATAGACACATAGATTTGATGAATAGTGAATTATCTAAGATTGGTAAAAAAGTATTTACCTTTTTTGGGGATCCATTATCAATTATTAAAAAATTAAAATCGTATTACAATTTCAATTCTCTTTACTACAACAAAGATTACGAGCCGTATGCAATTGAAAGAGATAAAAAAGTATCAGAGTATTTATCTAGGAATAATTGCTCATCACATTCATTCAAAGACCATGTGATTTTCGAACAAGATGAAATTGTAAAAGACGATGGAAAACCATACGTTGTCTATACTCCATTTTCTAGGAGGTGGCTATTACATTTTGATGAAGAAATGACAAAACCTTATGATTCGAAATCATTACTTGAAAAATTTATAAATCAAGAGGAATTTAACATAACACTGGAGGACTCAAAAGTTGTTGATAAAGCAATAACTCCAATTGATTTTAACCTTGAAGAAGGTTTAATAGATAATTACGATAATAACAGAAATTTTCCTTGGATTAAAGGCACAAGTAAAATCGGTGTCCATCTACGATTTGGTACAAAAAGTGTAAGACAAATTGTTAAGGTAGGATTAAAAAGTTCTGATAATACTTATCTCAAAGAGCTTATTTGGAGAGAATTCTTTATCCAGATACTATACCATTTCCCAACAACCGTAAATAAGTGTTTTAAAGAAAAGTATGAAAGAATAAATTGGAGAAATAATATGGAGGAGTTTGATGCTTGGTGTAATGGAATGACTGGGTATCCAATTGTTGACGCTGGAATGCGAGAACTAAATTCGACAGGTTTTATGCATAACAGAGTAAGAATGATTGTTGGCAGCTTCCTATGTAAACATCTGCTCATTGACTGGAGACTAGGTGAAGAGTATTTTGCTAAAAAATTATTTGATTTTGAGAAGGCTAGTAATATTGGTAACTGGCAGTGGGTTGCCGGGTGCGGTGTAGATGCGGCACCCTACTTCAGAATATTCAATCCATATGAGCAACAAAAGAAGTTTGATAAAAACAGAGAATATATTAACAAGTGGATACCTGAACTTAACCTTTCAAACTATCCAGAAGAAATAGTGAATCATAAATATGCTAGGGAGAGATGTCTCTCAACTTATAAGGAGGCACTACAATGAAAAGAGAAATTTCATTAGTTTTTCCAAATCAACTGTTTGAGGAATCAGTTATTCATGACCTTAAGCTTGATACATATTTGATTGAGGAAACCCTTTTCTTCAGACACTTTAACTTCCACAAACAGAAATTACTTTTTCATAGATCTTCGATGTTGCATTACAAAAATTTTCTAGAAGATTTAGAGATAAACGTAAATTATATTGAATCATCTGAGGAGATATCTGATATAAGAAAATTTATTTTATCTCTCGAAAATGGCGTAGATAAAATTCATCTAATAAATCCTGTCGACAATTATCTTGAGAGAAGAATAAAATCGTCATGTGAGAAAAAAGGAATTCAAAGCGTATTATATGAGAATCCTTCATTTATAAACAATGAAGAGCTCATGAAAAAATTTTTTAGAGATGATAAGAAGAAATTTTTTCATATGAGTTTCTACAAAGAACAAAGAATTGATTTAGGAATATTAATTAACAATAATAATCCAGAGGGTGGAAAGTGGTCATATGACGACATGAATAGGATGCGGTTTCCAAAAGACAAAAAAGCACCAAAAATATCTTACCCAGAAAAAAATAAAATTTATAAAGAAGCAAAAGATTATGTTGAGAAAGAATTTGATGGTAACGTAGGTGAAATACATGACCACATTGTCTATCCATTTGACTTTGAGAGTGCAAAAAAATGGTTTAATGATTTTTTAAAAAATAGATTTCATGATTTTGGTCCTTATGAAGATGCTGTTGTCAAAGATGAGAGAATTTTAAATCACAGTCTTCTATCACCTCTTATTAACTCCGGGTTATTAAATCCTAAGTTTATAATTAACGAGTCAATTAGATTTTATAAAAAACATAACATTCCTTTAAATTCGTGCGAAGGATTTATCAGACAAATTATAGGTTGGAGGGAATTTATAAGAGGGGTTTATGAGATAAAAGGATCTTATGAGAGAACCCATAACTTCTGGAATTTTTCTAGAAAAATTCCAGAATCATTTTATAATGGTACTACTGGTATCGAGCCTGTTGACGATTCTATCAAAGAAGTCATTAAATCAGCTTACTCACATCATGTCGAGAGACTGATGGTGATAGGAAATTTCATGTTGCTCTGTGAATTTGATCCTGATGAAGTTTACAGATGGTTTATGGAATTATATATAGATGCATATGACTGGGTCATGGTACCAAATGTATATGGGATGAGCCAGTTTGCTGATGGAGGTTTAATGTCTACAAAACCATATATAAGTGGGAGCAGCTACATACTTAAAATGAGCGATTATAAAAAAGGTGAATGGTGTGAGGTTTGGGATGGTTTGTTTTGGAATTTTATGAATAAACAAAGAGATTTTTTCATAAAAAACCCTAGGATGAGAATGCTTATAAGTTCATTTGATAAGATGGATGAATCAAAAAGAAATATTCATCTTGAAAATGCTGAATCTTTTTTAAAAAAACTTGAAAAATGAAAAAGTCCATATACTGGTTTAGAAAAAATTTAAGATTACGAGATAATCCATCTCTATTCAATGCAATTAAAGATAATGATGAGATTATATTTATTTATATAAATGACTTACAACCATACAATCCAAATGGTTTAGACATTCATGAAATTGGAGATTTCAGGAAAAAGTTTGTGATTGAATCAGTATTAGATCTTGAAAAAAATTTAAAATCAAAGAATATACACCTTCATACATTTGAAGGAGATAAAATCAAGATTTTAGATGAGATAAGAAGCTCACATGGAATAGATACCATTTACTGTTCTAAGGAGGTTGGTTGGTATGAAGAGGAAGATGAAAAAAAATTAATTGATAATAATTTTGAATTAATTATGTCTGAAGACCCAAATCTCATTGAAGAGAGAGAGCTTCCATTTAACCTAGATAACTTACCACTCATTTTTACTCCCTTTAGAAAAAAGGTTGAAAAAAATTCAAAAATTAGAGACGAAATACGTGAACTACCAAGAGTTAAAAAGGCTATTGTAAATACTGAACTTAAATTTTTGTCAAAAATTGAGGTTAACAATATAATTAATCACTCAAAAACTGCCTATCCTTTTGAAGGCGGAGAGAGAAATGCTTTAAAGCGATTAAAATCATATTTGTGGGAATCTAATAATATTACAAAATACAAGGAAACAAGAAATGGTCTAATTGGCACAGAATATTCATCAAAATTTTCTGCTTATTTATCAACTGGGTCCATATCACCTGTAACCATCTATCATGAGATAAGAAGATTCGAGAAAGAAGTTAAAAAAAATTCATCTACTTACTGGCTTATTTTCGAGTTGATGTGGAGAGAATTTTTTAGGTATGTGACTAAGAAAGGTAAAAGGAATATTTTTATGATTAACGGAATAAATGGAAATATTTTTAATAGAAATTTTAATTCCAATTTAAATCTATTTAAGAAATGGTGTAATGGCGAGACAGGTCAGGAATTTATTGACGCAAATATGTTAGAGCTAAATTCAACTGGATTTATGAGTAACAGAGGGAGACAAAATGTAGCTAGTTACCTAATTAATGAGTTAGACCTAAATTGGACATGGGGTGCTGCATATTTTGAAAGTAAACTTATTGACTATGATGTGGCAAGTAACTGGTGTAATTGGATGTATATGGCTGGAGTAGGAAATAATGTAAGAAATTGGGCATTTAACCCTTCTAAACAATCTGAGATGTACGATAAAGGAGGAAAATTTAGAAGTCTGTGGTTAAATAAAAAATTAAGGCAACAAATTATAGAGTTTTAGAGTATAAATAGGTTACAGAGAAAATTTTTCTCACTTAAAATGATTTAAATTATAGTTATGTTTAAATTTATGAAGCTTTTTAGGCCATTAGAATTAGTTTTACTTATCCTAGTTCTAATCACAATAGTGGTTTCAGAAGTATTTTTTTTCAATGATGAACCATTGAAAGCAGTATTTCTCGGTCTTTGGGCACCAACTATTCTTCTTTTTATTTTGGTTTTTAACCAAAAGAAGAAAGATTTGTAGAAGTAAACTAACTATGTCTGATATTTTAACTGATAATTTTATTCTTATCTGGGCAGGTATTGTATCTGTCTCATTTGTTGTTTGGATCCTTCTTACAGCAAAAGAAATGAATGATATCGTAGATAAAAGAGAAAAAAAATGAATGCACACACCGCCAGCTTAGTAAATGCAATCCTTTTAATCACCATGGGCGGTTGGGGTTATTTTGAATCTGGTTCTCCTACTTCTCTAATTCCAGTTGTGATTGGAGTATTATTAGTCCTTCTAAACAAAGGAATTAAAACTGAAAACAAACTCGTCGCTCATATAGCAGTATTAGTTACTTTATTAGGTTTTGCACTTGTTATGCCTCTTATGAGAGCTATGGAAGATGGAAGAACCGAAGCCACTTTAAGAATTATTATCATGCTGAGTTCTACTGTATATGCTATGATATTTTTTGTTAAAAGTTTCATAGACGCAAGGAAAAAATAAATTACTTTATTTAATTTGTGTAGTTATGAATAAAATATTTATTCCTCTTCTACTGCTCTGTAATATCCTATCCGCTCAAGATAACGAAACAACAAAATGGGTAGCTCCCTGGGGAAATGATATAGGAGGTACAGGCGAATCTTTCAAGCCTTACAAAACACTTAAAAAAGCTTTATCAGTATTAGATTCAGGAACAATAATGTTTAGTCATATTGATAAAATAAGTACGTTCAGAGAAGAAGTTATCATAGATGGTAAAGAAAATATCACAATTAAAGGGTACGAAGCAGGAAATTTAGGTAACAGATATATAATTTTTGACGGCACAACTGATCTAAGTGAATATAACTGGACTGATCAAGGAAATAATATTTTTAAAACTACTATTGACACTTCCATTTGGCAACTATTCATAGATGGGAAAGAAATGGTAATGGCCAGGTGGCCAAATGCTCAGTTCAGTGACAAATCAATCTACAGCTGGGATACTTGGGCAGAAGGAGATGAGGCAAATAGTATGAATGGGATGTTGGTCTTTGATAATACCAAATCTTTTTACTCTAGTTTAGACTATACTCTTGATACAGCTCACGCAATATTAAATGTTGGGTCTTTTAGAACCTGGAATCGTAAAATTCAATTTTCTGAAGGTTCTAATTACTTTTCATATAATAATGTACCAAGTAGCCAGTATAAAGATAAACATCACTATTTCTTTATTGAAGGAGATTTAAATCTTTTAGATACATTAAATGAGTGGTATCACAATCCTAAAACTGGAGAATTATGGGTAATGACAGACGGTTCAAACCCAAATGATTTAGAGGTTAAAGGAAAGACTTCAACATATTCTTTTAATATCAAAAATTCAAAAAATATTACAATCGAAAATCTCTTTTTCTTCTCTTCAACCATTAAAGTTTCCTCCAGTGAAAATATTGTAATCCAAGATTGTAATTTTGCTTTCCCTTCTACATCTAAAAGGATGATTGGTGATTTAGGGACACCAGAAGCTACATCTTTAGGGATAAGCGGTGCTTCTAATAAAGTCAATAACAGCACCTTCAGAAGGAATTTATTTGCCTATACTGATGGAGACGCTCTAAGAGTTTTTGGTGATAATAATAAGATAGAAAATAATATTTTTCAGTACATAGATTATTCTGTTTCGGAGCTTCCAGGTCTTATGGTATCTTTTTATGTTAATGGAGATAAAAATATCTTCAGGAAAAATTCTATAAATGATGTCCAAGCTTCTGCTACATTGACACCAGGTGAAAGGAGTGAATTTTCATATAATAAAGTAACTAGGACTGGTGCACTTCAGTCTGATGGGTCTGTATTTCAAGGAACAAGGAACTATGTTGCCGACTCAGAGGTTCATCATAACTATATTTATAATACCCCTAAACTTGCCTTGCGCTACGATGCGCCAGGCGATGATCCATCAGCTGCTGGACAGAGAGGGAAAATGTATAATAATGTAGCAATCAATACAAGTGGTATGATGATAAAGGGAGATTATCATTACATCGCAAATAATACAGTAATAGGAAGTAATAAGAATGGAATGATTATCCTGGATGAGGAAAATTCCAATCTTAACACATATACTTTAAATAACTTAGTTGACAAACTTTCTGGTCACAGAAGTAATAGCAACTACGAAGACAGAGATGGAAATGGAGTACCAGACTACCCAGTTCCTGGAACCTCTTCAAATAATTGGAATGGTTGGGATTCAGTTAAAACCTCAAGTATTGATGAATCAAAAATTGATAATACAATATATAATTTAATTGATAGCACTACTCTGGTCCCTGTTGATGGATCTCCATTAATTGATGGAGGTATTAATATCGACTCAATACCTCTCGAGGTAGTAGGAACATCACCAGATATCGGTGCCTTTGAATACGGAGTAGAACCTTGGAAGGCAGGTTATGATGGTTGGTACCCAAGATACTACCCATGGACTTTTATGAGTCTTAACTCTTATGCAAAGGTCAGTAGAAGTGATGATAATTTATATGAGGATTCAACAAATATTTCAATTTCATTTCTTTTAGAAGATGGTGCCTATGACGAAGATATTATTGTTGAGCTTGACACATTGATTAGAGGTTCATATGCTGAATATGGTAAGGACTGGATAATTATTTACGAAGGTGACTCAGTAGCTGATCCTAATAAAGCATTAATATGGGAGAAAGGAAAAGACTCTATTGTTCTAAATATACATGCTATAAATGATAATACTTATGAAAAAAATGAAACCCTTGTGGCTGGAATTATTGGAATATCTGCAATAAATAAAGTTGCATTTATTAATACCGGAATATATGGTAATCTTTATGACGACGACACTATGCCAACAGCTTCTACATCTATAAAGGTTGATTCTATATCTGAAAATTCTGAAACAAAAAATATTAAACTTACGCTTAGTAATCCTTCAAAATTTGATATTAAGCTCGGGTTGTCTGTAGAAGATAGTCCATTTGTCCCTGAAGACCTTGCAGAGAATAAAAAAGACTTCATACTAGATGTTGATACTCTAATATTTCCTGCACTCAGTACAGAGCAGGAATTTAATATAACTTCTATTCAGGATGATGAGATCGAAAACGACGAACTTGCTGTAATAAATATTGAGTCAATTGAAGATTCTATATTCTTAACGCTTTCAATAGTTATAGTTGATGATGATCAACCATTGCCACTATCTGTTGAAAGTAAAAATCTTGTTAAAAGTGTTTTTCCAAATCCCTCAAGTGATAATCTTAGAATTAATGTAGATGAAAGATATAGTATAGAAGGTATATCATTTATTGATATAAAAGGTAAAAAGTTCAATCCAAAAAATATAAGTAGACATAGTTCATATACTGATATTAACATATCTAATCTGGATGAGGGGATATACATTCTTAAAATTCAAGTTGATAAAGAAGTATTAAAAGTTAAAGTTGTAATTAATAGATAATACTTATCTTAAGCCAAGGTGAGAAAAATTATAATTGACACAGACACTGCTACCGACGATGCGATAGCAATAATTATGGCACTCAGGTGTAAAGATTTAGACGTTGTCGCAATTACAACAGTTGCAGGAAATGTTGACATTGACTTAGCAACTACTAATGCATTGTATACGTGCGAACTCTGTGGATATAAAATACCAGTTTATAAAGGATCATCAGGTCCACTAAGAAGAAAACTTGAAACATCTAAATTTTTTCACGGTAAAGATGGCCTTGGAGACACCGGACCTCACAAACCAAAAGGCAAAATAAGAAAAACTTATGCTGTAGATAAAATAATTTCTCTTCTGAAAGAGTATCCCAATGAATTAGAGATTATTGCGATCGGACCACTTACTAATATTGCTAAGGTTTTTAAAAAAGATCCAGAAGCATTTAGACTTATTAAAAGTCTTTACGTCATGGGGGGAATCGGTGAGGGTAAGGGAAATATAACAGAGTTTGCAGAGTTTAATTTTTGGGTAGATCCGGACGCTGCTGATATAGTTCTTAACTCTGGAATTGACGTCAAAGTAATAGCATGGGACACAACACAATTATATGGTTACCTTAATGAAAAGAATTTTGATGATCTAGAAAAAATAAATACCTCTCTTTCAAGATTCAGTATAGATATTCAGCAGAGAGGATTAGAATATTACAAAGTAAAATATAATGAGCACAAGATAGATCTTGCAGATCCTCTGGCTATGGCTGTAATGATTGACGAGAGAGATACTATCTATAAAAAAAGTAAAGTGAGTATTATTCTTAATGGTGAGAAAAGAGGCAGAGATAGTTATAAATTTATTGATTCAGGGAAAGTACAACTAGCTACTAAAGTTTCTAGGTCTAATTTTTTGAATATATTAAAATCAAGCCTTAAAAAATGAAAATATTAAATTTTGGTTCAATAAATAAAGACTTTGTCTATGAAGTCAAAGACTTTGTGAGTCAGGGAGAAACAATTGAGAGCCTAACATTCAAAGAGTTTTTGGGTGGTAAAGGATTAAACCAGAGTGTCGCAGTCGCAAGGGCAAAAATGAAAATTTATCATGCTGGATGTATAAATAGGAACGATGAAAACATTAAAAATCAACTAGAAAATTGGGGAGTAGAAACAAGAAATATTTGCTGTGTAGATAAACCAACAGGACATGCTATAATACAGGTTAATAATAAAGGAGATAACTCTATTATAATACATGGAGGTGCAAATAGAAAAATAAGTTTAGAGCACATAGATAAAACAATTTCAAAATTTGATGTTGACGATATATTATTAATTCAGAACGAGATAAATAATATACCAGAACTCATTGAGAGAGCAAGTTCCCAAAAAATGAAGATCATATTCAACCCTGCTCCTTTCACTGAAGATATTTTAAATTACCCACTAGAGAAGATAGATACAATTATATACAACGAGATTGAAGGTAGAGGTTTGTCAGGTAAAACTACAATTGAAGAGATTAAGGGAGAACTCTTAGAAAAATTTCAAGAACTCAATCATATTATTACTCTAGGTGACAAGGGATCTATTTATTTTGATAATAAGGATGAAATATCAGTTGATGCTATTAAGGCAGAGACTATCGATTCGACAGCAGCAGGAGATACGTACATTGGGTATTATTTGGCATCAATCACTAATAAAATGACAGTTAAAGATAGCATGGTTAGAGCTTCGAGGGCTGCAGGAATTACTACTGAGAAACTAGGAGGAGCAATTTCAATACCCCATATTGACTAGAGAGCCTCATTCTTTCTCTCTACAAATGAATTTACACCTTCCTTATTTTTAATAATATCAAATGCATCAAATAATTCACCTATAGCCGTATAAGACTTATATGATAACTTGTCTCCATCTACTGATATTACTTGAAATAATTGTTTGTTATTTCCTACCTTATCTCTAAGAGCCTCATACTGTTCCCAACCAGGTTTTACTTTGTACATTTTTCCACCACTTACCGAAACAACATAAACAGTACCTGTTACATCTTTAACATTCTGACCCGATAATAAATTCTGTTCATATGGCTGTACCCTACCTCTAGTGTAGGTATGATCATGACCCTGGAGAGCAATATCAACACCATACTTATCAAATATTGGTTTCCAAAGTGTCCTCAATTCCTCATTATCTCTTCCTCTTGATGCCGAAAATATTGGATGATGGAATGTGGCAACCGTCCACTTATTTGGATTATTTTTTAGAACTTGCTCCAACCACTTTGCCTGTTCCTCAATCATCATGTTGCTGTTAAGAGCAAGAAACCTTACGCCTTGGTAGTCAATATAATAGTTAGTCTCCTTAATCCCCATCACACCATTATTGGGAAGGGTAAACTGCTTATTCCACTGGACCGATAACCTCTTTATACTCTCGTCAATATCTTGCTGGACAAAGGGGTTATATTCATGATTTCCTGGAACCATCATAGAAGGAAGAGTCCTGTGAATATATCCACCGGCCATAAACCACTCGTGCCACTGGTGTTCATCATGGGCATCGTCTATAAGGTCCCCAGCATGAATTATAAAACTTGCATCTGGAGCTTTCCTGTAACTCTCTCTTATCAACCTTGACCATAATTCTAAAACATAATTTTGTGCATCACCTACATATAAAAAAGAGAAAGGAGCATTGGACTTATGAGCAGTTTTGAACTGAACCCACTCGCTCCATATCTTCCCATCTCCTACCCTGTAAGCATAAATGGTATTAGGCTCTAATTCCCTAAATGTTATTGAATGGTAGTTATGATTAATTGTATTAAAAATATTTTTTTTAGGGTCATCCCTATCGTATTTTGCAACGACATTTGAATAATTTATATTTTCAGTAGTTGCCTCAAAAACCTCTGCCCTTCCTATAAAAGCAGGGTTAGCATGAGCTTTAGCAATCTCTCCATAAGCAGATTTTACTTCTTTGCTCGTCCTCCAAGTTACACTAATTGTAGTAGCAGGATCCTCAGAAAAATTTAAGACAATATGATCTGGATGTCTTCCAGGTTTACTCCAGTTCTTAACAAACTCTGGCTTAATATATTTCCTCTGTGAAAGCAAATCACCTGAAAATAAAATAACAAGGAGTAGTACAATTATTTTTTTCATATTAGACCCAAATCTAAGTAATATGGTGAATAAATGAATTATAAAATGAAGAATTTAACCAAGATATTTGAACTTTTCCATCCTCTTAAAAATAGCTAATATAACTAGTCCAAAAAGTATACCAGAAGCAATCAAGACTACACTCACAAGTCCTGAAGCTGCAAAAGATAATCTAAGTAATATTGTCGATATTATAAAGCCCGTATTTCTTATAAGCTGAGAATATCTCTCCGTGTATCTGAATGATATTAATAGAATAAAAACATCAACTAAAATTAGAATTGTAAAGAAATCTACGAAAAATAAATAATTTAAATTCTGGTTTTCACTACCACTAAGTATAGATGCATCAAACCAACTATAAAAGCTCCATCCTGCTAAAAGAAGTAGAATTGGTACAAGGATAATTGATATCAATTTTTTCTGACTTATAAACTTTTTTAATTTTGCGTCTGGCTTTACAGTCTTTGGCCTTCCTGCAGTAGTTTTGAAAAGAAAAATAAGAAAAAAGACAATCAAAATACCTGAAAGATCATACAAGAGTTGTACATTATTCTCGTTTGAGAAAAAAGGCACGTCAAGGTCTACCAAAGGAAAATCTTTAAATATTTTTCTGATGAGAATCAATGAAATAATCTCATATTCTTTTACTACTGTTACGGTAAAAGAATTAGGGAGATAGTAAATCAATAAATATGCCTCGTAGACAAGAATAAATGAGAAGGGAGTGTAAAGTGCTGATATAGGATCTAGGAGTAAGGTATTATTAAAGTTAAAGTTTATGTACCCGTACTTATTTAAAAATATAAGGAATAGATGTAAAATAAATCCTCCAGTTGCAAGAATTAAAATATATTTTTCAAAACTTTTCTGACTTTTCTGTGAAAAAATCGTATCAAATAAATAATCAACTTTTTTAAGCATATGAATTCTTAAATTATGAAATATATAATTACATTAATTTGTTTTATTACCAACTTAAACGTCTTTTCACAAGAATTAGTTATTGGAGAGCAAAGATTAGAGCCTGGAATTGTATTTATTTTTGAGGGAGCAATAAAAGATATAGTATTTCCAAAGTCAAATAATTTAGATGAGAGCCTTACCAACGTACACATTGAGGCTAGAGTAAATTGGGATGAAAAAAATATTCCAAGCGGTACTCCCACTGGCGGATTCGTTCCGTATCTTAATATAAATGCCACAATAACTAACGAGAGAACAGGACAAATGACTTTTGTTGATTTAACACCACACCTAAACTTAATAGATAATTTTCATTATGCCAGAAATATATCTTTACCAGGTAAAGTTGATGATCTCTACAAGGTGGTTTTTATTGTTCATCCCCCAGAAAAATTGGCACTGTCTTACCACAAAGACTGGAGTGATTCTTTCACTAATAAATTATTTGAAACAACAACATTTGAATATAAAAATGTTGACTTTGAGGAAATCGCAAAATCATCCAGAAGATAATTTTTAATCTTATATTTACCTAAATCAAATCATAATGATAAGGTATATTTTATTTTTAGTTATTCTATCTAATATCAATTCTTATTCTCAAGATATTTTTGCTGAGAAAAAAAATTTTACCAGACAAGATAGTCTCAGAGGAAGTATTACAAAAGAGAGAATATGGTGGGATTTAAGTTACTACCATCTAGATATAAAGGTTGATCCTGAAAAAAAATATATTGAAGGTTATAACACAGTAAAGTATGAGGTACTAGAAGAGAAACAGGTCATGCAAATTGATCTTCAAGAACCCCTTAAAATAACACAAGTAATAGAGGAGGGAAAAAAATTAAAATTCAAAAGGGAAGGGAATGCCTACTTTATTTATCTAAAAAAAAGACAATCTTCTGGTGATGTAAATGAAATTAAAATTAGTTACAAAGGAAATCCTAAAGTAGCAGTCAGAGCACCATGGGATGGAGGATTCTCGTGGGATAAAGATGAAAAAGGAAATCACTTTATAGCCACATCTTGCCAAGGACTAGGGGCTAGTGTATGGTGGCCAAATAAAGATCATATGTATGATGAGGTAGATAGTATGCTTATTAGCGTTAACATACCAAATAATCTTGTTAATGTTTCTAACGGTAGGCTAAGGGAAATTACATATCCTGATAATAAAACAGCTACTTACCACTGGTTTGTAAGTAATCCAATAAACAACTATGGAGTAAATGTGAACATAGGAGATTATATTAAATTCTCTGAAGTATATGAAGGTGAAAAGGGTGACCTAGATATTGACTACTATGTCCTTAGATATAATGAGGAAAAAGCAAAAATTCATTTTCAAGATGTTCCTAAAATGTTTGATGCTTTTGAGTACTGGTTTGGACCCTACCCATTTTACGAAGATAGTTATAAGCTTGTAGAGGTACCATATCTTGGAATGGAACACCAGAGTTCTATTACCTACGGAAACAAATATT
>Ga0115013_10001058_pt1 | contig 16189 bp, 13 predicted proteins | sample SouAtlMetagenome_2_FD_88686 | JGI IMG/M metagenome (GOLD analysis project Ga0115013, IMG submission 88686) | Marine eukaryotic phytoplankton communities from Atlantic Ocean - South Atlantic ANT15 Metagenome | ecosystem: Environmental > Aquatic > Marine > Oceanic | place: South Atlantic Ocean...
ATAAGAGTTTGGCAACTTCCATCATCAATAGTAGCAGATGAGTCAAATTCTAGGTAATTATCATCTGTGCAGCCAGCACATGATGTGTATTCACAAGAACCATCATTTATAATAGCAGATGAATCATAATTACATGCATTTTCATCTGTACAGCCTTCATAAATACAAGAGCCATCATCTGTATTTGCATTAGGGTTAAAATTAGATGCTTCAGGATCTGTACATCCATAAACAGGATCTCCTATACTTATACAGAATGAATAAGACGCGGAACATGGTCCATCTTCACCACCAGATTCACAATCTCCAAAGGCAGGATCTGTTTCGATAAATAAAACTTCACCATTTTCATCAGTGATTGAGAAAGGGGCTCCATCTAATCCACAACTCCATTCCGATCCACTTAATCCATCACCAAAACTGTCAGTTATGGTAAAAGTATAACAGCCTACACTTAAACATATGTCTTGTTCTTGAATACTACCTCCTTCTTCCATGTCCCCTCCTCCTTCTGGAGTATTATCTCCACCTGGGTATGTTCCTTCTGCAACTGATTCAATTAGATTTCCATTATCATTTTCTAACTCCCAGCTTATTTCTAGACCGTAACAGTCTAATTGCATATATAGGGATACAGTATTATCACAAGCATATTGACAAGAACCATCATCTGCTGTTGCATTTGAATTGAAGTTTTCTGCACTAGAATCTGTACAGCCGTATATATATTGACAAGACCCATCATCAAAGTTCGCTTCAGGGTTGAAGTTTTCTGCACTTGAGTCTGTACATCCAAATATTGCATTTTCATTACAAAGGGCTTGTTCATTTGCACAAACAACACCATTAGTGTTTGTGCAAATCCAATCTAGGAAATAAGAGACACGAGAATATACACCTGGGTAACCAGCTTCTGCGCATCCATATCCCCAACTTACGACACCAACCTGTAAATAGGTTTCCTCATCTGTAGCTAATACTACCATTGGTCCTCCACTATCACCCTGGCATGAATCATATCCGCCATTACTAAATCCAGCCATTATCATATCGGCATCTATTTGATTTCCTCCGTAATTTGAAGTTTCTGTAATAGGAACATCAACTACTTGTAATTGATTAGGATTATTTGCAGTTCCTTCATCTTCTCCCCAACCTGTTATCCAGGAAGTCTGACCTACATTTTCAACTCCTAATTGTACTTGCTGATCGCAAACTAATAATACTGGTTGAACATTATTATCAAATTGAATTGGATTATCTAATCTAATTAATGCAATATCATTATTATAAGTATTAGAGTTATAATCTGGATGTTGTATAATTTCTGCAGCAGTATATATATCTCCACCGGAGGCATAATTAGTTGTTCCGCCAACACGAATAGAAGTGTTATTAGCGCTTTCTCCTTGAACGCAATGCGCTGCAGTTAAAACCCAATATTCGTTAATTACTGATGCTCCACAATAAGCATAGAAAAAACTACCTGGACTATTTTGTGAACCTAATGCCGCTTGGTAAGGGTAGTCAGATATATTTGCATCGTCCCCTCCAACAATATCTGTTTGAGAAAAAGATGTTGTAGAAAATATTAGCATTGAAAAAGTAATTAATAAAGTAAAGTTTCTCATATATTTTAGTTTTTGAATGTTTGTATATTATATTAAGTATGCAAAAATCGTTCCCAAAGATAATAAATATAGTTATTTAGAGGAATTATTTTTTTATTCCTTTTTCTGAGTATGATTATTAGCAATAAACTTTTTCAATAATTTTCAGAAGATCAACTTTATTTTTTTTAAAAAAAACATTTATTTTTTTTTTCAATTCATTTTCATCAATAGATAAATTTAATACTACTTTCAATTCATTTGAATTATTAATTTTAAAAGCTATTTTATTTTTAATAAAATAATTTGCTTCTGGAAATTCAGAGTATTTTGGTCCAAAAATTAAAGGTTTGTTAAACACTGCAGCTTCTAGAGAATTATGGATTCCATTTGAAAAGCCTCCACCTATATAAACAATGTCAGCATAAAAGTATAGATCTTTTAATAAACCAATTTTATCAACAATTAAAATATCTTTATTCTCAATGTCCTCTAATTTAGACCATACTACATAGTTTGTTTTAATTTTACTTTTTATGTAATTTATTTCTTTTAGGTTATTTTCATGTGGAACAACAATCCATTTATAATTACTGCTATTCATTTCTTGTAAAATTATTTTATAATCTTCGTAATGACTACTACCTACAACAATTAATTTTTTTTTGTTTTTAAACTTTTTTATAAGATCATATTTTCTAATTTTTTTAGAATTTTCCAGAACCTGATTAACCCTTAGGTCTCCAATTACTATAGATTTAATTTTTTTAGTTGATAATATATTTCTTGTTTTAATATCTTGAGTAAAAATGAGAGATGATTTTTTTAAAAGATTTGTATAATAATTTCCATAAAAAAAATTATTTAATCTACTTTTTTTGAATTTGGAAGAGATAAAATAAATAGGAATTGATTCTATATATAGAAGATTAATCATATTCGGCCACACTTCATTTTTTGCAATAAAAACTCTTTCCGGATTAATTTTTTTTATAAAACACCTCACTGTACTTTGTGTGTCAGTAGGATACATTAGGATAGTAGTATTTGAATGTTGATTATTTAAATTATTAAATCCAGAAGTTGAAAAAAAAGTAATATAAATATGATTTTTAATATTTTCCTGATAATATGAAACAATAGGTTTTATTTGCTCATATTCTCCAAGAGATGCGCAGTGAAACCAAATACTTTTTTTTTCATTTTTTTTAATTTTCCTAAAAATAGAATAAGATTTTTTTTGGGCCTTATTCCAGTCATTTATTCTTTTTGGTAAATTATATTTTCCAAAAAATAGATTAGTAAATGGCAATACAAATTTGAAAACCGCATTCATAAATATATTATATAAAAAAAACATTGAATAGAGAGATTGTTTAGTAATAATAAAAACTAGATGTAGTACGTTTTCTAAGTGGTAAAATCCAGCCAGCTTTTAATCCAATAAAAAGATCAAATCTATTTTCATTTTCTGCAATTCCAGTAGAATAGTTTTGTATTCTCAAATCTTTAGTCCAGCATTCTATAATTTCTAATCCTATGTGAAAGTTAATTTTTTGATTATTAGATAAGTACATAAACATAATTGACTGTTTTAATGAAAAACCACCAGTTAGTCTATCGTATCCTTTTAGTAAGTTTTCATTAAGTTGAGGAATTTCTCCCATTAATGTTTCTATAAATATTTTGTGATACACATAACCTAAACCAACTGAGGGGATAATACCAGATTCTGCATTATTTATATTTAATTCTATTTTTTTTCCAAAATCAAAATGTAATTGAGCTCCTCTTTCAAACAATCTAATAATTGGTATTTGTCCGTCAATATTTATTATGTCTCCATTATTCCCGTCTATAGGGTTGAAAATATTTTCTTCTTTAATATTATTTCCAATAATCCAATTTCCGGAAAATGTAAATAAATAATTTGAGTTATTTTTTTTAGTTAATGATATGCCTATAGCAGAATTAGGTCCAAATCTATTTTTTAAATCAAATTCTGGAAATTGATGAGAGTAATTTAATGCAAACATAAATATATTTGTTTCATCTCCAATTCCAGAAAGATTTTCACTAGCTACTACAACGTCCTTATTTTTTTCTTGTGAAAAAAGAAAAATTGGTATAAAGAGAAAAAAGAAAAACCTCATGTATTTGTATTATTTTGCTAATATACACCTAATAAATAAAAATATAAACGAGATAATAAATGTTATATTTGATATATATTAAATTATATGGTTTTTGATAAGTACATTTTAATTACTGGAGGAGCAGGTTTTATTGGCTCTCATCTTGTTAGAAGTTTTGTGAGTAATTATGGAAATTATTTTATAATTAATTTAGATAAATTAACATATGCTTCTAATATTCGAGCTATTCAAGATTTAGAAAAAAAGCCAAATTATTCTTTTATACAGGGCGATATATGTGATGTGAAATTAATAAACAGTCTTTTTGAGAAGTTCCCTATCAATGCTATTATTCATTTAGCTGCAGAGTCTCATGTAGATAATTCAATAAAAAACCCATTAACTTTTATAAATACCAATATATTAGGTACAGTTAATTTATTAGAGGCTGCTAGGAAGTATTGGGTCAAGAAATCTAAAAATAATTTATTCTATAATATTTCTACAGATGAGGTTTATGGTTCATTGGGCAAAAAAGGTTTTTTTACTGAGAAATCTTCGTATTCCCCTAATTCTCCTTATTCTGCATCTAAGGCTAGTGCAGATCATTTTGTTCGTGCCTATGGAAAAACATATAATTTAAATTTTATAATATCCAATTGCTCTAATAATTATGGTCCTCATCAACATCAAGAGAAATTAATTCCTATGACCATTAAAAATATTAAAGAAAAAAAACAAATTCCAATTTATGGGAAGGGGGATTCAGTTAGAGATTGGATTTTTGTGTTAGATCATATTAATGCAATAGATACTATTTTTCATAATGGTCAACATGGTGAGACATATAATATTGGGGCAAATAATGAATTAGAGAATATTAATCTTGTTGAAGAAATATGTGAATTAATAGATAAAAAAACAGGAACCTCAAATTCAAAAGATTTAATTTCTTTTGTTACTGATAGACCGGGTCATGACATGAGGTACGCAATAGATTCAAATAAAATTATGAGTCAATTAAATTGGAAGCCAAAATACTCTATGCAGAAAGGATTAGAACTAACGATTGATTGGTATTTACAAAGCTTGTGATATATAATTTATATCCACTGATTTAATTTTCAATCCATTTTTTTTAAACTTTTAGGAGATTTGAAAATTTTTAGTAACAGATTTTATATTGAAAAAATGGAAATATTTACATCAGGATTAATTTTCTTTAATAGACCTTGAAGTACTTTTCCAGGTCCAATTTCAGTAAAATCTGTAGCTCCATCTCGAATCATATTTTTTATTGTATAACTCCATTTAACAGGCGATATTAATTGTTCTATCAAATTATCCTTTAAAGAATCTGTATTAATTACAGGTTCAGCACATACATTTTGGTAGATTGGGCATATCGGTTTTTTAAATTTAATTTCTTGAATTTTAGTTGCTAACTTTTCTTTTGCAGGCTCCATGATTGGAGAGTGGAATGCCCCTCCAACTGGAAGAATTATTGCTCTTCTAGCTCCATTTTCCATCATTTTTTCACATGCCTTTTCTACTGCTTTTAATTCTCCAGAAATCACTACTTGACCTGGGCAGTTATAATTTGCAGGAACTACAATCCCATCAGTTTTTTTACAGATCTCTTCAATTTTCAGTTCATCTAATTGTAGAACAGCTGCCATTGTAGAGTCATTATTTTTACAAGCTGCTTGCATGGCTTCAGATCTGACTTTTACCAGCTCTAAACCTTCTTGAAATGATATTACTTTTGCAGCTGTAAGTGCAGAAATTTCTCCAAGAGAATGTCCTGCTACCATATCTGGTTTAAAATCATGTATTATATTAGTTAATATTAAAGAGTGTATAAAAACTGCAGGTTGAGTGACGTTAGTCTGTTTTAATTCATCTGCTGTACCATTAAACATTATATCAGAAATTTTAAAACCTAGTATTTCGTTTGCAGTATTAAACATTTCTTTAGCTTTAGTTATTTCTCTTAATTCATTACCCATTCCTGGAAATTGTGAGCCTTGACCAGGGAAAATAAATGCTTTCATATAAATTAATTTTTTTTCAGTTTATGATTTATGTATTAAGCTTGACCATAGTTCATGTGAAATGTCACTACTTAATTTACTATTAGGTGCCAATATTACGGATACGGCATCATGAGAATGAAGAGATTCTTGATGAGAACAAATTACTCTAAAATCTTTTATTCTAGTATCTTTTATTAATTGTTCATATAATAATCTGGCCGCATCTTCAACAAATTTTAGATGTGAACCATTTAATTCGGCAAATGCCATTTCATCTTCCCGCTTAACAATTACTTGAGTTTCAGTATGAAGTGCTTTTTCACATATTTTTTGTAATTCTTCTATCCAGATTAAATCTTCAAATTCAATTGAGATTCTTGCTACTGATCGTTGAGAATGAGTCACTGTAGCTTTATTTCTTTGTTTTCTTGCAAATTCTGCTAATTCGTATGAACATGGACAGGCAGAAGAATATACAAAGTCAAAATGTAGTATTTTTCTAAATACACCTTTGTCATCAATACAGCCCTCTAATGTTACATCATAGTATTGATATCCTTCATTATCAGATCTTAACGAAGGTAGTAAAATTGGGTATGAAAAATGTAGTGCTATTTTAGATGTAAATGACGATAAGTCTTTTTTATAATTCAGTAAAATATCTTCTAATCTGTCGACAATATAATCATCTTTAAATTCGTAAAATGATCTCATAATTCTAGACATATTAATTCCTTTCTTATGAGCTTCTAAAGAAACGGTACCCGTAACCTTAGTCTCTAGCTCAATGTCTTCCCCATTTCTTTTTTTATACTTCAATGGTAACTTAAAATTATGTGTACCTACTTGTTGAATTGAGACATTAGATCCTTTAATTAATGAAGCTGGGCCATTTTGCAAATCAGGGAATTCTTTTATCTCTATTTCACTTGGGTTATATTGGGAGTCATATTTAGTTTCTTTCATTTTTTTTCTTTTTTATTTCCAAAATATTCAAAAATATTATTTTCTGTCTCTAAAATTTTAATACAAAATAATTCACAATTTAGATTTTTTTTGATTGGTTCATATAATTCTTCCCAAACTGCAATACACACATTTTCAGTAGAGGCTATTTTATTTTTCATAAAACTAACATCATTAATTATTTGATGATCTAATTTTGAAATAACTAAAGATTTCAAAAGTTTATCTAGGTCTTTTAAGTTAGTGACAAAACCAGTTTTTTGGTTAACATTTCCTTTAACTGTTACAAATAATTCATAATTATGACCGTGTATATTATAACAAGGTCCAAAAATGTTATTATTTTCTTCATTTGATAATTTTATATTTTCTAATTTATGAGCACTTGAAAAACGTTCTCTTCTTGTGATATATACCATAATTAAAAATTTTTAATAGTATCCAAATATACTAACTATATTTATACGATAATTCAATAATTTTATTATGATTATAATTACTGGTTCATCAGGATTTATAGCAGGATCTTTAGTTAAAAGATTGATTCGTGATAATTTTCATCATATTGTTTTATGTGACTTTTTTAATAATCAGATCAATAATTCTAATATTACATTTATAAAGACAAATAAGCTCTTTTCTTTTATTGACGAACACAAACAATCAATAGATTTAATTTTTCATCTTGGAGCTATTACTGACACTACCTTTAGTGATGAGACTATGTTAAATAAGTACAATTTGAATTATTGTATTAATGTTTGGAATCATTGTGTTAAACATTCCATTCCACTTATATATGCTTCATCGGCAGCTACGTATGGTGATGGCACCTTAGGATTCATAGATGATCATCATGTTGTAGATAAATTAATGCCATTAAACTTATATGCTAAGTCAAAAAATAATTTTGATAAGTTTGTTTTAAAACAAACTAACACTCCACCTTCTTGGTGTGGTCTTAAGTTCTTTAATGTCTTTGGGTTTGACGAGTCTAAAAAAGGTAATATGTCTTCAATTGTATATCAAGCTTTTAATAAGATTAATTCATCAAATGAAATGTATTTATTTAAATCTTATAATAAGGATTTTGCAGATGGTTTTCAAGAAAGAGACTTTGTGTACATTGATGATGTTATAAATGTGTTATTTTTTTTCATGAATAACGCTAGTTCAGGAATATATAATTTAGGTAGCGGCAAATCTACTGCATTCATTACATTAATAGAAAATGTTTTTAAGTCAATGAAAATTAGACCTAATATAAAATTTATTGAAATGCCTATTAGTTTAAGAGATAAATATCAATATTCTACTAGAGCAGATTTAAATAAGATAAGGTCTGTGGGTTATAATAAGTCTTTTGTAGAAATTTCAGATGCCATTGAAGATTATGTTTCAAATTACTTAATAATGAAATAGAATTTAGCTCTTTAAGTTGTCTCTTATTTCAATTAGTTCTGTTTTTATTTTTTTTAATTTTTCAATTACCTCCCTTTGTCTTTCTACATTTTCATAATTATTTTGAATCTTTTTTTTAGCTCCACTTATGGTGTATTTTCTTTCTTTAAGTAAATGATGAATAAGCTTTATTTTATTCAAATCTTTTTCTGTAAACTTTCTATTTCCTTTTTTATTTTTTTTTGGACTTAATATTTCAAACTCTTTTTCCCAAAAACGAATTTTTGAAGTATTTATTCCTAAAATTTTAGATATTTCTCCAATTGAATAATAAAGTTTTAGTTTAGAATCCATTCTAGTCAAAAGATTGGTTTTCTGTAGAACTAATTTTTAACATTTGATCATATTCTTCAGGGCTTAGATCGTCAAAGAAAAAGTTAATTGGATCAATTTTTTGATCTTTATGGTGTACTTCATAGTGTAAATGAGGCGCTGTAGACTTTCCAGTATTACCTACATAACCAATAACATCACCTCTTTTGATTTTAGATCCTTTTTTTACCAATATTTCATCTAAATGCGCATAAAGTGTTTTATAATCGTATCCATGATCTATAATAATGTATTTCCCATATCCTCCAGAGTTGTATTTTTTTGCTTTTTTGATAATTCCGTCCCCCGTGGCGTATACTGGTGTTCCAATTGATGCTGAGAAATCAAGTCCGTAATGCATTTTTTTAGTTTTATATATAGGATCTATTCTATGACCAAATCCTGACGTTTTTCTTTTTAAGTCAGCATTAGATACTGGTTGGATAGCTGGAATAGAAGCAAACATTTCTGATTTATTATTCACCAATTCTATTAATTCATCAAAGGATTTGCTCTGGATATATATTTTTTTTGTTAACACATCTATTTTCTTTTGTGCCTCTATTATTAATTCACTTGATTGATATCCTGCATATTCTTTATATCTTTGCGTTCCGCCAAATCCAGCGCTTCTAATTGATTCACCAATTGGTTTTTCTCCAAAAATAGCTCGATAAATATTATCATCTCTATCACCTATATCGTTAACAACAATACCTAATCCATCTATTTTTTCACTTAATTGGTTAACCTGATTTAATAAGAATTTATTTTCATGATTAGCAGCCTTTTCTCCTGGAGTTTCAAGGAAGTAAACAACTGAAAAACAAGTAATAAAGGATAAAAATATTATTGGAAAAAAATAACTCAAAAATAATTTGAGTACATAAACTTTTGTCATCTTAATTTTTTTATAACTAAGTGACTTCTTATCGTAATAATACTTACCTTTAGACATTATAATATTATTGGGTATATATAATAATCATATTCTCAAATTTAGTTAATATTTAAGTAATAGTGATCTTTTTTTAAATATTATGAAATCTAAAACAGTAAGAAAAGAGTTTTTATCATTTTTTCTATCACATAATCATTCTGCGAGGCCTTCATCATCTTTAATTATAAAGGATGACCCCTCTTTATTATTTGTAAATGCAGGAATGAATCAATTTAAAGATGTGTTTCTTGGCTATTCTCAGCCTAAAGAAATGAGGATAGTAAATACCCAAAGGTGCCTGCGTGTCTCTGGTAAGCATAATGACCTGGAAGAGGTTGGTCATGATTCATACCATCATACAATGTTTGAAATGTTAGGTAATTGGTCTTTTGGTGATTATTTTAAAAAAGATGCTATTTTTTGGGCCTGGGAATTGTTGACAGAAAAATTTAAAATAGACCCCGATAGATTGTATGTTACTATTTTTGAAGGTGATTTAGATGATAATTTATCAATGGATAAAGATACCTTTGATATTTGGGCAAAAATAATTGATCCAGAAAGGATTATTTCATCGTCTAAAAAAGATAATTTTTGGGAAATGGGGAAGACTGGTCCTTGTGGGCCATGTACAGAGATACATATTGACTTGAGAGAGGATGGGGAAAGAAAAAAAGTAAATGGAAAAGAATTGGTAAATAAAGACCATCCTGAAGTTATAGAGATATGGAACTTAGTTTTCATGGAGTATAATAGAAACTCAAATGGAATTTTAGAACAACTTGCTAATAAACATGTAGATACAGGGATGGGGTTTGAAAGACTATGTATGGTCTTGCAGAATAAAAAATCTACATATGAAACAGATTTATTTTTTCCAATTATTAAAAAATTAGAAAAGATGTCTAATTGTTCTTTTAAAGAAAGTGAAAAAATAGAAATAGCTTTTAGGGTTATTGTCGATCATATTAGGGCAGTTGTTTTTTGTATAGGAGATGGTCAAATGCCAAGTAATAACGGTGCTGGATATGTAATAAGAAGAATATTAAGACGCGCCATTAGATATGGTTTTGTCTTTTTAGATTTAAAGGAGCCATTTTTACATGGTTTGGCAAATGTATTGCGCGATCAATTTGAAGATGTTTTTCCTACGGTTTTTAGTGATATAGATAATATAAAATCAATTATTTTAGAAGAGGAAAAATTATTTTTAAAGACTTTACAAAAAGGTTTATTATTAATAGATGATTTGATTCTAAAATGTAAATCCAATAAAATTGCAGGCTCTAAAGTCTTTGAATTATATGATAGGTATGGGTTCCCTAAAGATTTAACCTCTTTAATATTAAAAGAAAAAGGTATTTCTTTTGATGAAAAGGAATATACTATTTGTTTAAATGCGCAGAAAGAAAGATCTAGAAATGCTTCTTTGATTGATGTTAAGGATTGGAATGATGTTTCAGAATTAAAAAATGAAGGTTTTTTGGGTTATGATAATTCTGAGTTAAGTATTAATATTTTAATGTATAGGGAAGTATCTATTAAGGGAGTTAGGATGTTTCAATTAGTTTTTAATAGAACTCCTTTTTACCCAGAAGGAGGTGGGCAAGTAGGAGATAAAGGATTTTTAAGGTCAGAGGAGGAATCAGTGGAAATTATAGATGCTAGAAAAGAAAATAATTTAATTATTCACTTCTCTAAAGAACTGCCTAAAAATCTACGATCTGATTTTGTTGCTTCTGTAGATTTAAACAAAAGAATTTTTAGTTCTAGAAATCATACTGCAACTCATTTGCTTCATAAGTCTTTAAGAAATAAATTAGGGGATCATGTTGAGCAAAAAGGATCCTATGTGAATCAGGATTATTTAAGATTTGACTTTTCTCATACTCATCCAATTGATAATGAAACTTTAAATTTAATTGAACAATCAATTAATAAAAAAATAAGCTTATCGATTCCTTTAAATGAGATGAGAGAGGTTTCTATAGATAAAGCGAGAGACTTAGGTGCTATTTCTCTATTTGGAGAAAAATATGGTGATAAAGTTCGTGTAATCCAGTTTGGAGATTCTATTGAGTTATGTGGAGGAACACATGTTTCTAATACATCAGAAATAGGAGTTTTTAAAATTATTTCGGAGCAATCTGTAGCTTCAGGAATCAGAAGAATTGAAGCAATTACTAGTATTAAGGCAATTAAGTTTTATGAGAAAAATTTGTATGACCTAAACTTAATTAAACAAAAATTAAAAAACCAACAAGCTCCTTTAAAAGTAATTGAAACCCTGATTCTGGAAAATAAAAGAAAAGATGCTATAATTGAAAATTATGAAATAGAGAGGGTAGGGGTTTTGCGAAAAAAATTATTAAATGATGCAAAATCCATTAAGGATCTCAATGTAATCATCTCAAATTTAGATGTTTCGCCAAAAATTTTGAAGAATATTTCTTTTCAGCTTACAAAAAACTCTAATCGAATGTTTGTTTTTTTGAGTTCAACGAGAGATGAAAATTTAATTCTAAATCTAGCTTTAAGTGAAGATTTAATTAATGAAAAAAAATGGAGTGCTTCAGATTTAATTAAGGATTTTTCAAAAATCATTAATGGGTCTGGTGGTGGTCAGAAATTCTTTGCTGTTGCCTCAAGTAAAGAGGTCGATAAAGTAAATTTTTTGTTTAAAAATATTATTTCTTTTCTTGAAAAGAGTTAATTAGTTTTTCAGAAACTATATTTGGCACAGTTATTTTTAAACGTGGTTCTTTTTTCATTTCATTTTTTATAGTCTCTATTGATCCTTTATTTCTTGCCCAGGCTCTTCGGGCGATTCCATTATTTACATCCCAAAAAAGCATATTTTTAATTTTATCTTCTGATTCTTTACTGCCATCAATAAACAAACCAAATCCTCCATTAATAACTTCTCCCCATCCTACACCCCCACCATTGTGAATTGATACCCAAGTTGCTCCTCTAAAACTATCTCCGATTACATTATGAGTTGCCATATCTGCAGTAAATCTTGAGCCATCATATATATTAGAAGTCTCTCTATATGGAGAGTCTGTTCCCGAAACATCATGATGGTCTCTTCCCAAAACAATAGGCCCGATTTGACCTTTTTTTATAGCTTTATTAAATGCTAGAGCAATTTTAATCCTACCTTCTGAATTTGCATATAAGATTCTGGATTGTGAGCCTACCACTAATTTATTTTTTTTTGCAGATTTAATCCATTGTATATTGTCTTTTAATTGTTGTTTAATATTTTTTGAAGATGTTTTAATAATTTTTTCTAAGACATTTTTTGCAATATTATCAGTTATTTCTAAATCACTTGTTTGATTTGATGTACATACCCATCTAAATGGACCAAAACCATAATCAAAACATAGAGGCCCCATTATATCTTGGACGTAGGATGGGTATTTATACTCATTTTGAGTATTTAGAATATTAGCCTTTGCTCTACCTGCCTCTAGTAAAAATGCATTTCCGTAGTCAAAAAAGTATGTTCCTTGATCTGTATGCTTATTTATATAATCCACATGATTTCTTAATGATTTTTGCACAAGTTTTTTAAATTTATCGGGATTATCTTTAATCATTTTATTTGAATCTTTAAATGAAATCCCAATAGGGTAGTATCCTCCGGAAAAAGGATTATGTAAAGATGTTTGATCTGAGCCAATATCAATGAATATTTTTTCTTTGTATAAAGCTTTCCAAACCTCAATTATATTTCCGTAGTAACCTATTGAAGGTATTTCATTATTTTTTTTAGCTTGCCTTAATCTAATAATTAGATCTTTCACATTTGTAATAATTTCATCTACCCATCCTTGATCAAACCTTTTTTTAATTACATTTTCATTTATTTCTGCAGTAACACTACAAACACCAGCAATTTTTGCTGCTTTTGGTTGAGCTCCACTCATTCCTCCTAGGCCGGATGTAACAAAAAGTTTCCATTTATTGTGATTTTTTTTAATTAATCTTTTTGCATTTAAAATTGTTATTGTGGTACCATGCACTATACCTTGTGGTCCTATATACATAAATGAACCAGCTGTCATTTGCCCAAATTGTGTTACGCCTAAAGCATTGAACTTTTCCCAGTCATCTGGTTTTGAATAATTTGGGATCATTATTCCATTGGTTATTACTAGCCTAGGTGAGTCTTTTTTAGAGGGAAATAAGCCTAAGGGATGACCAGAGTATAGTATAAGTGTTTGATAATCAGTCATCTCAGCTAAGTATTTCATGGTAAGTCTATATTGAGCCCAGTTTTGAAAAACTGAGCCATTTCCACCATATGTAATTAATTCATCTGGATGTTGAGCAATTGCATTATCAAGATTATTACTTATCATAAGCATAATTGAAGCGGCAGATTTACTTTTGTGAGGAAAAGAGTTTAAATCTTTCGCTTTAATTTCATAGTTAGGTTTATATCTATACATATAAATTCTTCCATATTCTTTTAACTCGCAGTAAAATTCATTAATTAAAACTTTGTGTTGTTTTTTAGGAAAGTATCTAAGAGCATTTTGTAATGCTAATTTAGTTTCTTGTTGATTTAATATTTTTTTTCTTTTAGGAGCATGATTAATATTAGATTTATATTCTTTTTTAGAAGGTATTTCTTTTGGTATTCCTTCTTTTATGGATTTAAAGAAACTATTTTTTTTCATTTTTTTTTTTTTATATGGACAATGTTTACAGTCGTTGTCACAACAATAACCTCTATTTAGTAAATATTTTTCAGTAAATACAATATATCCTTTTGGTCCGATATAATATTCATCTTTTTTTAGATTAGTTATTTTGGAAAAACTTTTCAAATTTTAATTTATTAAATTCAAAATTAATAATAAAAAAATGAATTTTAATTTAAATATTCCTAGTCCAGTTGTAGAATTAAAATCAAAGTTAATTAAAGATAAAAATGTATCAGTATTTGTTAAAAGAGAAGACTTAATTCATCCAATTATTTCAGGCAATAAGTGGAGAAAGTTAAAATACAACTTTCGTGAAATAAAGAAAAAAAACCATAGTTCAGTACTAAGTTTTGGAGGTGCTTTTTCTAATCATTTACATGCACTTAGTTGGTTTGCTAATTGTCATAAAATAAAATCCATTGGATTAGTTAGAGGAGATGATACTGTAAAACTAAGCTCAACTTTATTATTCTGTCAAAAAAATAATATGGATTTATATTTTTTAGACAGGAAAACTTATAGGGAAAATAAATACTTAAATAAAACAGTATTTGATATCAAAAATAAACATAATAATATCTATGTTATTCCAGAGGGTGGTTGTAATAATTTAGGAATTAAGGGGTGTGAAGAGATTTTGAAAGAAGTGGATGGTCAATTTGATTTTGTGTGCTCATCATTTGGTACTGGTTGTACTGCAGCTGGAATTATTAATTCGCTCAAAAAAAATCAAAAATATTTAGGTTTTTCAGCTTTAAAGGGGGGTGGGTACATGGAACAGGTAATCTCCAATATGTGTGATGAAAATAAGAATTGGAGTTTGAATTTTGACTATCACTTTGGAGGATTTGGGAAAATTAATAATCATTTAGATCAATTTATAAAAGAATTCTATTTTAAATTTAACATTATATTGGATCCAGTATATACTGGGAAATTATTTTTTGGTACTTTTGATCTTATTTCAAAGAATTTTTTTGAGCCAAATTCTAAAATATTAATTATTCATACAGGTGGTTTACAGGGTATTCAAAAATAGTTTATTATTACTAATTTCTTCTTTGTCATTTAGTCAGTCAGATATTCAATTATATATTCAGACATATAATAATATTGCAGTTAGCCATATGCACGAGTATGGCATCCCTGCTAGTATTAAATTAGCTCAGGGAATATTAGAATCGTCATATGGGACTAGTGATTTTGCCAAAGCATCTAATAATCATTTTGGTATTAAGTGTCATAATGATTGGGAGGGTGAATTTGTATATCATGATGATGACGAAAGAGGTGAATGTTTCAGGAAATATGAAGCTGTAGAAGACTCTTATTTAGATCATTCTCTTTTCTTGTTGAGTAAAGAACGATATACTAATTTATTTAAATTAGAAAAGACAGATTATAAGGGCTGGGCTAAAGGTTTAAAGAAAGCTGGATACGCTACTGACCCAACATATCCAAATAAATTAATACAATTAATAGAAACTTATAATTTGACGTATTATGATAATAAGGACAATGAATTAGAACTACCAACTGTTGTAGAAGAAGAGAAATACATCATTAAGCAATATAATTATGTTCAATATGTTAGCGCGCAGAATAAAGATACTTATGATGAAATAGCAGAGTTTTTAGGTGTTTGGCCTTGGGAGTTAATTAAATATAATGATGCAAGTGAAGACAGGTTTTTACTAGAAGGAGAAAGAGTTTATATTCAGCCAAAAAGAAAAAAATGTCAAGTTAGAACACACGTCACTGTAGAAGGTGAAACAATGTATTCTATTTCACAGCTTTATGCTATAAGATTAAAAGACTTATATAAGAAAAATAATATGGAATTTGGTCAGGAGCCAGATTTAGGTCAAATTATTTATTTAAAGAAACGTAAAAAATAATATCTTAATTTATTTTATAATTAAAAGTTTTTCTGTGGAATGAGCTAATTCCAAATTGCTTGATAGCCTCTTTATGCTTTTTAGTGGGATAGCCCTTGTTTTCATGCCAC
>Ga0115013_10001059_pt1 | contig 16185 bp, 13 predicted proteins | sample SouAtlMetagenome_2_FD_88686 | JGI IMG/M metagenome (GOLD analysis project Ga0115013, IMG submission 88686) | Marine eukaryotic phytoplankton communities from Atlantic Ocean - South Atlantic ANT15 Metagenome | ecosystem: Environmental > Aquatic > Marine > Oceanic | place: South Atlantic Ocean...
ATAAGCACATTACCGAAAATAAAGTTGAAGTGCTAGGTAATCCTTTGCCATTAACTTCAGAAGTGGATTGGGATAATGCTACAGAATTTAATTTTGAATATGAGATGGGCTTAGCTCCTCAATTCAAGGTAAATCTCGATAAAAAAGCCAAATTTGACTTTTTAAAAATTATAGCTGATAAAAAAATGGTGGAACACTATGTGAACGATATGGCTAAGCGTTATGGAAAGATGACACAACCAACTAAGTCTGAAAAAACAGATTTAATGATGGGTGAGTTTAATCAATTAGATGTTGATGGTAATTTTTTAGAAGGTGGCATCAATCATGCCGCATCTGTAGCATTAGATATTATTCAGGATAAAAAAGCTCAAAAAGCCTTAGTTGGATTAGCAGAAGGTGATCAAGTTAAATTGCGCATAAACAAGGATTTTTCTAACGACGCACATCATATGCTAAACATCAAGAAAGAAGAATTAGAGAATCTTGATGCTGATTTTAATTTTAAAGTGAACAAAATTAGTCGAATGGATCCTGCAGAATTGAATCAAGAATTATTTGATAAGACTTTTGGCAAAGACACCGTAAAAAATGAAAAAGAATTTAGAGCCAAAATAAAAGAAGAAGTAGAAAAATCTTTCATTAGCGAAAGTGATAACAAATTTAAAAATGATGTTATTCTTCATCTTATCAAAAAAATTAAAATGAGTTTGCCTGATAATTTTTTGAAGAAATGGCTAGTGACAAGTAATGAAAAAGGTTTGAATGCAGAGCAAGTAGAAGCTGAGTACGAGCAATATTCCAAAAGTTTGAAATGGCAATTAATTGAGAATAAAATTATCAAGGAGCATAATTTGGAAGTGAAAAATGAAGATGTTTTAGCTCATGCTAAAGAGATAATCGTTTCAAACTTTGCACAGTACGGACAACCAGCACCTGAAGATAAACAGCTAGAAGAAATAGCTGTTAAAGTTTTGGGTAACGAAGAAGAACGTAAAAAAATATATAATCAACTGTATGATGAAAAAACAATGGTATTGTATAAAGAAAAGTTTACTCTCAAAGAAAAAGAGGTTACTTACGATGAATTTGTTAAATTAGCATCTGAAAAACAAAAATAAAAGATATGTTTGATCCATCAGAAGAGTTTAAAAAGTTTGCCATTAAAGACCGTGGTATTAGTAGCACTACTTTAGACCGATTTCAGTCCGCTTATGCTAACTATATTTCGCCAACTATTATAGAAGAACGTTCTATGAATGTGGCTTCTATGGATGTTTTCTCAAGATTGATGATGGACAGAATTATCTTTTTAGGTGTGCCAATCAACGATTATGTAGCTAATATCATACAAGCCCAATTATTATTTCTAGAATCTGTAGATTCTGAAAGGGGTATTCAGATTTATTTAAATTCACCAGGTGGTGGAGTTTATGCTGGATTAGGTATCTATGATACTATGCAATACATTAATCCAGATGTAGCTACCATATGTACCGGTATGGCTGCTTCTATGGGTGCAGTGTTATTATGTGCTGGAGCAACAGGCAAAAGGACAGCCTTGAAACATTCACGAGTGATGATTCATCAACCTTTGGGAGGAGCAAGTGGTCAAGCTTCAGATATTGAAATTACTGCTAGAGAAATACAGAAACTCAAAAATGAACTGTATGAAATCATTGCAAGTCACACTGGTAAATCTTTTGATGAGGTATGGAAAGATGGCGACAGAGATTATTGGATGACTGCTGAAGAAGCTAAGGATTATGGTATGATTGATGAAGTTCTCATTAAGAAGAATTAAAATATAGTTTAATCTTATAAAAAACACATCCTACAAAGTATGTGGTTTTTTCTTTATTTTTGTACCTGATGTCAGAAGAGAAAAATATTAATTGTTCATTTTGTGGTAGAGATAAGCAAGATACCAACGTCCTAATAGCGGGTATTAATTCGCATATTTGTGACAGTTGTATTGAGCAAGCTGTTGGTATAGTTCAATCTGAAAAAGAAGGCAAAGATCAGCAAATTATTGCTGCTCAGATGAATTTACTAAAACCGATTGATATTAAAGACCATCTTGATCAATATGTTATTGGCCAAGATAATGCCAAAAAAATACTTTCAGTAGCTGTTTATAATCATTACAAAAGACTTGTTCAGCCACCTTCTGAAAATAATGAAGAAATTGAGATAGAAAAATCGAACATCATAATGGTAGGACAAACTGGTACCGGTAAAACACTTTTGGCACGAACTATAGCTAAGGTTTTGAATGTGCCTTTTTGTATTGCCGATGCTACTGTGCTTACTGAAGCAGGATATGTTGGTGAAGATGTTGAAGCTATACTTTCTAGATTATTACAAGCAGCCGATTATGATGTCAAATCCGCACAAAGAGGTATTGTATTTATAGATGAGGTAGATAAAATAGCTCGTAAAAGTGACAATCCTTCTATTACAAGAGATGTTTCTGGAGAAGGTGTTCAGCAGGCAATGCTGAAATTATTGGAAGGAGCAGTGGTACAAGTGCCACCTCAAGGTGGTAGAAAACACCCCGAGCAAAAAATGGTTTCAATTGATACCAAAAATATCTTGTTCGTATGTGGTGGTGCTTTTGATGGTATTGATAGAGTAATAGGAAAGCGTTTAAGTACTCAGGCTATTGGTTATGCTACCGATAAAAAAGAGAAAGTAGATAAGGACAATTTGTTGCAATACATCAGTCCACAAGACTTAAAAGGTTTTGGCTTGATTCCAGAATTAATAGGGCGTTTGCCTGTATTGACACACCTTAAACCTTTAGATAACGAGGCTTTGCGTCAAATACTTACCGAACCAAAAAATTCTTTAACAAAGCAATACTTTAAGTTATTTGAAATGGACGGTATAAATTTAACTATTGATGATGAGGTGCTTGATTATATTGTTGAAAAAGCCATTGATTTTAAATTGGGAGCTCGTGGTCTTCGTTCTATTTGCGAAACCATAATGATAGATGCAATGTTTGATGGTCCTTCAAATTCAGAAAATAAAGAGTTTAAACTAACTCTTGAATATGCCCAAAATAAGATAGAAAATTCTACACTTCAAAAGTTAAAAGTTGCTTAAAATTATCGTTCAAAAGTTTGAAAAGTAAAAGCATATATGTGCTTTTCATCAGAAGGGTGAAAGTCAGTATTAACAAGTTTCCAACTCCCATCTAAATCTTCAAAGTAGGTATCACCATCAATTTCTGTATGTACTTTTGTTAGATATATTCTATCCACAAGATTGTTCTTAATAGCATATTTGTAAATCTGACCCCCTCCAATTACGAAAGGTTCTTTGTCACCTGCTTTTTGAGCGAGTTCTATAGCTGCCTCAACTGAATTTACGATTATACAACCATCTGCTTTATAGTCATCTTGTCTTGTAACGATAACATTTGTACGTTTTGGTAATGGACGGTATCTATGAGGAATGGATTCGTAATTCCTTCTACCCATTATTACAAAATGCCCTTTGGTAGTGTACTTAAAGAATTTCATATCAGCAGGTAAGTGCCATACTAAATCATTGTCTTTTCCTATGACTTTATTTTCTGAAACGGCTACTATCAAAGATACTACCATTAGTTTGTTGTTACATTATAAATTACACCTCTATCTTCGAGATAAGATTTTACAAATTCAAAATGTTCCCCTAAGTATTCAGGAGGAGAAATTCCAATTTGATTATATTGACCATTAATAACTAAATTAGCTACTGCTGTGCAAGTGAAACCAGTAGTTCGTGCCATAGAAATTGTATTATCTTGATATCTATCTATAAGGTAATATTTGTATTTGACTTTTTTGCCATTCTCTTTACCCTTAATATGAATACGCATTACCGTAAAGTCTTTTTCTCCTTCCTTCAATTGCCATTTTGGGAATAGTAGTTTTGAAGTTACATCAATTGGTCGTATCATTTTACCATTAACCTCAATTTCTTCATAGGAGAAAAAACCACTTGCTCTAAGTACTTTAAGATACTCTACACATCCGGGGTAACGTAATGTTTTTTCTATCATATTTGGAATATGTGGCATAGTATTTATTAGTGACCTTAAACCATCAGAATTCCAGCTTTCTAAAGTGCCAATTCCTTCAAATTTTATTAGTTCGGTGTCAGACAAAGCTTCTTTAGTAACAACTTGCCCATTTTGAACGTATCGTGCAGGTCGTATGTATTCTTCAATGACATCTATAGGTGAAAAAACAGCTTTATACTCATAGGGCCATTCTCTAATTTCTGGTAATCCTCCTACTAGACATTCGTAGTCAGAAATTTTCATATGATTGTTGTGGTATCCTAAAATAATATTGCCCATCCCAGGTGCCACGCCACAATCCATAACAGCGACAACACCCATCTCTTTAGCTAACTCGTCAAGCCCGAAAGGATCTTCAGGGAAAAAAGAAATATCTACACAGTTTTTTCCTGCTTTAATAATGGTTTCTAAAGTTTGATAACCCATAAATCCAGGTACAGCGCCTATCACTAAATCGTAATTTTTAATTAGACGTTCAATAGTTGAGTCGACAGATAAATCGGCGTGAATAGTATGTATGCCTAATTTTGATAATGGAACTAAAGCATCCTCCTTAAAGTCTACTGATGTTACTTGATGATTTTTAGCTAAGTCTTTAGCCATTACACCACCTACTAATCCGGCACCTAAAACAATTATTTTCGCCATTATATTGCTACTTTTCCTTTAATATGAGGGTGGGGATCATAATCTTCTAACCGAAAGTCTTCGTATTTAAAATCAAAAATTGACTTTATCTGTTGGTTAATAATCATTTTAGGTAGCGGTCTAGGCTGTCTAGATAATTGTAATTCAGTTTGTTCAAAGTGATTGCTATAAATATGAGCATCACCTAACGTATGGACAAATTCTCCAACTTTTAAGTCACAGACTTGGGCTACCATCATTGTGAGAAGGGCATAAGAGGCAATATTAAAAGGAACACCTAAAAATATATCTGCACTTCTTTGGTAGAGTTGGCAAGACAATTTATCATCGGCTACATAAAATTGAAAAAAGGCATGACAAGGTGGTAAAGCCATATCATCTATTTCACCAACATTCCAAGCACTCACAATCATTCTTCTACTATTTGGCGTATTTTTGATTTGGTTTATGACTTGTGTGATTTGGTCAATGTGCTTACCATCTGGTGTTGGCCAACTTCTCCATTGATATCCATATACATGGCCCAAGTCACCATTTTTGTCTGCCCATTCGTCCCAAATTCTAACCCCATTTTCTTTAAGGTATTTGATGTTAGTATCGCCTTTCAAGAACCATAACAATTCGTGAATAATGGAACGTAGGTGAAGTTTTTTGGTTGTTATACAAGGAAATCCTTCAGATAAATCAAAACGCATTTGGTGACCAAATACACTTTTAGTCCCTGTTCCTGTACGGTCAGATTTTAGAGTGCCATCATTCATCACTCTAGTCATTAAGTCTAAATATTGTTGCATAAATTATATTATCATTGCTACGATTACAGCAGTAAACAAACATGCCAATGTGCCTGCAATCAAAGCTAAAATTCCTAATCTAGATAAATCCTTCATTCGTGACGGTGCAATAGCGCCAATGCCTCCAATTTGAATACCTATAGATGCGAAATTAGCAAATCCACATAAAATATAGGTAGCTATTATTATTGATTTTTCTTGGAAGAATTTACCGCTAGCTTTTAATTCACCTAGCGATACATAAGCTACAAATTCATTCAAAATTGTTTTTTCACCTAGCAATTGACCAATCAGAACAATATCTTCTTTACAAACACCCAATAGCCAAGTTAATGGAGCTAAAGTATAGCCTAAAATAAATTCTAAACTTAATCCTGTGTATTGCCCATCGGTAATGTTGTTGACCCAAGCGTTTATGCCTGTAAAATCTCCTATGAAGTTAGTTAGTATGTAGTTTAGCATAGCTATGAATGCTATAAATACCAAAAGCATCGCTCCCACATTAATGGCTAATTTGATACCTTGAGTGGTTCCTATGCTAATAGCTTCTAGGACATTACTGCCTAATTGTTCATCAGAAATACTCATATCTTTATTGACGGCTTCCGTTTCTGGTAAAAGTATTTTGGCAGCTACAATGGCTGCTGGTGCGGACATCACTGATGCTGCTAGTAAATGCTTGGCGAAAAACAATTGTTCGGCCGGGTCTGTGCCACCCAAAAAGCCTATGTATGCTGCTAACACTCCTCCTGCAATAGTTGCCATACCACCACTCATCAAACAGAGTAATTCAGACAATGTCATTTTTTCAATGTAGGGCTTAATCAATAATGGTGACTCAGTCTGCCCCAAGAAAATATTTCCTACTGCTGCTAGACTTTCAGAACCGGAAAGGTTCAGAGTTTTTTTCATTAAAAGGGCAAAGAAATAGACAATTTTTTGTAGAATCCCATAATAAAATAAAACGCTAGTTAGTGCCGAGAAGAAAACAATTGTAGGGAGTACTTGAAAGGCAAATATATAGCCAAAAGAATCCACATTATCGATTAGTCCGCCAAATAAAAATAGAGATCCATCTCTAGTAAATCCAAGAATTGTTACAAAAACAGAACTTAGCCATTCAAAGCCCGATTGTATAAAGGGAACTTTTAAAATCCCTATTGCAAAAACAATTTGTATCATTAATCCTTTGAATACGAGTGGCCAATTGATTGCATTTCTATTTCTACTGAAAATAAAAGCGATTCCTATGAGGACTAGAATCCCTAGTAAACCTCTGAGAATGGTTGTAATATCAAAGTCAGAATCTATGGCCTGGGTTTGACTAGCTGTCTTGAATGCATAGTTAATGTTATTTTCTTGAAGTAGGAGTTTGTTTTCGCTAAGTTTAATAGAGTAGGAACGAATTGTATCTAAGGGTGAAATATAATGAAAGCTTAATGTTTTTTCATCTAATTTCCATTTTCCATAAGCTTTTAAGGCAATAGAATTGATTTCATATTTAAATGTGCCATCATTATTAATTTTCAAGTAATCAATTTTGTCAACCTTTATAAGATTTGTTGTGTCATCAAAATTTCTAATATAATCAAATTGCCATTTTTTGCTTAATTCTTGACTATGTGCTGTCAAAGTAAATAAGAATAAAAGTATTGAGGTAATGTAATTAATCATATTTCTAATACGTTAGCTTCTTTTCTTTATTTCATCTCTTATTTTTGAAGCAAGTTCATAATCTTCATTGTCGATGGATTCATTCAATATTTTTTCTAACTCTTTTGTTGATAAATTTTGAAAGTCATTGGAGTATTTTTGATTATCTTCATTTTGAAAGTTTTGATTTGAAATTACATCTTTTTCAAGAATAATTCCTGACTCACTAATAATGGTTTCATAAGTAAATATAGGCGCTTTAAAACGAATAGCTATAGCAACAGCATCTGAGGTTCTGGAATCTAATTCAATTTCTTTGCCATTTTTATCTATACAGTAAATAATTGATGAAAATATTCCATCTGAATTTATTGAACTTATTACGATTTTTTTAATTGTGATTTTAAATCCATCTGCTAATGTTTTAAATAAGTCGTGAGTAATTGGTCGCTGGCTTTTATATTCACTATCTAATGCAATAGCTATAGCTTTTGCTTCAAAATTACCTATAACAATTGGCAATCTTCTGTTTCCACTAATTTCACCTAACACTAAAGCAAAAGCTCCAGATTGAGTTTGACTATTAGATAGTCCAACTATATCAAGTTGAATCAGCTTCATTAATTATTTGCCTTGAAATTTTTTATTTCCTCTATAAGTTTTGGAATCACTTCAAATGCATCTCCAATAATACCATAATCAGCGGCTTTGAAGAAGGGAGCATCCGGATCTGTATTTATAGCTACCATTATTTTAGATGAATTTACTCCGGCTAAATGTTGAATAGCTCCAGAAATTCCTACAGCAATATATAAATTGGGTGCTATAGCTTTGCCAGTTTGACCAACATGTTCGCCGTGAGGTCTCCATCCTAAATCAGAAACTGGTTTTGAGCATGCTGTTCCTGCATTTAATAAATCAGCAAGTTCTTCAATCATTCCCCAGTTTTCAGGGCCTTTTAGACCTCTTCCTGCAGAAACTACCACTTCAGCGTCTGCCAAACTAATATTTCCAGTCGATTTTTCTATTTTTTCAGAAATTACATTTGCAGTTTCAGATGAGAAATTAAACGTTTCCTGTTGACAATTGGGATTAGAATTTTCAGTGATTGTGTAAGAGTTTGGAGAGATAGCTAAAATACTTTTAAACGACTCGGTTTGAGCTATTTCAAAGGCTTTACCTGAAAACGCTTTTTTCTTAATGGTAATGGGTGTGTTTTTAGAAGGAATATCTACAACATTACTTATAAAGGCAGCATCTAAATCAATTGATAATCTAGGTCCTATAGATTTACCAGTATTGCTATTAGAAATTATAATTATGTTTGAATTTTCTTTTTTTGCAACATGTGCTAACGCAGAAGATATGCCCTTGTTATCACAATTATTATAATCAAAACTAACACAAACTATTTTATCAACACCAAATGATGATATTTTGTTTACATCATCTTTAATATTTCCTAGTGTAACAGCAACACATTCTAAATTTAATTTTTTAGCTGTGTCGTGTGCAAATGTTAATGCTTCAAATGTTCCTTTCTTAAAGGATCCATTCCAACTTTCTGCAAATACTAATACTGACATATTTTAAATTACTTTTGCTTCATTATGAAGTAATGTTACTAATTCTTTTTCTTTACCCGCATCTATCATTTTACATTCTTGTTTAGTTACAGGTTTTTCAAATTTAATAGACTCGCTTTTTTCAGGTGTTCCATTTGTCTTAACTGTAATTAGTGGTTTTGTTCTAGCAGACATAATGCCTCTCATATTAGGAATAATTAAATCTGACTCTTCGACTAGTCCTTTCTGACCAGCAATAATTAGTGGCAGTGATGCTTTAATAAATTCTTTTCCTCCTTCAATCTCTCTTTCCATAGTGGCAGAATCTTCATTTAAACTAAAACCAGTGCAAGCATTTACAAAAGGTAAGTCAAGAATTGCTGCTAACATACCGGGGACTGCTCCATTATTATAATCTATGGATTCTCTTCCTGTTATAATTAAGTCAAATTCTTGTTCAGAAATTACTTTTGCTAATTCTTTAGCGACAGAATAACTATCTTTAGGTTTTGAATCAATGCGAATAACTTCATCTGCTCCTATTGCTAAAGTTTTTCTTAATGTAGGGTCACTTGCAGATGTTCCTACATGAACAACAGTTACCTTACCTCCATGTTTATCTCTTAATCTAATAGCTTTTGTAAGTCCAAACTCATCGTATGGATTAATAATAAATTGTATGCCTTCAGTTTTAAATTCTGATGAATCATCATTGAATTCAATCTTAGAGGTAGTATCAGGAACATTACTAATACAAACTAGTATTTTCATAATTTTAATTGATTTGTTTTAGACAAAATTAATTAATTTGAATAATTATTGAACAATAAATCAACAATACTATTAACAAGATTTTAATAGTTATTATCTTCTTTGCTAATTTGTAAAAAATGTTATTTTTGCAATCCTTTGTTTTTATTAATCTATGAGAGAAATTCAATTTAGAGAGGCTATTTGCGAAGCAATGAGCGAAGAAATGAGAAGAGATTCTAAAATTTTCTTGATGGGTGAAGAGGTAGCAGAGTATAATGGTGCCTATAAAGCATCCAAAGGAATGCTTGATGAATTTGGTGATAAGCGAGTAATTGATACGCCCATTTCTGAGTTAGGTTTTGCAGGAATAGGTGTTGGTTCAGCTATGAACGGATTAAGACCTATTATTGAATTTATGACTTTCAACTTTTCTCTTGTAGCCATAGACCAAATAATTAGCAATGCAGCTAAAATGCGACAAATGTCTGGTGGTCAATTTCCAATACCTATTGTTTTTAGAGGTCCAACTGCATCAGCTGGACAATTAGGTGCAACCCATTCTCAAGCCTTTGAAAGTTGGTATGCCAATTGTCCCGGTTTGAAAGTTGTCGTTCCTTCTAATCCATACGATGCTAAGGGTTTGTTAAAATCTGCTATACGAGATAATGACCCTGTAATTTTTATGGAGTCGGAACAAATGTATGGCGATAAAGGAGAAGTGCCTGAGGGTGAATACCTTATTCCTATGGGTGTTGCAGAAGTGAAAAGAATAGGTGATGATGTAACTATTGTATCCTTTGGAAAAATAATTAAAGAAGCCTACAAGGCGGCTGATGAATTGGCTGAACAAGGTATCGAAGCAGATGTTATTGATTTGAGAACTGTTCGACCTATAGATTATGATACCGTTTTAGAATCTGTGAAAAAGACTAATAGACTTGTCATTTTAGAGGAGTCTTGGCCTTTAGGTTCGATAGCAACGGAAATTGCTTTTAAAATACAAAAAGATGCTTTTGATTTTCTAGATGCTCCAATTAAACGAGTGACTTGTCTAGATACACCAATGGCTTATGCTCCTACACTAGTAGAGGCGTTTTTACCTAACAAAGACAAGCTGATAAAAGCTGTCAAAGATGTAACTTATTCAAAATAATTAACCAATTTTAAAAATTAATTAAATTAACTAAAAAATTCAAATTATGAAAATGATTGTAGACTTTTTACCTCTTTTCGGTGTTCTAGCTTTAGGCTACGTTTTATGGAAGAATGCTTGGGTTTCAAAGCAAGAAGAAGGTACAGAAAAAATGTCAAGAATTGCAAAAAACATCGCTGATGGTGCAATGTCATTCTTGAAAGCTGAATACAAAATATTATCAGTTTTTGTTTTAGCAGTAGCTATTTTACTTTACTTCAAAGGAAATAGTGAAGAAGGCTCAAACGGAATGGTTGCGGTTTCCTTTATAGTAGGTGCAATTTGTTCTGCATTAGCTGGATTTATTGGAATGCGTGTGGCTACCAAAGCCAACGTAAGAACAACTAATGCTGCTAGAAAATCATTAGGCGCTGCACTTGAGGTAGCTTTTGCAGGTGGTGCAGTTATGGGATTAGGTGTGGTAGGTCTTGGTGTTTTAGGGCTTAGTTCATTATTCCTTTTGTATAGTGGTCAAGGCTGGGAAATTGGTGAGGTGTTGAACGTACTTTCAGGTTTTTCTCTTGGCGCATCTTCTATTGCGCTATTTGCTCGTGTAGGTGGTGGTATTTACACTAAAGCTGCCGATGTCGGTGCTGACCTTGTAGGTAAGGTAGAAGCTGGTATTCCTGAAGATCACCCTTTAAATCCTGCAACTATTGCAGATAATGTAGGTGATAATGTAGGTGATGTTGCTGGTATGGGTGCTGACCTTTTCGAGTCTTACGTGGGTTCTATAATTGGTACTATGGTATTGGGTGCTGTTTATGCTACATTACCAGAATTTCAATCTCAGTTTGATGGTTTAGGTGCTGTTTATCTTCCATTAGCTTTAGCTGCTGTTGGTATTATCATGTCAATCATTGGTTCATTTTTCGTTAAAGTAAAAGATGATGGTTCACCTCATACTGCTCTTAATATTGGAGAGTTTGGTTCTGCAGGCTTAATGTTAGTAGCTTCTTGGTTTATCATTCAAGCTATGCTTCCAGAGTCTTGGGTAGAAAGCGGTATACAGTACACTTCAATGGGGGTCTTTTGGGCTACTATTGCTGGTCTTGTTGCAGGTTTATTAGTAGGTAAGGTTACAGAATACTATACAGGTACAGGAACTAGACCGGTCAATTCTATTGTTAAGCAATCAGAAACAGGTTCTGCAACAAATATTATCGCTGGTTTGGGTGTTGGTATGATGTCAACAGCTATTCCAATCATCTTAATTGCTGCTGCTATTATCGTTTCTCATAAATTCGCTGGTCTTTATGGTATTGCAATCGCTGCTGTAGGTATGTTAGCTAATACAGGTATTCAATTAGCTGTAGATGCTTATGGTCCTATTTCTGATAATGCAGGTGGTATTGCTGAGATGGCTGAGTTAGACCCTGAAGTTAGAGAAAGAACAGATAAATTAGATGCTGTAGGCAATACTACTGCTGCTATAGGTAAAGGCTTTGCTATTGCTTCTGCTGCATTAACTGCCTTAGCTTTATTTGCTGCTTTTATGAAGACTGCTAACGTAACAGCTATTGATGTTTCTAGACCTGATATTATGGCAGGTTTATTAATAGGAGGCATGTTGCCATTTGTATTCTCTGCATTGTCTATGAACGCAGTAGGTCGTGCCGCTATGGCAATGATTGAAGAAGTAAGAAGACAATTTAGGGACATACCTGCTTTGAAAGCTGCTTTAGAGGTTATGCGCAAAAACAATTCAGATATGTCAAAAGCTTCTGCTGCAGATAGAAAAATATTTGATGCTGCTGATGGTGTTGCTGAATACGACAAATGTGTAGAAATTTCTACTCAAGCTTCTATAAAAGAAATGGTATTACCTGGTTTATTAGCTATTATTGTCCCTGTTCTTATTGGATTTATCGGTGGTGCAGAGATGTTAGGAGGTCTTTTGGCAGGTGTTACTACTTGTGGTGTTCTTATGGCAATATTCCAGTCAAACGCTGGTGGTGCTTGGGATAATGCTAAGAAAATGATTGAAGAACAAGGAAAGAAAGGAACCGAGGCTCATAAAGCTGCAGTTGTAGGTGATACAGTAGGTGATCCATTCAAAGATACTTCAGGTCCTTCTTTAAATATTTTATTAAAATTAATGTCAGTAGTAGCTCTTGTAATTGCTCCATCAATTTCTATTAATCTTGATGGTAAAATTATTTCAAATACATCAGATCAGAATATTATAATCGGTGATTCATATACAGCAAATGCTAAAATAGGTCTTATATCAGCAGATCAAAAAACTGAGTTTGATGCTGAAGTAAATTACTTAATGAATGGAGATAATATTGAATCTATTTCTGTTTTTTTAATGAAAAATCTCAATTCAAGAAATCTTTCATCAAAAGATGATTTTATTTCTGCAGAGAGTTTAATTTTTAAATCTCATAAAGCAAAACAAATTGAAAAAAATGGTAACTCAAGAGAATATTCAGCTAAGGGAGTTTTGACCAATAAAATAATTAAAAAGCCTGCATCTCTTATGTTGACAATTAATGCTGATGGTTTAATTTATGGAGAAATAAATGATATACAAAATTAACAGAGTAGTTTTTTGCTAGCATTTATTTAAAATAGATCTTTTATTTTAATGTCAATTTTTTCAATTATGCTATTTAAGTCTTCTTTGTTTTCTTGAAAGTCAAGTCCGTCAACATCAATAATTAGTAATTGCCCTTGGTTGTAAGATGAAATCCAAGCTTCATAACGTTCATTTAATCTAGATAAATAATCTATTCTAATTGAGTTTTCATAATCACGACCCCTTTTTTGAATTTGGTCAACAAGGTTAGATACGGAAGAACGTAAATAAATCATTAAATTTGGAGCAGGTATAAAATTATTCATAAGTTTAAAAAGACTTTGGTAGTTTTCAAAATCTCTTGTACTCATTAATCCCATAGCATGTAAGTTAGGTGCAAAGATGTGGGCATCTTCATACATTGTCCTATCTTGAATTACATTTTTATCACCTTTATGTATTTCTTGTACTTGTCCGAATCTACTATTCAAAAAATAGATTTGCAAGTTAAAAGACCAACGTTGCATGTCTTTATAGAAGTCATTTAAATAAGGGTTGTCGTCAACATCTTCATATTGGGGCTCCCAACCATAATGTTTAGAAAGAAGTGTTGTTAATGTTGTTTTTCCTGATCCAATATTTCCTGCTATAGCTACATGCATAATATTTTTTGCTACTAATTTAAATTAAATTCTAATATATCACATTGTTTTTAAAAAATTTAAAATAGAATCCAAATAATTTCTATTATTTGAAAGTCTAGTAACTTTAAATTGACGTCCTAACTTATTTTGAGACTTCATCCATTTGTAAAAAAAACCAGATGACACAATATGTATTATTGGTTTTTGTAAAACTAAATCTTTATTTCTTTTTGCAGCATAATCAGAGTTTAATTTTTTTAAATTTTCATCAAGTATTTCTGTAAAATCATTTATATCGCTAGGCATATTATTGAATTCAAATATCCATTCGTGTGCTGCTTTACCTATATTTGACATATACTTAGGTCCAGCCGTATATTCATTCACATTGGCATTTGTCTTTTCGCATGCAATTTGTATTGCTTTTTCTGCATTGTCAATAATGAGCTCCTCTCCAAATGCATTAATGAATTGACTTACTCTACCGTTAATTTTGATTCTGTATGGATTTATAGAAGTAAAAATAACTGTATCTCCAATTTGATAACGCCACAATCCTGCATTAGTAGAAATGACCATAGCATAAGTTTTTCCTATTTCTACTTCCCATAGAGGTATGGCCTTTTGTTTATCAATTTCTTCCATAGGAATAAATTCGTAAAAAATCCCATAGTCTAGCATGAGCAACATTTCTTCGCTATTCTTTTGATCTTGTATGCCGAAAAATCCTTCTGATGCATTGTAGGTTTCTAAATAATTGATGCTTTTAGGTATCAACTTTTCAAATTGATTTTTATAAGCTGCGAAGCTTACTCCTCCATGCATATAAAGCTCAAGATTTGGCCAAACTTGACTGATGTTTTCTACTCTTTTGACTTCTAGAATTTTTTTGAGTAATACAAGCATCCATGAGGGTACACCTGAAATTGTTCTGACATCCTCTTTGGCAGTAATCATTGCCATTTGTTGTATCTTTTTCTCAAAGTTATTCATTAAACGAATATCCTTATTAGGGGTTTGGTGAATATTTACCCACAAAGGAAGATTGTCGACTATAATAGCTGACAAATCGCCATCTTTTTTATTGGTGCTAAGGGAGGGTTCGTGGCTGCCTCCCATTATAACACTTTTGCCATTGAAGACTTGAGTTTCAGGATAATTGTAACAGTAAATCGATAGCATATCTTTACCCCCTTTAAAATGACAATCTTTGAGGGATTCCTTGGTGACTGGAATGTATTTGCTGCTATGACCACTTGTGCCTGAAGATTTCGCAAACCATTTACTTTTGGTTGGCCATAATATGTTTTCTTCTCCTTTTCTTAATCTTTCAATAAAGGTTGATAAATCCTCATAATTTGACAAAGGGACTCTTTCTCTAAAAGTAGAGTAGGAGCTTATTTCATCAAAGTGATACTTCCTTCCAAATTCGGTGAATCGTGCTGTACTAACTAGCTTTTCTAACCAATCTTTTTGTACATCATGAGGGTATTTTACAAAGAGCTCTATTTGATGAATGCGTTTTCGCATTACCCACGACATTAGAGAATTTTTTATAGAAAATATCATATCTTGTACACAGGAAATATTCGAATTTAAAAATACTATTTTGAAATGAAAATAACAGGTTCTTTGTTAAAAATGAAATCGGAAATTTCACAACCTATCAAGTATTATTTGCCTGTAGGTAGTGAAATTGTTGAAATGAATTTACTGATAAATAAGCCCGTTAGATTTACTTTTGAAAATCAAATTTTTTGCACTAATTGTGGTTCTAAAACTTACAAATCATTTCATCAAGGTCTGTGCTACCCATGTTTTCAGTCCTCTCCATTAGCGTCAGAATGTATCTTACACCCAGAAAAGTGTCAAGCCCATTTGGGAATAGGTAGGGATATGGAATGGGAAAAGAAATACCATTTAACCCCCCAAATCGTATACCTTGCCTTAACAGCTAATGCCAAAGTGGGTATAACTAGAAAACCTCAAATTCCTACTCGTTGGATTGACCAAGGTGCAGTACAGACTATAATATTGGCAGAAACACCAAATCGTTATTTAGCAGGTGTTATTGAGGTAACATTAAAGGATTTTATCGCAGACAAAACGCATTGGCAAAAAATGTTAAAAAATGAAATCAATACAAGTATTGACTTAATTGCACTAAAAGAAGAAATGAAAAGTTTTTTACCTTCAGAATTAAAACAATTTGTTGTAAATGATTCTCAATTACTAGATTTGAATTATCCTGTTCTTGAATATCCTAAAAAAGTAAAGAGTATGAGCTTTGATAAGCTAAGCGTAGTAGAAGGAACTTTGACAGGTATTAAAGGTCAA
>Ga0115013_10001061_pt1 | contig 16181 bp, 18 predicted proteins | sample SouAtlMetagenome_2_FD_88686 | JGI IMG/M metagenome (GOLD analysis project Ga0115013, IMG submission 88686) | Marine eukaryotic phytoplankton communities from Atlantic Ocean - South Atlantic ANT15 Metagenome | ecosystem: Environmental > Aquatic > Marine > Oceanic | place: South Atlantic Ocean...
ATAAGAATATCAATAGAACTAAATTCATCAGGAAGATTTTCTAAAATTTTATTTACTTCATTTTTATCTGAAACATTGAAGCAAAGTGATAATACATTAGTAATTGCTGAAAGCTCTTTTGAAATTTCATCTAATTTTTGTTGTCTTCTACCGCATAAAATAAGTTGATTTTTATCGTTTGCTAACTTTTTAGCAGCCGCCAATCCAATTCCGCTTGTTGCTCCTGTTATAAGTATTGTTTTCAAGTTTTCAAGTTTTAAATTATATAAAATGTTAATATTTGGTTAAAAGTGCCATTTTTTAACCTAATCTTAACAGAGATATATGAGATGATTTATCATTTTGCATATCCAATTTTAAAGTTATAATAAATTTTAGTTATGGAAAACAAAGTTGATATTAAGAAAATTAATGAGAAAATAGAAAAAGAAAGTGCTTTTATAGATCTCTTAAGAACAGAAATGAATAAGGTAATAGTTGGTCAAAAAAACATGATTGACAAATTATTAATTGGCTTATTAGCAAAAGGTCACATTTTATTGGAAGGTGTCCCGGGATTAGCTAAAACACTAGCTATTAATACTTTATCAAAAGCAATTAGTGGAAGTTTTAGTAGAATTCAATTCACACCCGATTTATTACCTGCTGATGTTGTAGGAACTCAGCTATACAATGTTAAGCAGTCCAAATTTACTGTGAAGAAAGGACCTGTATTTGCAAATTTTGTTCTTGCAGACGAAATAAACAGAGCACCAGCCAAGGTACAATCTGCTCTTTTAGAAGCCATGCAGGAAAAACAGGTTACTATTGGAGAAGAAACCTTTAAACTTGAAGAGCCTTTTTTGGTAATGGCTACTCAAAATCCTATTGACCAAGAAGGAACTTATCCTCTTCCAGAAGCTCAGGTAGATAGATTTATGTTAAAGACGGTTATTTCATATCCAGAAATCGATGATGAAAAATTAATAATGAGAGCTAATCTAGACAACTCAACGAATAAGGTTAAGCCAGTTGTCACTCTCAAAAAGATTTCTACTGCACAGAAGCTGGTTAGGGATGTTTACATGGATGAAAAAATCGAATCCTATATTCTTGATATAATATTTGCAACCAGATATCCTGAAAAATATAATTTATCAAGTTTAAAACCATTAATATCTTTTGGAGCATCACCTAGAGGGAGTATCAACCTTGCCTTGGCGGCAAAATGTTATGCTTTTATCAATAGAAGAGGTTTTGTTATTCCTGATGATGTACGTGCTGTTGTATTTGATGTTTTACAACACAGAATAGGAATTTCTTATGAAGCTGAAGCTGAAAATATGTCATCGGTTGATATCATAACTAAAATTGTAAATGAAATAGCAGTTCCATAAATCTTATAAATGGATACAAAAGATCTCTTAAAAAAAGTCAGAAAAATAGAAATCAAAACCAAGAGATTATCTGATCATATCTTTGGTGGCGAATATCAATCTACGTTCAAAGGAAGAGGTATGGCCTTCAGTGAGGTTAGGCAATATCAATTTGGAGATGATGTAAGGGCTATTGATTGGAATGTTACTGCTAGATATAACGATACATTTATTAAAGTTTTTGAAGAGGAGAGAGAGTTAACCATGATGTTAATTATTGACATTTCTGGATCTAATTTTTTTGGTTCCAATTCTATGTTTAAAAATGAGTATGTAACAGAATTGGCAGCTACTTTAGCGTTTTCAGCGACAAAAAATAATGATAAAGTTGGGTTGGTTTTATTTTCAGATGTTGTTGAATTATATATTCCACCAAAAAAGGGAAAATCTCATGTACTTAGAATAATAAGAGAGTTGTTAGAATTTAAATCTAAGAGTAAAAGAACAGATATTAATATTCCTTTAAAGTTTATCTCAAATATTTTAAAAAATAGATCCATTGCATTTGTAATTTCTGATTTTATTTCTGAAGATTATTCAAATTCGTTAAAAATATTCTCTTCAAAACATGATGTAACGGGAATTAGAATTTTTGATAAAACTGAAGAGGTTATCCCGAATTTAGGATTAATTGATATCAATGATAATGAAACAGGAAAAAGACTAACGGTCAATACAAGCTCAAAGTCTGTTAGAAAACAATATGCAGAATATTATCAAAACAAAAGAAATGAATTTATTGACTATTTCAAGAAATCTGGTTCTGGAATCATTGAATGTAATACAAATGATAACTATCAAAAAAAATTACTTAAATATTTTAAAAGCAGATGAAAACTTTAATCAATATATATTTTCTTGCTTTTGCGTTTTTTCTAAACCAATCAATTCAATCACAAAAACTTAGCGCAACCGTTGAATCTGATTCTATATTAATTGGTAACGAGCTTTTATATAAAATTGATATCAATCTGGATGAAAAACAAAGTATTGTCTTTCCTGACTCAACATCATTTGTTCCTTTTGAATTAATTTCTGAAACTAAAGTTGATACACTTGAAAATAATGAAGGATTTATATTTTCAAAAAAATATGGAATTACATCATTTGACGAAGGAGAATTTATTATACCAAAAATAAAAGTTCAAATTGGAGATAAGTTTTTTTCTACTGATTCAAAAAAAATTAAAGTCAATATGGTTGAGGTTGATACAACCAAACAGGGTTTGTATGAAATAAAAACTTCTTATGGCAAGTTTTCAAGCCTAGAATTATTTAAGCTTCGATTAAAAAATAATTATCAAATAATACTAATAGCTATATTTCTAATTTTAGTTATTGTTTATTTTAGAAAGCAAATTTTCAATTTTTTTAATCCTTTATTAAACATTACCCCATCTTTAAGTCCTTTAGAATTGGTTAGAAATAGAATGAATGACTTAGCAAAAATGAAGATAAATTCAAATCATGAAATTAAGTTTTTTTATTCTCAATTAACTTTTTCCTTAAGAAGTTTTTTTGAAAAAGAGGTATATGATAGAGCTTTAGAAAGTACAACTAATGAATTGATAACAGGATTAAATAACTTAAGGGAATTAAAGCAGGTTTCTATTTCAAAAAATTCAATTAATAGAATTAAAGAAATTTTTAATAGAGCAGATCTAGTGAAATTCGCAAAATTTTTACCTGAAAAACATATTATAGAACAAGATTTAAAGGTAATTAGTGAAGAAATAAATATTTTTTCAAGATTAATTCCTGAGCCATCTGAAGAACAAAAGTTAAAAGATTTAAATTATCAAAAAGAGGTAATAAATAGGCTAAGAAACAAGAGACTGAGGATTGTTTCATTTTCTCTTACTTTGTTATTATTTACAATATTTGTTTTATCAGGATTTCTTAATGGTTTTCAATATACATTTGACAGAATTACATTTAACGAAAATGTTAGACTATTAGAAAAACCTTGGATAAATTCGGAGTATGGTTCACCTGGTATTTTCCTGCAAACTCCAGAAGCACTAACTAGACAAAATGAAAATTATAAATTTTTATTTGATGATTTTAACTTAGACTCCCAATTTTATTTTTCTAATTCAGATATGTCATTAGAAATCTTTGTCTCTAACTATAGTTCAAAGACTAAAATTAATCCAGAAAATTTTCAGTTTGTTTTAGAATCTAAATTAGATGATTTGGAGGAAAAAGGGTTACAAAATATACTTTTAGCATTTGATGAATTTGAAACAAATAATAAAGCAAAAGGATTAATTATTTCAGGTTCATCGGATTATAGAGTCAGTAAAAATAATTTTATTCCTGGGAAATACAGTGTTATAGGTTTTTTAACCGAAACAGGATTTAAGACAATAGTTTTATTACAGCATGAAGTTAGATATCTTGATAAAATAGGTAACCGCATTTTAAGTTCAATCGATGTATTAAAAGAAGAAAAAAAATGAATTTAGAATTTTTAAATCCTGAGTATTTTTTCTTGTTGGCCTTGATTCCAATAGTTATTTTATGGAACTATTTCAATAAAAACAAAATAAATAATTCAATCAGATTTTCTAATACTAATGCATTTGAAGGGCTAAACAACTTTTATTCAATATTAAAATCATCGTTAAAAATTATAAGGTTGGTATCACTGGTATTAATAATTATTGCTCTGGCTAGACCTCAAGTTATAGACACATCAACAAGGGTTAAAACAAATAGTGGAATTGATATTATTATGGCTATCGATGTTTCGGCAAGTATGTTAGCAAAAGACCTTAAGCCAAATAGATTAGATGCTTTAAAAAACGTAGCAGATGAGTTTATAAAAAATAGAGTTTCAGATAGAATTGGACTAGTAGAATATGCTGGAGAAAGTTATACAAAAACTCCATTGACTACAGATAAGAGTATAATTTTACAATCCTTAAGGGAAATTAAATACAATAATATTATTGAGGGTGGAACTGCAATTGGAATGGGGTTAGCTACATCCGTGAACAGGATAAAAGATAGTAAAGCAAAAAGTAAGGTCATTATTCTTTTAACTGATGGAGTTAATAATGCTGGTTTTATTGATCCAATTACAGCTGCAGAACTAGCTAAGGAATTTCAAATTAAAATTTATTCAATTGGACTAGGAACCAATGGACTTGCATTATCACCTGTGGGTATCGATGTGCGAGGAAAGTTTAATTATGCAAATGTGCAGGTTGAAATCGATGAAAAATTACTTACACAAATTTCTGAAATGACTGGAGGTAAGTATTTTAGAGCAACAGACAATAATAGATTAGAAGAAATATATTCAGATATTAATAAGTTAGAAAGGACTGAAATTGAAGAATTTAAATATTACTCGGTTGATGAGAAATTTAGATATTTTCTTGTACCTGCTATTTTATTAATTGTATTTGAATTGGTTATGAAGTTCACAATTTTAAGAAGTTTTATATAATGTATGAATTAGAGAACATATCGTGGTCATGGATGTTTTTATTGATATTAATAATCAGTATTTTATTTATAATTGATCGTTCTTGGAAATCTAAAACACAAAATTTATTTTTTTTAAAATCTAATTTAGATAGATTAAGTCCAAATATTTCAAGCATAAAACCGGTCTTGAAAAGTATTATTGTTTTGACTGGAATTTCAATGCTTATTATTGCTTTGATTAACCCTAAAATTGGGACAAAGATTGAAACTTTTCAAAGACTAGGAGTTGATATAGTTTTTGCAGTAGATGTTTCTAAAAGTATGTTAGCAGAAGATATTAGCCCAAGTAGAATGGAAAAGTCGAAACAATTAGTAGGCCAGGTAATTAATAATTTAGCAGGTGATAGGGTAGGTATTGTAGCGTATGCGGGAAAAGCTTTTCCTCAATTACCTTTAACTACAGATTATTCTTCCGCCAAAATGTTTCTTCAAAATATGAATACTGATATGCTATCTTCACAAGGAACTGCAATTGACGAAGCAATAAGACTATCATCAACATATTTTGACCAGGATGAATCAACGGAACGCTTATTATTTATTGTTTCGGATGGTGAAGATCATAACGATGTTTCTTATGATATGGCAGAGTTAGCCGCAAAAAATAACATTACAATTTATTCAATTGGGGTTGGAACAGAGAAGGGTTCACCAATTCCAATAAAGAAAAACGGGATTGTGATGAGTTATAAAAAAGATGTAAATAATGAGGTAGTCATAACTAAACTTAATAAAAATTATCTTAAAAATATCTCTGAAAAAACAGATGGCAAATATATAAATGGAACAGTAACGGAAGAAGTTATAAAGGAGGTAATTGAAATATTAGATAATACTGAGAAAAAGGAATTTGATACTCAAAAGTTTTCTGAATTTGAAGATCAATTTCAATGGTTTATTTTAATAGGTTTTGTGTTTATTTTTATTGATATTTTTATGAGGGACGGTAAAACAATTTGGTTAAAAAACTTAAATTTATTCAATGAAAAATAATGTATTTTTTCTTTTTTTTATTTTACTATTTGGTTGTGTAAACACATATGCTCAATCAGAAAATTATGCAAAATTTTACAATAAGGGAAATAAGTTTTCTAAAAATAATTTTGAGCAAGCTGAAAAAAATTACAGAACCGCTATTGATGATTCACTTCAAGATTTACGAGCAACATACAATTTATCAAATAAATATTATAATGAAGAATTATATGATGAGGCAATTTCTAGACAATTAGAAGCAACAAAGCTTGCAAATAATAAATTAGAAAAACATAGCGCATACCATAATTTAGGAAATTCCTTGATGAAAAAGAACATGTGTTCAGAAGCAGTTATGGCATTTAAAAATGCTTTGAGAAATAATCCTGAGGATGATGAAACTCGTTATAATTTAGCTCTAGCAAAAAAGTGTGAAGAAGAACAGCAAAATAAGGATGACGAGAACAAGGACGACGAGAACAACGATGATGAGAACAAGGACGATGAGAACAAGGACGACGAGAACAAGGACAAAGAGAACAAGGAAAAAGAGAACAAGAATAAAGAGAATAACAAGAAGCAAAATGATAACCAACAATCAAAACTTTCACCTCAACAGATAAATAATTTATTGAAGGCAATGGAAAATGCCGAGAAGAAGGTTCAAGCAAAAGTTAATGATAAGAAACAAAAAGGTATGAAAGTTGTTTCTGAAAAAGACTGGTAATGAAAAAGATTAATTTAATACATATCATACTCTTTCTCTTAAGCTTTTCGGCTTATTCACAAGTGAATTTTAATGCCGAGCTAAGCAAAAGTACTCTTGGATTAAACGAAAGAGTAAAAATTGAATTTTCTGTTGATAAAGACGGAGATAATTTTATTCCTCCTAAATTTGAAAATTTCAGAATTGTTGGAGGTCCTAGCCAATCAATAAGAAATTCTTGGGTTAATGGTAAAAGATCATTTTCCAAAACATATGCTTATTTTCTATCACCTATAAAAAAAGGAGCATTTCAAATTGGACAAGCATCTATTGAAGTAGATGGCGATATTTATAAAACACTCCCTGTAAAAGTTACCGTAACCTCAGCTGTAGACAAACCAACAAATCCAAATGACCCAAATTATTTAGCTGATAAAAACATTCATCTCGTTGCAGAATTATCTAATAAAAACCCCTTTTTAAATGAGGCAATTTCTGTAACCTATAAATTATATGTTTCTTCTGATACTGGGGTTGATAATTGGAGAGAGCTAGAAGCTCCTAGATATGCAGATTTTTGGAGTAATAATATAGATATTACATCCCTTAATGTTCAAAATGGAACTTATAAAGGAGAGCCATATAGGTATGTTGTTTTAAGAAAAACGTTATTATACCCTCAAAAGACAGGAAAACTAAAAATTGAACCTCTAACCTTAGATGTGTCAGTACAAGTTCCTTCAAATAGAAGGGATTTTTTTGGTAATCTTATATCATCAAGTGTAAGTAAAACTGTTTCGGCGGGAAGTTCATTGATAAATGTAAGACCTTTACCAATAGACGGTAAACCTAAGGATTTTTCAGGTGCAGTTGGCGATTTTAATTTTGAGATAAAATCTAATAAAAATAAATTAATTATAGACGAAGCATTTCAGTTGAATGTAATTGTCTCTGGAAGAGGAAATTTCAATTTATATGATGATCCAAAAATAGCCTTGCCTAATTCTTTAGAGGTATATGAACCAGAAAAAATTTCTGATATTTCGGTAAGAGTAACTGGAATAAGAGGTAAGGTCAACAATGAGTATACTGTGGTTCCCAATCGACCTGGAAAATATATAGTTCCGGAGACCAAATTTTCTTTTTTTAACCCCGAATTAGCAGAATATAAAACCATTTATTCTGACCCTATTTATATTGATGTTGAGGGAAATTTTAATGAGAGAGATAATGATCAAAGCAATAATGAAAATAATAATGTCAATAAAATTCAATTAACTAAAAATCAATTTGCATCATTTAAAACCAAAACAGTTTTCTCAGAAATTGATAATTATATATTTTTCAATTCTAAAAAATATTGGTTTTTATTAATTATACCTTTTGTATTATGTATTATAATTCTTCTGATAAGTAAGATTTTACACAATTATAAATCTAGAAAAATAGACCAAATTGAATTATCAAGGAAGCTTTCTTATAAACTTTTAGATGATTCAAGGCAGTTTATTGGAGATAAAGAGAAGTTTTATGAATCTATTGACAGAGCCTTATCAACCTACTTAAAGTCTAAATTGAATATCAAAAATTCGGATTTCAAAAACGAAGAAATAAAAAAGAAATTAGAAACTTTGGGAATTAATAAAAATGCGATTATTCTATTGTTTCAGGTTTTTGAAAATTGTCAATTGGCAAGATATACTCCTTTAAATATTAACGAAATGAGTGATGATTTTGAAAAGGCAAAATTGTTTATTGAAAAAGCAGAAAAAATTAAAAAATGAAAGCAAAATATTTTTACTTATTTATAATTTCAATTTTGTTGTTTTCTCAAAATTGTTTTAATCAGGAAATAAATCAAACATTAAATGATAAATTCCAAGAAGCAAATTATTTATATAATGATTCAAAATATGAGAAGTCGATAGAAAAATATTTTGAAATTATTGATGCTGGATTCCATTCACCTGAATTATATTTTAATTTAGCTAACTCATACTACAAAATAAACGACATTCCTAATTCTATTTTATTTTATGAAAAATCTTTAAAATTGAACCACTCTGATAAGGATGTTTTAAATAATTTAGAAATGGTTAATAATGCTTTAGTGGATGATATCATTGAGGTTCCAGAATCTTTAATGGATTTAAAATTAAGTCAATTGTCAGGAATACTAACTTATTCAAATTGGGGTATGTTATCAATATTATTATCTTTTGGGTTTTTATTCTTTTTTGTGATTTATTTATTTTCAACAAAACCTTTAATTAAAAGAATTACTTTTATCTCATTATTCGTTTTCCTTTTCACAACCATTATCACGTCGCAAACAGCTTTAAAATCTTATGAAAAAAATTATTTAGAAGAATATGCAATCATTTTTTCTGCAAAGATTGAAATTAAAGCGGAACCAAATGATAGAAGTGATAATTTACTTACTTTGCATCAAGGAACAAAAGTTAAAATAATTGATAATTTTAATAATCAATGGATTAAAATTAAATTGGTTAATGGACAAGAGGGGTGGATAAATAAAAATGAAATTAAAACAATATGATAACAAAAAACAAAATCATTGAAGCTCAAAAAAAATGGGGTGATGGAATAGTCAAAATTGGGTCTTTAATGGACAATAAATCGGACTGCATTGATTTCACAACATCTTTTTTAAATACTATGTATGACTTTAAAAACGGTAAAGTTTTATTTAAACCTACAAAAGCTTCTAAAGAGCAATTTAGGACTGAATTTGATATGGCTTTTTCCTATTTTATAGGAGGAGAAAATTCTTATTGTAAGGAAGATGATGGTTTCGCAATGAAACCATGGATTAAAGTTGAATTTTCAAATTCTGGTTTTATAATAGAGGAAAAAAGAGCTATTGCAATGGGTAATTATTTCTTTACTGACTCTAACGGCAATACTGTTAAAGTTGAATATACTTTTGGATATAAATTTTCAAATAATAATCTAGTTATAGATCTTCATCATTCTTCATTGCCTTTTGCATCGTAGTTGTTCTCAATAATAATTTCATTAATTCTTTCGATTTCCGTGTAAACTATCGATTCTTGAAGTTTTGCACTGTCAATAATATTTGTAACATTATTTATTTTAGAAAAAATAAAAATTATTAAGGATAATATTAGAGTTAATTTAAGAACTCCAAATAAAGCTCCTATAATTTTATTGAGTAATCCAAGCGCTATTAATTTTAAAAATTTCGTTATAAAATTTGCAATAATTTTAAATATCATTATCGTTAATAAAAATATTATGATGGCTGAAATTAACGATATAAAATCTGCTTCTGTTTCAAATAATTTATATAGTTTTTTGTCAAGAAATGAATAATAATTTTTGGCTAAAAAAATACCGAATAATATTCCCAAAATTGAAGAAAGTTCTTTTACAAGACCTTTTGAAAACCCACTATAAGCCCCCCATCCTAAAAATAAAAGAAGAAAAATATCAAGATAACCCATGTAAATTATTTATATCGTATGTTAATTTAATAAATATTAACTTTTTTATATTAGTAATGAATAATCCAAACAAAGTTAATCATTGAAAACTGAGTTAAAAATAAAGTGGGAAAAATTAAAAAAAAATATATCTGAAGATTTATTAGATGATGAGATTGTTGATTTAGATGCAATTATATTTTTGATAGGCCTTCAAGAATTAGGTCAATTTCAAAAAAAATTCAGCAAACAAAAAAAACTCGAGATTATACATATAGCTATTTGTAAATTATTGAGTGTTTATGGTTATTATAAATTAGATTTTGTTGATGATGAAGGATGGCCCCATTATAAATTAATCAAAAAATTACCAAATCTAAAACCTGGAGAGCAAACAATTCTTATAAAAAAGGCTATCATTAACTATTTTGATAAATCAAATTATATTCATTAAGTTTTTATAAATTTGAGCATTAGTTTATTATGGAAGATAGAATCAAACAAGATATAAAAGAAATCATTGATTTTAATTCAACTTCAATTGTTGAAATTGAAGACTTCAGAATTAAATATTTAGGTAAAAAAGGATTACTTAATTCATACTTTGTTGAATTCAAGTCATTAGATAATGACAAAAAGAAAAATGTTGGACAACTTTTAAATCAATTAAAAAACACAGCACAATCTAAGTTAGATGATTTAAAAACTCAAATTTCTCCTGGCTCTACAAAAACAACAATTAATGATATTTCTAGAACGGGAGAACCAATTGAATTAGGGTCTCGCCATCCTATATCAATTGTAAAAAATAGAATAGTTGACATTTTTTCAAATATTGGATTTACAATTAGTGAAGGCCCAGAAATAGAGGATGATTGGCATAACTTTAGTGCATTAAATTTGCCTGAACATCATCCTGCAAGGGATATGCAAGACACATTTTTTATCGAAAAAAATCCTGATTTTCTTTTAAGAACCCACACAAGTTCTGTTCAGGTTAGATTCATGGAAAATAATAAACCACCAATAAGAACAATTTCTCCTGGAAGGGTTTATAGAAATGAAGCAATATCTGCTCGTTCACATTGTTTTTTCCATCAGATTGAAGGTCTTTGTATCGATAAAGACATAAGTTTTGCAGATTTAAAGCAAACTTTAGAATATTTTACGACTCAATTATTTGGTAAGTCAAAAATTAGATTAAGGCCCTCATATTTCCCTTTTACTGAGCCTAGTGCTGAAGTTGATGTGTATTGGGGATTAAATAATGAAACTGACTATAAAATGACTAAAGGAACTGGGTGGTTAGAGATTATGGGGTGTGGTATGGTTGATCCAAATGTTTTAGAAAACTGTAATATTGATTCCAATGAATATTCTGGATTTGCATTTGGTTTGGGAATAGATAGAATTGCACTTTTGTTACATCAAATTGATGATATAAGACTATTAAGTGAAAATGATGTTAGATTTCTTGACCAATTTAAATCCTCATTATAATATTCCCTATCTTGTAAAAAAAACAAATGTTTAAAAATACTTTTTCATACAAAGGAAGAATTAGAAGAACTGAGTATGCTCTTTCTATTATTATTTATTATGGGGCTACTTTTATAATTGGATTTATTCTAGGTTTACTAGGAATTACAGATGGTGCTACTTACGGGCTTGGAGTTTTATATCTCTCTATTATTCCAGTCATGTACTGGGCCATAGTTCAAGCTATTAAAAGAGCTCATGATAGGGGTGCAAGCGGATGGTGGATTCTAGTTCCTTTTTACGGCTTGTGGCTACTATTTGGTGATTCAGTTGTTGGAGAAAATGAATACGGCGCAAATCCAAAGGGCATTAATTAATTATATTACTTAATTCTTTAAAGATTTTTCGCGGGCTTCTCTTATCATATAATATTTTATATACAGCATCAATAATTGGAGTTTTTGTTTTATTAGCAGAATCTTCATTCAATAAAAATGCTTTTTTAGTTGCAATATAACCTTCAGCAACCATTTTCATTTCTGATTGTGCTGCTCTAACAGTGTATCCTTTACCAATCATATTACCAAACATTCTATTCCTTGAAAATGTTGAATAGCCAGTAACCAATAAATCTCCGAGGTATGCAGAATTATTAATATCTCGCTTTATTTCATGTCTTTTTGAAATAAACCTATTCATTTCTTTTATTGAATTACTCATTAAAACACTTTGATAGTTATCTCCATAACCTAATCCATTTGATATTCCAACTGCTAATGCATAGATGTTTTTAAGCATACTGGCATATTCAATTCCTATTACATCATCTGATGCAGTTACATTTATATATTTACATATAAAGTCATTTGATATTTTTTCACATAGTTTTATGTTGGATGAGCCAATAGTTAAATATGATAATTTTTCTAAGGCTACTTCTTCTGCATGACATGGTCCACCTATAACAAGAAAATTATTCTGAGAAATATTAAAAAATTTATACATGTGTTCACCAAAAAGAAGATTTGTTTCGGGTACAATCCCTTTTAAAGCACAAACAATAATTTTATTTGAAATATCAATGTCAATTTTTTTTATTTCAGCATTAACATATTCTGAAGGTACAGCAACTATTATTACATCTGATTTTTTGGCAACCTCAGAAATATTTGCTGAAATATTTAACTTATTCAGCTTAAGTTCAACAGCACTTAAATAATTTGGGTTATGGCAATTATTTTTTATAAAATCAATATTATTAGTATTTCTAATATACCAGTTGATTTCGTTAATATTTTCCGAAAGTATTTTAATAAGTGCAGTTGCCCAACTACCGCTACCTATAACACCGTATTTAAGTTTTTTTCTATTCATTGGTATAATTTATTAGCGTGAATATATTGCATCACTTCTAATGAGATTAAATCTTTTGGTTCACTTTTTTTAGATAATATATTACGAATATTTGTTGAACTCAAATCAATTCTTGGCCCCCCGATATACATTGCGTTCTTGTTAATTATATAAGGACTCTCTTTAAGTGTTCCTTTTCGTGGATAGATGAAAATTTTATAATTACTGAGAATTTTTTCATAATCTTTCCAAGTATCAAAAATCTTATAATTGTCCTCTCCTATAATCAAACTAAATTCAATTTCTTTTAATTTATTTGATATATACTCTAAAGTATCAATTGTGTAATTTGGTTTTTTTAAATTAACCTCCAAATCACTTGGCATTATATTTTCGTGTTTTTCAGTCGCAATTCTAGCCATATTAAATCTATGCTTAAAATTGGATATTTTACTCATCAGCTTAATTGGATTTTCAGGTGTAACAACTAACCAAACTTCGTCTGTTAATTTTTTCTCGGTAATGTATTCAGCAATTTTTATATGTCCATTGTGAATGGGGTCAAAAGTTCCAAAAAACAAACCAACCTTTTTTTTATTCATTTATAAAATTTTGAACTAATTCTAAAACCTCATTAAAACTATTTTCAAGGACATTATTTTCAACAATATGATCAAATTGATCAGCTAAAAGAATCTCATCTTTAGCCTTCTCAATTCTGATTTTTATACTAGCATTTGAATCTAAATTTCTATTTCTTAATCTATTTTCAAGCTCATCAATACTTGGAGGTTTAATAAAAATTGTGATAGTTTGTTTCGGAAATTTTTTCTTAATATTTAAACCTCCTATAACATCAATATCAAAAACTAAATTTTTATTAATGGTGTTTTCTAATTCAGAAGTAAGAGTTCCATAAAAATTATCCTTATAAACTTCTTCCCACTCAACAAATTCTTTGTTTTCAATCTTTTTAATAAATTCTTCATTCGTTAAAAAGAAATAATTAACTCCGTCAACTTCATTGTTTCTTGGAGCTCTAGACGTCGCTGAAATAGAAAAAGATAAATTTAAGCTCTTGTCATTAAGAAGCTTATTAACTATAGTGGTTTTTCCTGATCCAGAAGGGGCTGCAATAACTATGAATTTTGAATCACTCATCAAAGTATATTTAAGATGTTCTCTTTAATTTTTTCCAAGTTGTCTTTCATTTCAATAACATTTTTTTGAAGGTTTGCATCATTAGCTTTAGAACCTATTGTATTTATTTCACGTCCAATTTCTTGACAAATAAAACCAAGTTTTTTACCAACTGGTTCGTTTGATTCTAGCGTCTCTTCAAAAATTAAAATATTACTTTTTAGCCTGATTATTTCTTCATTTATATCAAATTTTTCTAAATAATATATCATTTCTTGCTCGAGCCTGTTGTTATCAATTTCTAAACCTATCTTTTTAAATTCTTCAAGCAGTTTATCTCTTTTTTTTGAAATTCTTTCTTTTTCAATGTTTTCAATATCGCCTAATAACTTTTTAATTAGAGAAATTTTATTCCTGAAATCTTTTTCCATTTCTGAACCTTCTTTAGCCCTATAATCATTAAGATTTGTTGTAACCATTGAAATTTTATCAATAATAATTTGAACCTCGGTAGTATTCAACTCAATTGATTTTGATGAGTATGCATTTGGCAGTCTCATTGCAATCTTCAAATATTCTTTTTCACTCGAAAAATCACTAGTATCAAGATTATTGATTTTCTTAAGTTGTTGTATATAATTATTTACGATTTCCTTATTTACACTTATTTCATCAGAGTTTTTTCCTATTTCTGAACTAACATTAAGCTCAATCTTACCCCTAAAAAGTTTACTTGAAATTTCCTGTCTTAAATCATTTTCATAGGATTTTAGAAAATGCGGGAATCTTATGCTCAAGTCCAATATTTTACTGTTAACAGACTTTATTTCAACAATAAACTTTGTTGAATTAATTATGAAGGATTCACTGGCATAGCCAGTCATTGACTTAATCATTTTTAATGATATATGTAGCAAATATATGAATTGATTTTTAAGTTGCTTTGCTAGTTTTTTTAGAAACTAAATACACACCTGTAAAAACAAGAATTACCGATGTTGTATCAGCGAGTGTTAGCTTATCAGCTCCTCTGTAAATTGCAAATAGAATTCCAATAACCGGCTGCAGATAAATAAACATTCCAACAGTTGAAGCCTTTAAGTTTTTCAGTGCATATAAGTTTAATAGATAAACAAGAAATGTTGTACATATAACAACGTATGAAATTTTAAGTAGAGAATTTCCAGGAATTTCAACCCAATTAATCTTGAAAAACTCAACCAATCCAAATGGCATATTTATAAATATTGAAAAGAAGAATAGCCATTTCATAATAGTAATCATATTGTATTTTTTGGTAAGAGGTTTTACTAAAACAAAATATAGTGCATATGCAATACTATTTATAAAAAGATAAAAGTTACCCAAGTTAATATTTGGAGCAGTAGAGACTGATTTTTCATTTAAAAGAATTAACGTCAATGTTCCACAAAATCCAATAAATACACCAACATATTTTCTCTTAGTAATTTTTTCTTTCAGAATAATTACTGAAATCAGAAAAATAAATATTGGTGCGAGAGTAGTAATAATTGCGCTATTGATTGGAGTTGAATTGTACAGGCCATTTAGTGCAGTAATCATATTCAAACCCATACCAAAAATTGCGCAAATAAAAATTAATTTAAAATCTTTAAGTTCTACCTTCTCTCTTTCTACAAATAATGAAATAAGCCAAAAACATATTGCTGCACCCAATACTCTGCAATACAATAATGCATTAGGGGACAACACATCTGGCATGAGTTCTTTAGCAATTGTATGATTAAATCCAAAAATTGAAGTTGCTAATAATGCAGCAAGCAGAGCGAGGATTCTTTTGTTCATTATATTGAATTGAATTCTAAAGATAATCCATACATTTGTTTGCAGCTAATATGCTCTCATTTAATTTAAAGCATCATGAAGTTTAACACTAAAACAATTCACGGAGGACAAAAAATTGACCCTGCATTTAACTCTGTTATGCAGCCAATATATCAGACATCAACCTATGCTCAAAAAAGCCCTGGGGTTAATAAAGGTTTTGAATATTCAAGAACTCATAACCCTACAAGAACTGCCTTACAAAATTCATTTGCAAGTCTTGAAAATGCTAAATATGGAGTTGCATTTTCTTCTGGTTTAGCAGCGATTGATGCAATTATA
>Ga0115013_10001066_pt1 | contig 16125 bp, 11 predicted proteins | sample SouAtlMetagenome_2_FD_88686 | JGI IMG/M metagenome (GOLD analysis project Ga0115013, IMG submission 88686) | Marine eukaryotic phytoplankton communities from Atlantic Ocean - South Atlantic ANT15 Metagenome | ecosystem: Environmental > Aquatic > Marine > Oceanic | place: South Atlantic Ocean...
ACAGCTGCTCCGATTGATCCGACAGCTGCTCCGATTGATCCGACAGCTGCGCCCGTTGCACCAACTCCTGCACCAACACGAGCACCTACACCTCAGCCAACACCTGCACCAACACCTGCACCTGTAACTCCTACTCCGGCTCCAATTGCCGGACCCCCAACTGTTGTACAGGCTATTCAACCAGTTGCTCTTCAGGGTGGAAACGAATTCAATGATCCGAACTCTTATCAATCTAGAGCTCTTGCACGGACAGAGGAACAAGTAGGAATCAATGATCAATCGCCAGCAAAAATTATCCAATATTATGCACTTTACTCAATCTTCATGGCAACCAATGCAATTCCAAATATTATTACTGAGAGTGAAGGAATTCTTGATGTTCCTGGTTGGATCGTTTCAGCAGGATGGCAATCTACCACTCTTGATCCTTGTTCTGGAGCTTGGTTTGGCGTTGGCTGTGAAAATGACTTGGTAATTGAGCTTGACTTGTTTAGCAACCTACTAACAGGGGCCTTTCCACCTGAAATAACTCTGTTAGCATCTGATGGAGCGCGAGCAACTGGTGCTGGAGCATTACAACGAATTGACCTTTTTGATAATATACTTCTCACAAATAATGGTGACAATTCCTGGTGGTCTCAACTAGGATCAGCGTTTGGTAAGATTTTATTCCTCATTTTGTCTTGTTCAATGTAATAATGTTGGATTCGCCCATGTATTTCTAACATTCTTCTCCTCTTGTTACCTTTAATGTGATTCTCAGGATTTCTGTTCTTCAAGAATACCGCATTTTCGGGGTCTCTTGATAGGCTTCCTGACAACATCAGGGAATTCGATTGCGCATTATCTTTCATCAGCGGCGGTTTAACTAACGCCAATTTCCAAGGACTCAATAGTTTAGTATATGCCAGCTTTGACGGCAATGCTTACAATACAACAGTCCCATCAGCCTTCTCTTCTCTGCCGAATCTAGAGTTCTTATATCTTGTTGACAGTTTTATTTCTGGTGATCTCTCCTATATGATAGGTATGCCTGCTATCAGAGAGCATTGGGCAGATACTAACCCTGGTCTAGGAGGACAAATTCCACCTCAAATTTCAACAGCAAGAACACTTGAGTCATTCTCGATTTCTTCTTGCAGCTTTTCTGGAACTCTTCCATCAGAGTTAGGGAATTTTGGTTTTGCTATGAATCGAATGTGGATGTATGATAATGATCTTACTGGCACAATTCCTTCCGAATTGGCAAATATGGTTACATTGGAAAAATTACAATTAGAAGGTAACTCCTTTACAGGAAGTATGCCTGCTGAAATTTGTGCAAACACAGTATTCCCCAGGCCACTTGCGGTGCTTGGTGCTGATTGTTTTGATGAGAATTTCTCATGTGATTGTTGCACTTGCTGTTCGGTACAAGAATGTCCAGTCTAGTTTGAACATTGACACTGCACCACATTGTATTGACAATTGAATACGGACGCGAAAGCGCAGATAATATAATATGAAGAAGACACGATTTATAATCAAATCTCCCAACCTAATCTCTTTTCTGAGATCGATGGATCAAATATATGATTGATACCTTCCACACCCTCGACAATCAATCATTAGCTTTGGAAATGACCAAGCAATGATGTTGAAAATTTCATTACTACAAGTTCAGTTAACTACATTCACAATTAATAGATTTTATCACAAGTACACTTTAGTTATATGCAAGTTTGTAACTTCTAATTAATCATATTACTTTTACAGTGAACAATGCATGTGTCTCTTTGCATCAAAATCAAATAAATCGGGAGCAATGATACAAAATCCTCGTTCGTGTCACAAGATAGTTAATACTGGATATCCTTGTTTCACAGTGAACAATATTTTTGATACGTGTGCATCAAAAGCAAACCAATCGTCAGCCATGTTTGCCACTGTCGCATTCCAGTCATAGGATCATGAAAGAAGACGAAGGGCCAAGGGCATGATTTTACATGATCATTTTGCTGCCGAAATTGTTTGTCGTCACTTGACTTATGGTGATGCACATTTTGATAGATCGACGTACCACTCATGTTCGCAAACGGACACTGAGCCGGTGATTGTTGTAATTTGGTGCTTTTGTTGTCATTCTTCATCATAGCTACGTGTGTGTAGACTTGATCAATCGGTCTCACATACGCGCCCGGAACACTTCCGATCACGTCAAGTTCCTCGAATAGTCGCATGTTCAACAAAAACGCAATGTTGGCCTCTTGCACAATAGCCTGAACGGCTTCATCGGGATCTTCGAATTGCAAGTCATTCAATGCTTGACGATATCTATCTTTAAATGCCTTCACGGATCCTCTCAGCAATGGAAAATCGTAGAAAGCAAGGCCCTCCGTTACACCATTTTCGTCGGATCCCAAGAGTAAGGCTCGTTTCGCTACGCGGGCTAGAATTTTCCCACCCGATAGGTCACCCAAATAACGTGTGTAGGCATGTGCTAACAAAAGCAAAGGACGTTCCTTCGCAACCGTTCTAATGCGATCAAGATAATCTTGAGTAGCGGGTGAAATTGGAGGGTCATCAGTGCTGCCCTGCCAAAAGTCGATGTCTTCTCGAAGAGCCTCACTTCGATTCAGCTCCTTAGGGAAGTGGCAGTCCGCAAAATTTCTAGGAGCATGTTCGTTCAACTCTGTTTCTAAACAGCGGTAGACATGGAACATCTGTGCAACGAATAAGGCGTACAGGTTGCGATCGATCTTCCCACGGATGAAATTTTTCACAAAATGAACCGATTCTGCTTCTTTGTGTGCCTCTTCCGTACCTGTTTTCAGAGCTTCTGAGAGTCGTCGTTCTTGTTGTTGTGGTCGGCATGTACTTTGTGGGATTTCTGTTACTGCGGCAATAATGTTGGCTTCCTGTTGCAGTTTTTCGCTGTCATTCTTCCTCTGTTCGAGCGGTGGCAATCGGAATTCATCACTATCCATACCCAAACCACTTTCATCAAATATGGTGTTGTCATCACTCTGTTGTGATTTTGATTGTGAGTGATATTCTCGTGTCAGTCTACTCATGATCGCCGAAAAGGAATATTCCTCAATAGCTTGATCTCGATGAAAATAGGCAAGAGTTTCAATCAATATGGCATGCGATGGAATCGTTTGGTTGGTGTGACTAGCTGGGAGTTCTTTGAGAATTTCAGACACATCATCAGGAGATTTGACGTCCTTGAAGGGGCACGAGCGATTTGCAAAAGCAGGGCATTGCTTCCATAACATCGTTGATGAACCCGGGGAAGGAGGAGATGAGAGCATTGCAGATGTCGCGGAGAGGTCGGAGGAGGAAGAGTCATCGCTATCGTTGTTGTGAAGTGCCTGCACAAAGGGGCACGATGAGGAGCCGCTAGGATTCGTATTTGAATCACGACTCTTTCTGCGGAAAGAAGCCGAGTCGGTTTCATCGCTTTCCTGTCTCTCATCGCCGGAGGAAGAGGTTGATTTCATTCCAGCGAAGGGGCAACTGCTAACAGATGATTTCTCCATTGTTGATAAAGTTTAAGCTTTATGCTGTTTCTAAATACTTTCGAGCTCTTCTCTTGTGATTTGTTTTCTGTTGCAGCTGTTTTATTTGAACACTTACACCGTGTATATTCTTGATCCTTCTTTTCTCTTTCGGTTTGAGACGTCTTGGGCACTGAGTTGTAACAACAAATAAGGAAGTTGCAGGATTTCCGACTGCAACGTCTGTTTTAACGCACGGAAAACTTGCACTTAAAACACACGATTGATCGGGGAGAACCTAATTCGCCGCGAGTGAAACGCGTGCTGGGTTCTTATTTATTTTTCTGGGACATCGCACTCGAATTTATTGGCATTACCGATTATGCAGGCAGAGCTTAAGAGAACTCGTGAGAGCAATCACATTATTTATCCTGGGCAGTGGTGGTGGTGGTGGTGGTGCCAGCCAATGCCATGAGGCAAGGGGCAGGCAACCCCACCCTCAGCTGGGCAATAGCCTCAGCAGGAGGCATGTGGCACCCCCCAGCAGCTTGGTGGCCACAATGCAGCCCAACCTCCCCAATGGCAGTTGGGCCACATTGGCCATTCGAACCCACGAGGAGCTAAACCAAAAAGCAAGCACAACACAGGCACCGTGCCTAACCAAGAGGCCCATCACTTCACCAGCAAGCCGACGACGGAAGGACTCCACCACACGACTGAAACCGTTGAAAAAATAGAAGTAAAGTACTATCATAGTTTTGTTTACTCTTGCAAGTCATTTCAATTCGATTGAAGACCACCATTGCAGCGACAAAGGAGAAATCCGCAGCCACGGCACTTGTTGACCCAAGCACTTCACTGAAGAATAGAATACTATTACCGCACATTGAACGCTGCCCCAACAAGTAGAATATAAAGAACATAAATAATAATAAAATGCAAGCGAATACCGCAGATCCAAACAATCCAGCGACAATGAGCACGATTGTAGGCGTAATGAGTTCCGCGTACGTGAATTTTATGATGTGAAGCATACAATTGAACGAAAGCAATTGCTCTGATTGTGATCAAAAGCTATTTGTTCATAGTGTTGACTAACTTCTTAATTGTTTTATTTGAATGCTTGATCTGCTACATAAAATCAAATTAACCGAACGATCGATTGTATAAACACGACCTTCCGAACCGTTTACGAAATGGTGAAAATTAAAAAAAATTCAGGAAAGCGAAATGGGATTCCTCTGGTGCTAACGAGGCTATGTCGAAATTCTCCGCATCTATTCCCGATTCTACGAAGGATTACATCTCGCAAACAACGGGTCAGCTATTTAGTCGAGAACGAATGAGGCCCATTTCTGTCTGCTTCGGTATCGGCGAAGAGCGTGCCTTTTATGTCGAAAAAACACCTTCCTTACTGGTTGCTCGTATCAAACACAATGTTCAGTATTTTTACCTCAACTATCTTCTAATGCTGGCTGTTCTGTTTGGTTTGACGCTCTTTGTGACCCCATCGGCTATCATCGGAATCGCTTTGTTGGCGGTTGCCTGGGTATACGTCATTAGATCATCACAATCCGGAGCTCTGAAAGTTGGCTCCTTTGCCATCAGTCAATCACAAGCTTCTATTGGAATGGGTGTCGTCAGCGCCTTCGTCTTGATTTGGATCTTGAGTGGCGTATTTTGGTGGGCATTGGGCTCCTCTGGATTCTTAACAATTGTGCATGCAGCTCTGAGAGACGCCTCGATGCATCAAGACGGCGAAGATCAAGTCACCATGGTCGGAGAAGTAACGCCAGCTGGAGAACAGGCGGCCTTTTTAGGACAAGTCTAATTTTAATACATATTACCTTTACGCACGTGGGCACTACATTTGAACTCAACGAAAAAATATCACTAGAATTTATTCAATATGATTGGATGTATTGTAGACGGGGTCATTTATATTCGCATCAACGCAGTTTTCCTTCCTCCAAATTCGACAATTCATTTCTTTCTTTTAAGTTGTCCGTTTTTGTATCATTTTTGTGAAGGAGTGGCATATGTATCTCAGAATCAACGATAGTATCGATACCATTATTCTTACCTGATCGTGGAAGTGGAGTAGCAGAAGTATTAATCTTTGGCGGGCGGTACAAGTGTAGTGCTAGCGAACTTGCCACGACGCTTAAAGAGGAGAGAGCCATAGCTAAAGCGGCAACAGTTGGAGGTAACCGGGTGCGAAACATTGGATAAAAGACCCCAGCAGCAAGTGGAATGCTCAGACAGTTATATAATAGTGACCAAATAAAATTAAGCTGTTTCCAAATATTGCAATAGATTTAAAAAAACACACGTGAGAAGTGCACCACAGAAGGTTCAATAATTGAAAGAATAATTGGCAAAAAACTGACCTGGATACGCTGAAAAATCACTCTGCTCAATTCAAGTGCTGTACAAACATCGCTCACATTGCCTCTCACAAGAACCATATCTGAAGCTTCTGCCGCAATCTCTGCCCCCTTCCCTATACTGAGACCAACATCAGCTTGTACAAGCGCCGGAGAGTCATTCACTCCATCACCAACCATTGCAACAAATCTACCTTGACTTTGCAGCTCTTGGACCTTCTCAACCTTGGCAGCGGGCAGAGCTTCTGCAATGACGCGATTCGTTGGTAATTGAAGTTGTTGAGCGATTGCGCGCGCAGTTCGACGATTATCTCCCGAGACCATCCAGACGTCAACTCCCATTTTCTCTTTCAAATAAGTTATTGAAGCCGAGGCATCATCTTTCAATTCATCTGCTATTCCCATTACCACAACAATAGCACCATTGATTGCTGCTAAGATAGCAGTCTTACCCTGGCGCTCCAGATTCTGCATGGTGATTTCCACATCTTCATTTACTTCTAAACCCTGGACGTCACAAAATGCTCTATTACCAATAGAAACGTCAATTTTTCCCAAGATTTTTCCTGAAGCCCCGCGTCCAGTCATCGCCACAAAATTAGAGGGCTGTGCAAAAGCTAACTGCTCGGTAATGTCCTTTACATTATCTTCTTCTAGTGATGATAAATCGCCAACTCCTTCCGATAGCCTCTGTTCTGTATAGTCAACAATTGCAGCAGCCAAAAGATGCTCACTATTTCGTTCTAATGATCCTAGTAACCACAATACATAGCTTTCCATTGTATTTTTCGTTGAGAGAGAGTTAAGTACTTTCAATGGCTCGCCAGCTTCATCGCGGCTTACGATTTTTCCCCAGAAGTTACTCTCACTTACAACCACTGAAAAGTCGGTGACAGCTGGCTTCCCTTTTGTAAGAGTACCAGTTTTGTCTGGATTATTATTTTCCGAAAAAAAGGCAACGCCAGTGAGATCAAACTTTCTAGGCAGAGTGGGCATAGAAACAACAAGATATGAATCAAACGTACCAAATACTACTGAATCCACTTTTGATGCCAGTTCTAACGTCTCTCCGCCCTTCATGAGAACTCCTGATTTGGCACCAACACCAGTACCAACCATAACAGCCGTTGGAGTGGCCAGTCCCAAAGCACACGGACAAGATATTACCAAACATGAGATACCAAACAAGAGTGAAAAAGTCTGCGGAGATTCTTCTTCCGGTAGGAAGCTTGGTGGGACGATTCCCGTTTGAATCAGTGCATACCATATTAGGAAAGTTAAAATTGACAAAATTACTACCGTCGGAACGAAAATCCCTGCAACCTTATCAGCGAAATCTTGGATAGGAACTTGTCGGTTCTGTGCATCTTGAACCAGCTGCAGTATTTGACTCAATGCTGTGTTAGAACCAACTCCTGTTACTTCAACGAAACTTGCCCCGGCTTCTTGACCGGCTTCAGCACAAATAGTACCACCGAGAACAACTGATCCGGGTGTTTTTAGTACAGGACTCGATTCGCCAGTTATCATGGATTCATCTACTGTTATTTCGCCAAATCGTATAATCCCATCTGCGGGGATACTAGCTCCCTTCAACACTTTTACAAAATCTCCTGTTTCGATCGCAGTGATTGGAACAATTTCCTCTTGATAAGGATCGTTGTTCAGGGGATTCCATTTTTTGCTTGTATTAGCTGCGGGGACTACGACCTTAATGGCTGTTTCCAAATATTGCAATAGATTTTTAAAAAAACACGTGAGAAGTGCACCGCAGAAGGTTCAATAATTGAAAGAATAATTGGCAAAAAACTGACCTGTCTTGGGTTGAAGTTGTAGCAAATGCGTCAAAGCTTGACTTGTACGTCGGACGGCAAGGGTTTGCATCCATTTACCTAATAATACGAAACAAATTAACACAGCCGATGTCTCGAAAAAATGGTATTCCATACTGCCTATTATGGTAGCCCAGACAGCATAGCCATAGCTAGCAGTCGTTCCAACAGCCACTAAGACGTCCATTCCCATCACTCCTTGACGTAATCCATAATAAGTTGACTTGTAAAAGGGATATCCGCAACCGAACTGAATGGGTGTACATATTGCCCACAAAATTAGAGCCTCTAGGACAAACGTGTGTTCACCGACACAATTAATTTTGATATCAATAGTTCTTTGTAGCCATTTGACTATCTTTAGCGTTGGAAAATGTGGCAGCACCATCGTTAGAACCAGTATCGGCAGAGTTCCTACTAGTGACCAGACAAAGGCTCTTTTTCGATTGATTACTTCATCTTCCTGTTGCTTGAGCATACGATCGATTCGGTCTGGTGAATCCATTCTATTTTCTGATGTTGTTTTTTGATAAATGTCGCTAGGATCGATTATGCTGTGCGTCTCAACAACGTCGTAACCTACGGCTTCGATGGCCTCTTTCAAAACTTCGATGGAGGTAACCAATGGATCGAATTCTACTCTGGCTTGATTTGTTGAGAGTGTGACGACGACTTTCACAGCACCAGGAACTAATTCAAGTGTCTTCGTCACTGACTGTGTACACATACTGCACGTCATTCCACTAACGATGAATTCCACTATTGCCTTCGTAGATGACACCGTGGCGTTGTCTTTCGAATTTTGTAACCGAACAACATCATATCCGATGTCCTCGATAGTTTCTACGATGTCATCGTATGTAGTCTTTGAAGAATCAAATTCAACGTGAGCCGAATTGAGCGCTAAGGAAACGTTTGCACTGGACACGCCATTCATTGCGGACAGAGCAGTTTCGACCGATCGGGTGCACATACTACACGTCATTCCTCGTATGCCGATATCGGCTATTTGCTGCTTAGCACCAGGGCTACCATTACTTTTGTCGAACGTGTTGTACGAACGACTCGCACCTCTATTTTGGATTCCAACAGATGATGCGGTCAGGCTATTTAAAACACTTGAAGCTTCGCAACGACATAAAGTTTCGGTACATTGGCAATCAGGCCCACAATAGCAAACTTCGCACTGACAAGATGAGTTGCCACCTCGGGTCATGGTCTTTTTTTCTACTTTTCTAAATTTAACGTAGCTAATCGAGTGCTTCTCTCTGATATACTTTAGATTAGATTTATATCTAGTGGTGTGTTGGGTGCTGTGTGTGTGTTGGGGGTGTGCAGCATCTTTGCTTTGAGATTCTCTGCCTTCTTTTTTTTTTGCCTGCTTTTGATGTCTTCGTATGGACATGGATATCATGCATACACTCTAGTATGTACAAACCATATGAGGAACATGCTCAAAAGGTTATGAGCGCTGTGATTCATTAACGAGATTCGCTACGTCGGCTCAAGGAGACGTGGTATGCAACTTCGAAAAGAAAAAAGAAACGTTGATGCTTCCTCAACCACTCGTCACAAAAAAGTCTCATTGGTCCGTCGATGTGGAGGAAATAAAGCATTTGCGCGATCGGAATTCTTTCTCACAACAAATGCTAACAAAATTACGGCTTGTTTCGCCCACAATTTTCATTACGATTAAAAGGTAAGAAAGAAAACGAAGTTCCGCATGTGTTTCTAACTTTGGCCTATCTACGAGATTAGTGGAACTATCTTGATCAATTATGTGCATCTACACGAAGCTGAATTGTTTGGGGTAACCACGAGTCTTTGGGTATTGTTCGCTGGTTAGAATATTCCGACTTGATGACGGTCATTTTTGTAATTGCCACGTTCTGGACTGCATCATGCTATTACCATGTCAACCTTGGGTGCCATGAAGGAGTAGTCGATTTATTGTAAACATATATTTGACATTTGCAACTTTCTTACATACATGTCTTTTGAATTTGTGAATGGCATCATTTTTTATACCAATTATGGTCCAGCATTACATCATGTCTCTAGAAGAAAAGTTCGCCAGTCTTTCCATGGATGATGTCCCTTCCATCGTCGATAAAGTCAAAGCCGATGGCGTTGTCAAGTCGGGCTTGCCAGAAAGTATTGTTGCCTTGACAGCGGGATGTGCCTCGAAAGATGAAGCTGAAGCTTTGGCTGCATTGAAAGTCGTGAAAGAATTGGCTGAATCAGTTCCTACCGCTCAGCCTTTTCTCAAGGACACATTGGGAGCTTGTTTGGAACAAGCAATTGCCAAGAGCAAGGATGTGCAGGCTGCAACCAAGGAGACTGCCTTCGCCATCTGCGACAATATCTCACCGTTTGCCATGAAGTCACTGCTTCCAATCATTTTCTCCTGCTTGCCAGTCGAAAAGAAGTGGCAAATCCGCGAACTTGCACTCCAATGTCTTGCACGATTTAAGGCCGTTGCTCCTAGACAATTGGCTGACGCTCTTCCACTTGTAGTCCCCGAAGTCACAGCTTGTATGTGGGACACGAAGAAACAGGTGAAAAAGGCATCGACCGATACCATGAAACAAGCCTTGGAAGTCATCGGTAACCGTGATATCGAACACATGACTGGCAAGATCTTGACTGCCATCACGAAGCCTAAGGAAGTCCCTGAAATTATGCACAAAATGGCTGGAGTAACATTCGTACAATCTGTCGAATCTCCTGCTTTGGCAATGGTCGTTCCTTTGTTGCTCAGAGGATTGCGTGAGAAGTCTACCGCTACCAAGCGCCAAGCTGCTGTCATTATTGACAATATGTCTAAGCTTGTGGATAACCCACTCGATGCTGCTCCTTTCTTGCCTCTTCTATTGCCTGCCCTAGAGACCAACGCCGAATCCATCGCGGATCCCGAGGCCCGTTCCGTAACTGAAACCGCTGTCGCTCAATTGAACCGTTTGAAGGGATTGGCCGAAAAGCACGCTGCCATTCGTGGAGATGTAAACAAGACGGAAGATCTTTTCAAGGAAAAATTTGGTGCAAAGGACGCCGAAGGTGGCAAATTGGATGTCATTAAATTCCTAACCACCATTGCAACCGCTTTGATGGATCTGAAATTCATGGAAGATTTACAGTGGGCAAAAAATCTTACCTCCTTCGCCACCATTTATTTTGATAAGGCCACTGCAGAGAAGGTCATCGAAGAAGTTCGTGTTGAGAGTGAGAAGAGCTTGGAAATTCCAGACGACGACGACGATGATGACGACGCCGAGGAATTGTGTAACTGCACATTTACTCTGGCATATGGTACAAAGATTCTTCTCCACAATACTAAAATGAAGCTTCTTCGTGGAAGAAACTACGGTCTTCTTGGACCAAACGATTGTGGTAAGACAACTTTGATGAGATCCATCGCCAACAATCAAGTCGAAGGATTTCCTGACGTGACTCAAGTCAAGACCGTCTTCGTCGAAGCCGATATTCAAGGAGAGCAATCCCATCTTTCTTGCGTTGATTACGTTGCTATTGACCCTGCGATTCAAGCCTTAAATCTCGAAAAATCCAAGATCCGAGAAGTTCTAGGAACTGTCGGATTTACTGATGATGGAAAAGCCAAGCCTGATCACGCTGTATCCACTCTTAGTGGTGGATGGCGTATGAAGCTAGCACTGGCACGTGCAATGCTTCAAAATGCTGATATCCTTCTTCTAGATGAACCTACCAATCACTTGGATGTCATCAATGTCGCCTGGGTGAAGACCTACTTGAACTCCCTTTCAAATGTCACCTGTATCATGGTTAGTCACGATACCGGATTGCTCAATGATTGCTGTACCAACATTCTTAAATTCGAGAACTTGAAGTTGAGAACCTTCAAGGGTAACCTCGATGAGTTTGTCAAGGTTGATCCTTCTGCACGGTCATTCTTTACCTTGAAAGCTTCGAAGCTTAAGATGAAATTCCCTCCTCCTGGCCCTATTGAAGGTGTAAAATCAAAGGGTAAAGCACTCATGAAAATGAATAACTGTACATTCACTTACCCAGGAAACACGAAGCCCACCCTTTACGATATCACAGTCCAGGTTTCTTTGAGTTCTCGTGTCGCCTGTATCGGAGAAAACGGTGCTGGAAAGTCCACCATGATCAAACTTCTCGTCGGAGAGATTGCACCTCAAATTGGTGATGTCTGGAAGCATCCTAACGCACGTGTTGCGTACGTTGCCCAGCACGCATTCCACCACATTGAGGATCATTTAAACAAGACTCCAAATGAATACATTCGCTGGCGTTTCGCTAACGGAGGAGAGGACAAGGAATCGTTGGTCAAGGTAACGTTGCAGTTTACTGAGGAAGAACTCGCCCTCCAAAAGAAGCCATACGAACTCACCTTCGTCGATGAAGAATCTGGTAAGATCACCAAGGTCAAGAAGGTTGTTTCTGAGCTTGTTGGAGGACGTAAGATGAACAGAAGCAAGGAATACGAATATGAAGTCAAGTATGCCGGATCAACCGTGGATAGCGGCGAATACTTGGGTGCAAAGGCTTTGAAAAAGATGGGCTGGGAGAAGGCCATGAAGGGAGTCGATCTCAAACTTGCTCAGCTTGCCGGTATGTTTGTCAAACCACTATCTGCCAAGAATGTAGAGGCACACTTGAATGGCTGCGGTCTCGTACCTGAATTCGGTACCCACTACCGTATGTCTGCTCTCTCCGGAGGACAAAAGGTCAAGGTTGTCATTGCCGCTGCTATGTGGATGCAACCTCACATCGTTATTCTTGATGAGCCTACGAACTACCTTGATCGTGAGTCTTTGGGAGGACTTGCTCATGCTATTGAAACATTTGATGGAGGTGTTATCATCATTTCCCACAACAACGAATTCGTTTCTACGCTCTGTCCTGAGACCTGGGTCATGGACGCCGGTCACCTTGAAACCAAGGGTGATGCTGACTGGATGCTCAAGCAGGATACGAAGATTGATGATCAACAGCAACTACAAGAAATGACTGATGCCGCAGGTAACAAGGTTGAAGTTCAGACAGGCCCTAAGAAGCTTTCAAAGAAGGAAGAAAAGCAATTGATCAAGAGAATCAAGAAGAAGATCAAGGACGGAATCGATCTCGACACTGATGAAGAAGAGTTGGCCTTCGAAAAGGATCTTCTGTAAACAGTATTTCGGGGTATCCATTTCAATTTATAGCATACAAAGGACTTCTATTTTGTCGATAATATATTTAATTACTAAAAAATTCGTTTATATATAATAGAGTACTAATGTATTTTTATCTTTATAGGAGCCTATTTCGCGAAATGAAGAAAATATTATCATGGGTTGTATTTGTAGTTTTCAGTCACATCAAGAGTCGGGAGGATATGCAGGTTACTGAAGACGTACCTGCACAGCCAACGAATGAGGATGGACTCCTCTCGCCAAACGATGAGGTTTGCAACCACGCTTACATGACGGAAAACCATAGCAAGTCTTGAATGGGAATACTCCCTAGGATTTCTCAAATACGAGGCACTGGACATAATCCCTGTTTTCCCATACTCTCTCTTTCATCGTTCTGGTAGAATTTTATGTGCCAGGTTGGACTGAGCCTGTTGCGACCATTCTCTTTTGATCTTTCAAGTTGTTGAAGAATGCCGCAAGATTGTCTTGCCAGAAACCGAACCGGTAATCGTCGTAACATTTACGTGAAGACCACTGGCACTGTGATTATCTTGCTTTCCTACTACCTTGTTTCTATTCTGCTATGAATCAAGCATTGAATCGAATCGAACGTTGATTTTAGTCACTCTACCATGGTTTGCAAATCAAAATGCAATAAAATCACAGGGTTATTTTTTGCTTTGTGTTGCTCATGTTCAGCGAAGTTTTCAGTACACATGACAAGCATCGATATTTCCAACAATAATCAGCGACGAGGGCAAGCCCTCCACACCGGTGCATCACTTTCGCTCGGACATTTCGATTAAGAATTGGTCTATAAAAAGAGAAATACGAGGAATGATAAGTTCCAATGTCTTTTGAATACATAATCCGAAACAAATTGGCCAGCATCTAAATTCAGTACACCAGAAATCTTGCAATGATATCAACGAAAAGCGGAGTTGCTCAGGAGTTCAGTGTATATTAAAGTTGTGTAAAATGGATCGTCAATCTTTTTTCAAAGTCCGATGCCAGTAGTCAATGGTCACAATTTTATCGTCAGCACTCCTTTGCATTTCCTGTATCGCACGCTCCTTTGATTTTCCCATCCGACAGTACGAATAACAAAATGAATTATTCTCAAAGACCGAAGTCTCGAAGGTGTCCTAAGATGGAGTCTTCATGTGGGGTAATCAATGTCACGTTTACAAGCCTTGTGCCAAAATAGATAGATTGTTTCTCCTTCATCGATTTATGTTGGCGTCAAATTGTATTCCGTCTCATTATATCAGATTAAACTATCATTAGGAACAAGTTCATTTACATCTTCCCATAACTCACCCTTAATTTTTCATTTTCCAATGATAGAACAAATACCACCATCATTGTGATTTCTTTCCGGTATGAAGTGATGAGTGCCAATTCGATATCCATCATCTCAACCGCAATAGATGGTGACAGTGCGGTCTGTCATTTGCTCGTTTTTGCTTCCATTTTTGAAGTCAATCCACAAATAAATCAATCATCAACGTTTTTCCCTTTTCTTGTGCGATTTTGATGGGCAAACGAGTCCCAGCTATCAGATTGTCAGCACTTTCTCACGACAGGAAAGCAGTGAAGTAGTGTCACAACCTACTCTAATTTCCAAGAGATTGCCAATTCAATCGCTCTCACTCGCACACATGTCAGGGAAAAAGACGGGGTATTAAAAGTTTCTTCGAGATAAATAGGCAGTACAGTTGAGAAAGCTCAAAACAACCAAGAGACACAGGAAAAAGTTTCGATGATGCATTTTGCGAGGTCGATGATGATCGCCCAGGGAATGCGACTCATGTTCGTTCTGTCATTATTTCCGCCATCATATCCATTCGTCTCGTATTATCGTAATAAAGGAGCCAAATTAATTGCTATGCAGTCAACAACGGTGCCAGATGCAATCGTTGGCCCGCGTGTACCGATCAACGAAAATTATCCGGGTCTACAGAAGATTTATGAGTCTCCAGATATCTATGTAATTCAGAACTTTTTGGAGAGCTCACATTGTCAAGATATGATAACTAAGGCTTCCGAAAAGAAACTAGAGCGATCACCTGTTGCTTACGCCGGTTGGACTCAAGACTTTCGGGACCTGGTTGAGATCTCTAGCAAGGGACCCATAGCATGGGCTGGTGCGTAATGTATAATTTAAACATCAAGTGCGTTTGCGCTCCATTTCATCTCATTTCGTTCCTATTTTCTAATTGCTTCTCTTTTAATATGAAATACAGCACTTTTGAGTTCATGGTTTCAAGTCAAGGAATCCGGTGGCGGTCAGCTCGATTTAATACTCCATGCGTTACAAAACTACGCAATAGTTTTTGTTTTCACGTGCGTACTGATTGGGGGGTTCACTTACTCAAGAGCACAGGGCTTGAAAGATCTACGTACAAGTACGTCCACTACATTGGACGATATGAATGACCATGGGGCACGGGAATTCGTTCGGCAGGCCGCAAGGCTCTTCAGTTCCGAAGATAATATTAAGACGTCGTCGTGGATACAAGAGGAAGCTGCTCTTTTTGAAGCACCAACAGTAATAAGATATGAGCCGGATCAGATTTTGGCTCCACACTATGATGCAAATCGCTCTGCCGAGACTGAAGATGCTAACCGAGGTGGTCAAACCCTTGCAACTTTGCTTGTTTATTTGAACGACGTACCAAAGGGTGGATTAACTAGGTTTGGTAAACTAAATGCTGCTGCTGCCATAAAATACGAGGATAGTATCGATGCGAATGACGAAAACCTTGTTATTCAACCAAAAAAAGGAGATGCTCTTCTTTTCTTCCCTGCTGACTATCGTGGACAGTTTGATCCACGAACGGAACACGAAGGAATGCCAGCAATTGATGAGAAGTGGATTGCACGGATATGGAAACACCAACGTCGAGTTCCTTCGCCGTTTGGGCTTTCAGAATCATCTCTTTGCGAGCTAGACTAGTACTTTCCAACATCCTAATTTGCTCGATATAACTAAGTTTTGAATTTGCTACAAACTTGTTGACTCACGTTTGGTGTAGCACTGACATTCCAAATGTGAAAGGTTGTGGATTTGCCTATGATAGTAGAGCTTTCAACCTAAGGAGTTTGTCAAAGACTATAGTTTCCAATCTACTCCCATTGGTTAGCAGGGCATGTGTGCTGGCCTGCCCCACACAGAGTGGGCGTGGGTTTGCTTTGGGTGGCCCAGAGGGTGTGCTCTGCGGGCAATGCCCCCCCTCCCCCCCCTCCC
>Ga0115013_10001068_pt1 | contig 16106 bp, 15 predicted proteins | sample SouAtlMetagenome_2_FD_88686 | JGI IMG/M metagenome (GOLD analysis project Ga0115013, IMG submission 88686) | Marine eukaryotic phytoplankton communities from Atlantic Ocean - South Atlantic ANT15 Metagenome | ecosystem: Environmental > Aquatic > Marine > Oceanic | place: South Atlantic Ocean...
AAAGAGGCTTCAACCTACGCGGGTGGTTGCGCTTGTTGCGTTTGCTGCGTGTAAGAAGACAACCATTGGAGCAGCGTGGCGCAAATTGCTCTTCCAATTGCGTCGACAGAGCATCGGTGCTCGCCTTCAAAAATGGATCAGATATTGGCAAATGATTACAGCGAGGGATTGATCAGCAGGGATCTGATTGAAGACGATAATGTAGAGGCCAGCAACGATGAATCCGCAAATGTAATTGAAAGCCTCGGTGTCCCAAACGAAAGTAAGAAACAATATATGCTTGGAAAATTAGATTGATCTGAATCCGTTTCATATTCATACATCTCACGAGTGCCAAAACTTTACCTCACGTGTTCTCTTTTCGGTCCTATTTAGACAATTTTGAAGCAACCAATTTTGGTGGGGATGAATGGATGAGACAGCTTCAGCAACAGGAGAGCTTGATAGAGCAAAACGAGACATCAACGTTTGAGCAAAATGCACAATTATCAATCCCTTCTCCCCTCAAGGTTAATGCCATCGACAGCGCGCAAGATGGTACAGGAATTTCAAATCAAGAAACTGGCCAAATCCAGCTCGGCCAGTCAGAAAGTGGCCAATCACAGCAGAGCGTCTTACCTCAGGCGCAGAGCCTCGATGGCCTACATCAACAAATCCAGGGCATGGACAACCTAACAACTCTCAATAATCTTCTTCAACAACAAAGCACCCTTCTTTCGGGCAATACCGAACAAATGCCCACCGCCTCGCTTGGATCGTTACAAACTTTGGAACGACAACTAGCGACACTGCAACAGCAGCAATCACTCCAGCCACGGAACAACCAACATCCTCCTCAGCCAATAACGCCGACGAATCTACAAGAATCGCTTCTTCAGTTGCAAAAGCTGCAAGACCAGCAACAACAGATTATAAAAAACATTAGCCATGCAGGGTTGCTTAATCCCACTGCTTTCTTAAATCCAATGGGGTCTTTACTAACAAGTCTTCTTGGACAATTCAGCGGTAACAATGCGAGCAGTAGTAATAACACCAGCAACAACGAAACAGGCGACAATAATATCAGCAATTCGATGAGTGGTGGTCAGAGCAGCAACAACGGGGCATTACCGTGGAGTCAAATAGGAGATCCACAATCAATGACACTGACGAATAATCCGTTGCAGAATCCAGGAGGCATGATGGCAATAGTCCAACCGCAGATTCATCCACGACAACAGCAGCGGCAACCAATTCTTCTCGTCGGGTCAAAACATGTTGCTCCTGGTGCACCACAGCTGCAGCAGCAGCAACAAAGCGCAACAGGTGAGCCTCGGCAACGAGCCAAGTCTACCAATCGTTTGAATAAACCACAATTGAAACTCAACTCGAACACAAACATAAATATAGAATTTCCAACACCACCAATAATACGGAAGAACGACAAGAAACCAAAGCCCAGGTCATTCCCAGTGCAACTATTCGACGCCATGATGACGGATGGACCCTTGAATGACGAAGCCTTTGAATGGCTTCCAGATGGAAAGTCCTTTGTGGTGGTAAATCCAGATATTTTTTGCAAAAATATTCTTGACAGAAAATTTAAACAGTCAAAGTACGGAAGTTTCGTTCGAAAGCTCCATAGATGGGGGTTTATTCGACTAACAAGCGGCACGGGCACTGATTGTTTCCACCATCCTCTTTTCCAGCGCTCCAGGCCGGACCTGGCCACACAGATCAAGTGCAATTCCAGAAATTCAAAAGATGGAAAGAAGGGCCACAATGTCTACGCGAGGGGAGAAATTCAAGACAGCGTACAGCCGAGCCTGATGGGCGTTGAAAAATTCATCCGTGCAAAGGTGGTTTCGACTGAAACTGATGATAGTCGGATATAAATGCTATAGATACTAAACCTAGTTTTGCTTAGTAAGGTCACACAATTTCTTGCTACAATAATTTGGTTTCACTTTGATTTCGACTCTATGAATAATTATTGCGAGTCAGATGCATCATTTGTTAACTAAGGGATACTCTTTTCCTGCTAGGAATAAAATTCACAAACAGCATCTTACTATGTGCAGACACGCTTTTATCAGAATAAAACAGAGCTTGTATCGATGTCTGCAACCCTTGACGGGTCTCGAAAAAAGAAAACAAGTATTTGGAGGTGAATTTAGAGCTACTTTGCATGTCACACTACTTCTTTCCTTCATGGTTTCGTTTCAACCAGCAAGCTTTCGACATGAACTCCTCTTAGTTGACTCGAAAGATTACCGGCACAGAATTGGGTTTTTGCTTCTACGTTTCATACACGTGATTGCAATCATCTCAGAGGCTTACCACAAATCCCCGAAGACTTCTTACGACTGCTCTGTCGTTCGACACATCCAAATTTTTAATACGACTGCAAAGGCAAGTGATGATTCGATTGATTTTACTTATTGGGCATTTCGACTTTATTTCCATAAATCATTTTAAGTGGCAGCAGATGTGGCATGTATTCATTAGTAGTAGTCTTTCATCTATCAGGACAAACATCGTACTCAGTGCTGAATTTCAGAATGAGATTTTTTTGATACGTGAGGTATTTTACGATCACGCGCGGGCATATATTTTGATTTTGGTCTCATTTTAAAAATTTTGGTGACGATCTCGAATATATACGCGACGAAAGGTCCCTACGAATGACCTATGGATTATGACCATGTCTGCAACTTAAGTGTTGAAAGTATTATGTTCAACTGCCAGGCGTTGTCGCGATTCTCTAGCAGATTTCCACTGGCAAAGAAGTAGTGGTGAATAAAGAACCTTGCGTTTGCTTCAGCTGTGCAAGTGGAAGTAGAACAGTTGGTGGATCAGAATAACTCTCGTTTCGAATCATCGAGCAAGCTACTAAGCGTTTTCTTGCGAGAATTACCAGTAGATGTCAGCTAGAGGAAAATTCTTCTCTAATTTGAAGTAACACTCATCCTTCTGGGCGGAAAAGCAAGCACCGACAGAATCAAGGAGTCGTGATCCTCTCACGAACACCGATAGCCTGAGTGCTTTCGTCGATAAGCCAACTGGTTTACTTCGGATTCTCGTTTGTTCAGCATGGCAAGAACGCATTTTGAAAATTATAACTCAGCGACAACATCCAATAAAGTAGTAGAAAAGCCATTGATCCCCAACACGAACGATATGACGAACAAAAATAAAAAATCCTCAGGGAGTTCTTCGAGTACCCACGAAAGCATGGACGGTAGATCAAAAGTAGCAACATCTATGAGAAAATTTATAGAAGATGATGATGACTTTGACTACCTTGGGAATATAACATCTATACCCAAACATTCGAATTCTACGCGGAACAGGACGCCTACATCATATAGAAAAAAGAACATGCGGGCTAATATTCCCAATGGTCGAACTCCTCCACGGACTAATAGTGGTAGTAGCAGTGGGCCAAAATCAATTAGAAATAAATCGAAATCAAAACTCGGTAGTAAAACATCCTCGAGGGATGTTTACGAGGGCAATTTGAACGATACAAAACCCTCGGACTCTGCAAGGAATCTTATGGGAAGCGCAAGAAAATTAGGAGGAAGCGCAAGAAAATTAGTGGCCAAGGCTGCGCGAGCAGTTAGTCCAGGCAGACTCCGCGCTAGGTCGAAAAGTCCGGGTCCACAGAAAATCAGAAATAGAGGCCGATCGAAAAGTCCCAATAGCGCCAAACCTGAACAGCTTACTGACAGCCCCCCTAGTCCAACATCGAAAAAGAAATCACGATCCAAAAGCCCAGGTAGATTGAAGAAGAGAGACAGCTCTGAAGAGCGGCCGAAAAGTGTTGGAAATAAAAAGAGATCAGAGAGCCCTGGTAGATTAAAGAGGTCAGAGAGCCCTGGTAGATTAAAAAAATCGTCAAGATCTCATAGTGCGGGTCGACTGAAAAAGCGGTCACAGAGTCCGGGAGCCCTCAGGAAGAGTGCTAGATCACGCCGCCGTCCGGATAATGGCGACGATGATGGTGGAAAAGGACGGAGCAATAGCAGAGGACCAATGAAAAGGCCAGAGAGAGCACGGTCGCACGATCGACACAAACCTAGATCGAGAAGAGGAGGCGACGGCACACCCATCAAACCCTCTCGATCTACTCGTTCTACCCGTTCTACTGACGGAGAGGCACCATTAAAGAAAGAACAAAGCTATTCGAATATGCAAGATGAGCTGAACCGTTACAAAGTAAAGAGAAATAAGAGCATGGACAATTCAATGGCTACACGGGCAAGAAGAGATGCATCAAAACTTGATAATGACGATGACAGAGGACCCCCAAGACGAGCAGAAAGTATGATGCTTAGCCGAGAAATGGGTCGTAGAGGCAAATCAAATTCACTTGCTGACCTTGTTCAGTATAAAGAAGAAGAAATTCATAGTACTTCCTATTTTGCAAGTAATCACGTTTTAATAAATCGAGAAAGGATGAAACGAGGTCTTAGGCCGCTAACTCGGAACGTTGCTATGGATCAATTGGCAAGAAAGAGCGCAGAAAGTATGGCAGAATCTTCTGGTCTCAAACCTCTCCCAACAACCTACGTAGGAAATGTGCTCCGAGGTGATACGATTAGGTCAATTCATAGATCAACGATGCTGCAAAAGCAGGGTCGAGAAAGAGCAAACATATTGAATCCGTATTTCCAAGACTTTGGAGTCGGCACGTGCAAAGGCGAAGATGGATTGCTATACATGTGCCAACTCTTCAGTGAACGCCTAGAATTGGAACTTACAGATACGAAAGACGCGGATGATGATGTATCCGATTAGCAGATAGTATGTGGAGAGTAGAATAGGAGTACGAGAATGGTTGAAAGTCTGGTAATACAAACACCTAAAAGACTAGGACTCCGCCTACGTGTTGTCAAATATTTTCATGGTGAAACTGCTGTGGAATCTTTTCATCAGTAAAAATATCATAGTATACTATTTTGCACTAAAAATTGTTAATTTTATCGAAGTTGTCTTTTTGGTTGCATAAAATGCAACAAAGCTGAAGGCGACAAGCCTAAAAAACTGTACTTGCATGCAGGTTTGATTCCTGTCAACAAACACATTCAATCTCTCGTGCTCGCAAATGTCCTAAGACACACATTTAGGGCGGTGAATCGACATTAACAAGCAATTGATTTTCACATGATCGCATGTCTCACAGGAATGACTTGTTTATACACCTGTCGACAACTCCAGCTCCAAGAAAGGGGTGGCAACCAAAAATGAAAGTCAAGCTCCACTCCATGCTGGGCTCCAGTGGAGTTTTGTGCTGCCCCCCCCCAAGGCTGGCAGGGGGCGGGTTCCTTGGCTCACATGGGGCTGGGCCATGCCGGCTGCGCAGTGCACTCCAAGACTGGAGCAGCCTCAAAACTGAAACGTGAGAAGCTCAAAGGCTGAGCCACTCCAGCAGAGGAGCACCACACACACTGCTGCGCCCACGCCACAAAAGCCATCAGCATCTCCGAAAACACTTCCCATCAAACGACAGCCCATTGATGCATTGTTATGATTCTCAGCCAAAATTCTGATTCTTTTGTTCAGATCTTAGCCAAATGAAGCAAACAAATGCAAATTGGAGTTGCAGGCTCAGGCCTCGAATTGTGAAGTTTCAAAACATCAGGTCTGTGCGCCGACAGGCTGATTCCTTTTGCTAGATCGTTCTCGCGATTCGTCTGGCTCTGTCTGTCAAATATTCATTGTGCGTAGGACAGCCACCCAAAAAAATAAACCGGGAAGGGCGATCACGAAACCCATCACCCACAGCGCGATAGATCCTCGAAATCGAGAGTTGACAGCTTCGCAACAAAACAATCAATCAAGCCAACAGAAGAACAAATATTCAAGGCAGTAGCGATCTTCTTATCAATCGTACAACATTATATTGCTAACTCATACAACACAATAAATTAGAACATGTCTGGTTACGGAAGAGGTGGCGGTAGAGGAGGATTTGGACGGTGAGTATGAGGAATATTGAGTTGTAACTCGCGGATGAATATTTGAGGTATGCATTGTCTGGTTCATTACATACTGATTGCTCACCTTGTTTAAAATGAATTCCTTTGATGTTAGTGGTGGAAGAGGCGGAAGAGGCGGCCGTGGTGGAGGTCGTGGTGGCGGAAGAGGTGGTCGAGGGGGTGGCCGCGGAGGAAGAGGTGGTCGAGGTGGACGGTAAGGAGACGTTTTCGATGACTGCTTGGACATTCTACAGGAGTACAATACCGATTTTTGTTTGCTGATCCACTTGCTTTCTATTTTGTTGTAAATCATTTGTACCCGACTTCTTTCGTTTACTAGCGGTGGTCGTGGTGGCAGAGGCGGCCGCGGTGGCCGTGGCGGAATGAAAGGTGGTACCAAAGTAGTTGTTGAACCTCATCGTCACGAGGGAATTTTTGTGGCACGTGGTAAGGAAGATGCCCTGGTTACTCTAAATTCGACTCCAGGTGTTGCTGTTTACGGAGAAAAGAGAATCAGCGTCGAGACACCATCCAAAGAACCAGGTGGTGCCGCGGTGAAAACAGAATACCGAGTGTGGAACCCTTTCAGATCGAAACGTAAGTATAGAAAGGGCAAGTCTAGCAGAAAAATTTGACCAATATTCATCGCAAGGCTCAATTTCTTTCCTGTCGAACTTTATCTGTCTGATCATAATTCTAAAATGTCACAGTCGCTGCAGCCGTTCTAGGTGGCGTGGACAACATCTGGATCAAACCTGGATCAAAGGTCCTGTACATTGGTGCTGCCGCAGGAACATCCGTCTCTCACGTTTCCGACATTGTTGGGAAAGATGGTGCCGTTTATGCGGTGGAATTTTCACACCGCCCCGGACGCGATTTATTGGGAGTCGCCAAACTGAGGACCAACATCATTCCGATTGTCGAGGATGCTCGACACCCACTTAAATACCGGATGCTGATCGGGATGGTTGATTGCATCTTTGCTGATGTAGCCCAGCCCGATCAGGCCCGTATCGTGGCCTTGAATGCTCATCACTTTTTGAAAAACGGCGGCCACGCCGTGATCGCTGTCAAGGCCAGTTGTATTGACTCCACGGCCGCGCCGGAAGCCGTTTTCCGACGGGAGGTCAGCAAGCTTCAAAAAGAGAATTTCAAGCCCTTGGAACAATTGACATTAGAGCCATACGAGAGAGACCATGCTGTGGTAATTGCGCAATACCGTCCGACAAAAAAACAGTAAAAATGAACTGAAAGTTAACATTTCAGTGGGAACATAAAGAAAAGTGCTTCTGAATTGCACAACAGGAATATCAAGCAAAAAATCATAAAACTTGGCGTTGTATTATATATATTATTTCCATCTGTTCTTTCATAAAACAAGGATACTACAACGCCCATTTTAGAGTTTTTCATGATTTGATTTAGATGATTATTCTGAGTTCTTACAGAAACTTTTTCTGTAAATATTATTGTACACCACCAGTGCAATACATTTGTGTTAATATCATTTTTGAAATCGGCTGCAAAATTTCCTCAACAACACTCGGAACGCAAGTATCGTATGCAATGACTGTCACACCACAGAGTTTTGTGTAGCAATCTATAGTCCGTAGTTCAGACGGAAGATGTCATTGTGGACGTAATATTGGCCAGGTCCTGTGGAGACAAGGTGAAAGAACTCACTGAAATGAAGTGGGTTAGCGTTGGGATCCCCGATGCTAATAGTCCCCGTTACAAAAATCAGCAAAGAATTAGGATCGACCGATGGCTGAATATCCATAGTTTTCGGAGTATGCTTGACTGCTCCCAAAGACGTTAACTTCTGCATTATAGCCTGTTGTCCTGAAACCTGTCCTCCTTCAAAAGTCATCATGGACTTCTCGTTCTAAAAAACACAAGAAAATTTATTGTTGTTGGGTACGTTGTAATTGCGAAAAAGCGAGAAGGCACAAGGGGTCTTTGTTAGGAAGTTTGGCTTCAGCTTTTGTGAAATAAAAGTGCGAGGTGTTGCCGAACATGAACCAGCGACCGAACGGACAGGGTATATCAAACTTACGAAAAGTCCAGCAAGACCGGCGGCATTAGAATCGAAGGTCGAGAAATAATGGGCAGTAAAGGCTTTCGCCACTTCTTCAGCAGACATCTTTATCGAAATAGGTTTAGATCGTTGTTAGTATGATGAGAATTGATGTATGAAATCTTATGGATGTTACCGTTTGCTTTAGAGAGAAGCCTTTTCGATGAGAGAAGATTTCAACAGGTGTAGGAATAGTGATAATGCACCTTGCTGGCGAGGATTTTAAACCATAAAACAGTTAAGACGTAGTAACGTTCAAAACCATTCAGTGGCCCAAAAAATTCGTGCCTTCCCCCCTTACACTTCAGTTTCCCCCTAAATGGGAACAGCATTGCGCATTCTTACAAGGTCGGAAAACGATCCACGTCTGAGCGACAATTTACTTAGCAACTGAAACTCAATTCGAGTTAGCCAGTCGTTTATTGATGCTCGTGACCAAAAATTCGACAAATCCTTAATTGGTTGTTGGTATGTTGAACGCCAACGAAGATTCCTTCTCGCTTCAGTTAGGCTTGTATTTGTTCCTTTCTTTGTTGAAAGAGCGCAAAGTATGTTCCGATGATCTCCTCCATCCACTCTACTATATATGAAAACAAACGACACGAATAAATTTTCTGGAGAGGAAGTTGGATTGAAAAACTCTCCGTCTTTACATTCGGGAGGAAAATGATGGGAAAAGTGACTCCCAGATTTTTTCGGAAACACGATGCGAAAGATAATAGCTCTGTAGCAGAAGGGCCATCTGTGCAGAAGATGTCGCAGGAGCTCGAGAGGCTTTTTGCTCCGCCAGATGTTGAGAGTATAAACGAAGAAAAGAAAGAAAGCGAACTCGTTCAAGACATCTACGATTCGAATAATCTTATAGAGGCTGGAGCGAGCTCAATGAAATACGGAGACCGCGAAGTGTTTCACGCAGTGATTGGAAACAGTGCCGCCGACGAGGAGGGGAACTTTGGTAGGGAACAAACGCAACGCAAACCCGCGTCAGCGCAAATGAATGATGCAGCGGCAAACGTTATGGCACACCATGTGGTGAATAAGCTTCGAAAAGATGCCGCCGCTATGTTGAGGGCTGGCGAAGGGGCGGTACCATTTCATCGAAGTGCATCTCCGATGGCAAGAATGAGGGACATCAACATTCAAATGGAGACGATGGACGATGCTGATAAATCACCCAAAAAAGAATCCAAGTCGGACCTCCAGGTTAAGCAAGAGAAAAGCCGCCAGTGGAAAAAGAATTCGAAAATTGCCCAGGCCAAGCAACGCCGTGAGAAACATGTGTTGCACAGCGAGTATACGGATGAATCGAGCACCAAATTTAGAAGCAGCAATGTCATTGGGTGTGTACTAGATAATGTTGAAAAGGCAGAATTGTTCAAACGACTGGCACAGTGTGGTGGCGGGATTAATATCCGAAATGCATGCACTGAAAACGATTGCGAAGAGAGCGACTACGGGTCCACATCGTCGATGGGTAGGTCCGCATCATCGATGGGTAGTGAGTTTTATTCCGAAGATTATCACACGGAAGATTACCAAACGGAAGAAGAGGACCACCGATACATTCAGGAAAACCATAGGGGACGAGCTGCAAGATCACGAAAAAACAAATGGGAGACTTCATCTCCAGATTCTTCAGTAGATCGCTATAACACCTCCGTTGACACTACCGTTCCAGAAGAACTGACAAAGTCTTTTCTTTCGGAAGCTTCTCAAGATCGCCACGAAGAGGGTGTGTCGTATCGATCGAGATCGGAACTCAACCAATCACTTGAGAGCACTCATTCGGTTCCTACTACAACTGATCATGCATTTATTGGATTTTCGTCATTGGGTGTTAGTGATAATACTAAGGTAGGTGTAAATGGGGTGCCCAGGGACAATAAACAAACAACGCCTCTTTTCGTTAAATTGTTCCTTCAAGACATGGAGACAAAAGGAGAATCAATGCTTTGGCACAAAGAGAATTCTTCCCTTGATCCCCTTGATCCCACTAAGGTTGTGATACGAATAAAGAGAGGATACCGATTGCGAAATGGCACATACTGTGCACCAAGATTAATTTGGACCGACGTCCAAAAGAATGAAAACTTTGGCGTTGACGTCTTTGACATCAGGTCAATGAACCACGCTAGTATGGTACATCTCAAAGAGTTTCCATACGCGATCCCGGGGCGCAGTGTTGTGATGCACCTGAAAGACTCATCACCTTTCATTTTCGAAGCGGCTGCCGAAGAGATTCTCATGCGATTTGTTCGCGGTATACGATGGGTAATAGCCCGCCTTGCCTACAATCTAGTCACTGGCAATATTGATGGAAGCTGCGAATTGCTTGATGTGGGGTTTGCCGAGCCGACACGATTACCAGCAGAGCGTCGGCAAAGATCGAGTCAATTAAAACATGATTGGTCCCGGGCTATGGATGATATTACCGAACTGTTAATCAACAACGCTCTAGAGTCGACGTTCGAGGTGTGATACGGCGTACAATGGAACACGAATAAAGAAGCTGGTGAAATTTTTTCATAATTCATAAAAAAAATAAAATAGGAAGGGCCTATTTACCAAAGCACAACATCTTCTAACGATACCAGTATTAGGACCAATGTGTTGGCCGAATTATGTATCAATTTTTGCTCATTCACTAGATACAACAAAAGTTTGGACTGGTTTGGGGACTTTGTGATGAGTCCGTGCCGTCTCTTCATCCAAGTGTTGACAATGCTTGGAAACTTTTCTGAGTCATCATTTTCCGCCGTCTTCAAACACAGGGAGTCTCCGAAACATCTATATTTGGCATCTGCAGCAAATTGATCACACCTTAAAGACCTTTACGCACATTTACGCAAGAATTGGTAACAAAAATGTGTTTGAAAAAGTAAAAATCATCTACAATATTAGATGCGCTGGTATGCTTCATCCTTAGGGTGACACAATTATGTCACCTTACTTCTTCTAGATTAACAGTTTCTCCTCTTTCGAGCCGCTTTTCCAGTTCGATAAGCCGGCCAACTCCATTGATCATGGTGTTAACAAGCTGCATTTCGCTCTGTCCAAGCCTCTCAGCGTTGGCAATATCAAATATACCGGTGTATCGCGCACCAGAAGATTCCTTGTTTTTGAATCGACTCGAAGATTCAAGACGGAGACGATCTAGAAGGTCATCAAAGCCGGGTTGTTGTCCCAATCGATACAACTTGATGTACACGCTAGCTCTGAGAGCTGTTCCAAGATTCTCTGGGGATGTATTGACATAGCCGTAGCGGGGGTGGACGCAAAAGGCGTGTCCCCGCTTGTGCAGAGATTGCTCAACCTGAGTTAGCGCTTTGGAAAGACGTTTGAAGACTGCCAATAAATCCCCACCGTTGCTGGTAGCAATAATCCGCATATGGTCTTCCTTGTTCAACCATATCATTAGATCTGGGTTGTCATGGTAATATTTATTGGTATTTGCTGTTTCTCCATTACTATTGCTCAGGTAGATTCCCCTTGCATCGGGCCAGTCACGACCAATACCCGCTGAGATATTGTATTCGTCTGGATCATGAAAGAGAATATGGCGAAAGATGAGGTCATCATGTTGTTCGTTTGTCATGTTCATGACTCGAATGTAATTTCCATCGCGTAGGCCACCATGATTGTTGATTATTTTTCCAAATACCTCGTCATCATCCAAGTCGTTGTTGTCGTTGATAATTTCATCGTCGCTGTCGTTGTTCCAGTCCTCGTCGACCATTGTTTCAAACAAGCGTTCTAAATCCCGTCGTTGCGCCCGGCTAATGACGGGAGAAAAGGGGAACCCTTTTATCGACCTCGCCACTCGCATTCGAGTTTGTAGAATATAGTCGCCAGTCGGATCAAGTTTCTGTTCCAGAACAGAATTTCGATTAAGGTTTGTAAATGTTCGTCTTAGCATCATGCCATTCTTTTTAGTGCTGTATCCATGTAATGGTTGATCATCGTCTAATACCATTGCTGGTGACATGGCCGTCACAAAGGTTGAAACGGGATGGCTGGGACTAAAGGGTCTAGTATTTGAAGAGTCTATGCCACTGTCTATCCCACCGTTTTGGATTCTACTTCTACTACTACTACGTTCTGATACCGTTGACGCGTTTTGTTGGCTCGATCCTTGGGCAAAATGGTAGTGATGGTAATCTTCTATGATGGGAACAAGCAAATCTGCGAAGACGTGATATGACTCTTCGTCCCCTGCGTAAACGCCTGTTCCTCGAGGAGGCTTGGCACCCCATGGCAACGAAACACCTGACCGGATAATGTCCTCAAGTGTCACTCCGTTTTTAGTTTTCTTGTCTTTGATTTTTGTGTAAACCTCGGGTGTGAGATACTTTCGCAGATACGAACCAGAACCAAAGCGGGAGAGATTCGGAAAGGATGGATCGATGAAACGGCTCTTGCTTTTATTTTGCTCGCAATTAGATACCATAGAATCATGGACAACGGACCAAAGCGGTAGCGGCCGCAGCAACGCGGAGAAACCTGAGGTGCGTCTCTTACATGGCATATGATTTGGGTCGATCGATTCACCACCTTCCGAAGTTGCTTGATCAAGACTCGAAAAGTCATCCAACGCCCACGCTCCAGCAGTTCCACCAACGGCGACAACGATTGCGCCAGATACTGCTCTCGCAAAATTCGAATTTCCAGCGAGATTCTTGGCTGTCGACATCTTCTTCAATAGCGCTATGTTGGGAACAATGTCCGATTCGAGTTTGTAAAAATCGTCAATGAATTAATTCGCTGCTCTGTGATCACGATGGGAAGAATGAATGGAACAAGTGGAACAGTTCTGGCTTTACGAACAGTCATGGAAAATATGCGTTCTAAGAAATTCCATTCCAATTCCCTTCGTGAGAAACTTTGCGAAAATGCTGACAGGCCGATGATTCACAGAGAATGCGCTCAGAATTTTTATTTTGTACGTCAGAGTGTACTGTGCCGAAAGCATGCTGCCACCCAAATTCCCCAAATTTATCTCAAACTATTTCCCCCAAAGAGGGGCAGTGAAAGTATTGGACCCGAGCAGACACAAACGTTTTGCCGACTGTCATACAGTATCTACCTTTCATGATTCGCATACCTCAATAACCTCCACTCCTTTCTTGCTTGGCCAACCCTTCATTTCACCTCTTGATTATCTTGTTGTTGCTGCTGTTAAAGCTACACAAAAAAAATTTCAACGGTACCTCCCAGGATAAGGGAATACACTACATATCAAACAGCTTTCCCTTTCTTCTACCATAATGTCGGCTCAATTTTAGTCCTTAATTCTCCTTCAACTTTTGATACCCTAACCATCATTCTCGGCAATCGAGGAAAGCACATCAAAAAATAACTATTCATTTGTCCTCATAGAGACAACTAAACATTCATAAATTCAGCTAACAACAAACCAAACAGCTTCAATCAAATAACAATCATGGCGGACCCAACGGTCATCAGGGATCAACAATATTCCTTTGAAATCGCCCGAAGGGCTGTGGGGCGGGCGGCATTGCACCTAGGCATCGACAGCATGACCGAACAAGCCTTAGATATAATGGCCGATGTGCTGCTCCAATTCTTGGCAAGGACCGGACGAGCACTATCGCACCTTGCAGAATCCTCTCACCGGACGTCGGCTCACGTTAATGTGCTTGATGCCTTTCAGGCATGCCAGTTGGTGGCATCTCCGGCAGTGGGACGCCTGCATCTCCAGGAGGAGGAGGAAGAAGACATCGTTGCTGCTACTGCCCCCAAACCACCCGATGGCGCCACTGTCGATAGTAATGGAAACGGGAATACCGTCGTAGCAAGCGCTGCTTCTGGTTCAGGTCTCACCAATGGCGGAACCACACAGCCGAACAGTAATCCTTCGCATCATCATTCCTCCACTGGATGGAAAAGCCTTGCTCAATTCGTATTTGGGCAGAAATGGTTGCAAGAAAAAGATGAAGAAGAGATTTTGAGAGAGCTTGCGGCCAAGAACGGCGCCGATTCATCCAATGGTGAGGGTCGTGAGCTTTCCTCGAGTGGAGGCAAAGTCTTTCCGTCTTCCCTAGAGAATGGCGACAGTGGTGATTCCCACGGAGGTGTTGGGGACATTGGCACCTTGGGGAGGAAACGAAAAAAGGGATGGGATGCACCCTATCCGGAAGAAGTGCCTGCTTTTCCAAGGGCTTCTTCGACATGCGCCAACCCGCATTCGCTGCCAGCCAGAGTCACGGGAGGCACTACAGCAGCAGCTGTTGGAAGCAGCACTTATCGCAAGGTCGATGTTGATGCCGATGAAGCGGACGAGAACGAACAAGACATTCTAAATGAACTAGAAGAATTGTCAGATAAGGTGTTTTTACAATACCCCGAGGCAATGGTGAGTGATTTTGGAGCGGTCGGTGATTCCACCTGGGGAAGCATAGACGGTAAAAAGCTTGTTCCGGGCTCTACTTCCACAAAGGATGATGATAGCGACGTGGAGATGCAACCGAGCACCAAAAAAGTGAAACTCGAAGACGGGACTGCCAAGGCTGGTAAAGGTGCCCTCAGAAAAACCGGGATTGGTGCGGTTACCGGCAGGAAAACAACTTTGGGGGGTAAGGACGAGACAGCCGATAATCCAAATCAGAAAGAATTTTCGTACATTCCAACATTTTACCCGAGACCTCCCTCAAAGAAAGTTGTGATAGACGATCGACGCACAGTTGTGGATAGTATGGACGATCGGCAACAACGATTGTTGGAACAGCAACGCACTCAGGAACAACAGGAGCAACAGGTCTTCGCTTCGGAGGCCATTGGTGATGATATGGAAGGAACATCTATGTCTCTCCGTAACGCTATGAAAAATAATCAATCTGGTGGAGTACGATCATCTCTGATACGGCTGGGCAGCAACAACTATTGGGGGTCAGGCTGGGACAAGGCTTCATCTTCCACTACTTCGGCACCAACGCTGTCGGTTCCAATGGGCAGAAAGGTGAGCGGGCCTTCGACTTCTGGAGGTGCTGGAGCTAGATCAACACCAGATGATCCCATTATACCTATGAGCCGTGCCAGTGGATCGAGAGTTAGTAGGGTCCTAGAAGGGTCGATGGATGCGGCAGCTATGCAATAACACCCCATCCAAAATCTTATAGATTTAAACAAACGATAACCCAAAATCCAGCCTAGGAATATAAAATCGAAACGTATGGTCGCAACTCCACATGCTTTCAATGTTAAAGAACCATGCTTTGATTGGTCTGAAATTCAAGTTAAATACCACAATTTGTAACCATGAAGATTTCTAATTGTCCTTAAAATAATTTACAAATTATGATCTAAAATTTATGTAGTGAGCGATTCCTTTTGAATCTATCCCCCGTCGGTAACCTTGCACACTGCTGCTGCAGCAGGGTGCGTGTGCCGTCCTTTCTGCTCCCAATATTTTATGAATCCCGCAGGCTTTGCTTGGTCAATCCCGTCCAGCATAAAGTTGTGGAAGACATCAAGGTGAAAGCCCTTTGATCGCATCTCCCATGAGCGTTCTGGCGCCAGTATAGCCGCGGGTGCGGTGACTGCCAATTGGTCATCGGGTTCCCGACAGAGGAAGCAGTTATCAAGGATGGTAGCCAACCCATTACTGACTACGGGAGATCGGTAGAAGTCCAAGTTGGTTATGTGAAAGAACCCATGAATATTAGGAATTCCACGCTCCTGGCACCGGTCTTCGGGCCCTAGTGTTGGTTCAAGATTTCCAGTTTCTTTGGACAATTCGAGCTTACAGATGGTCGCATTGAAAGCTTTGTAGACACGCTTCTGTAGCCAATATTTTGATTGGGCCTGGGGGAAATGATCAAACATAATAACCCCATCGTTCTTTATGAAGTAATCAACTGGATCATTTTCCCATGGTTTTGTGGCAAAACCATCTGTATCTAGCCATACCATTGTTTTGTACTGCCAAATACTAGGATGATTCCATAGATGAACGGCCCGGAACTCTGCCTGCCAGTTGTAGGCCAAGCGATTGCCTGAGCATTTTGAAAACCACGTTAGATTACTTGTGTCCGAAACATTGCACATTT
>Ga0115013_10001069_pt1 | contig 16104 bp, 14 predicted proteins | sample SouAtlMetagenome_2_FD_88686 | JGI IMG/M metagenome (GOLD analysis project Ga0115013, IMG submission 88686) | Marine eukaryotic phytoplankton communities from Atlantic Ocean - South Atlantic ANT15 Metagenome | ecosystem: Environmental > Aquatic > Marine > Oceanic | place: South Atlantic Ocean...
CGGAGACCACCGGAAGCATTTCGTTGAGCGCCTCGCGCAGCTCCTCGGAGTTGGCCACCGAGTCGAGATGATTGACGCGTCCCCAAGAGCGGTCGAGGTCTTCGGTGGCACTCTCGAGAGCTCCGAAGGTGTTTTCAAAAGTGGCCTCTTCGGGAGTAACCGCCTTGATGGCTTTGATGTTGGCCTTCCCCTGCTCAATGGCATGGTTGACGTCGGTACAGACATGATCGGGAGTCAGAGTGGACCAGCGGATTTGAATTTCTTCGGCACAAAATGGATGGGCTTCGCTCATGGGCGAAATCAAATCATCGATTGCGCGGAACGCACTGACTATTTCTTAAAAAAGCTACGTTGCCTCTCAGAGATAGGCAACCTGAGCTTTTCCATCACCGCGAGCATGTCTTCCCAGACCTGACGCTTTTCCTTGAGCCCTTCCTGTTGATGAAGGAGATAAGAAGGATGGAAAGTCACGCGGAGAGGAATTCCCTGAAACTGGCGCCACTCACCCCTCAATTTGCCCACGGCTTGCCTTTGTTTGAGGAGACCTTCGGAGGCTGCTGCTCCTAAGGCGATGATGACGTCAGGTCGCACCACATCGATTTCTGCGCAGAGGAAAGGCAGCGTCGCAGCCATTTCCTCCGAGGAGGGTTTGCGATTTCCCGTCGTCTGATTTTTCATCGCCGGGCGAAATTTACAAACGTTGGAAAGGTAAACCTCTTCCCGCGATAGCCCCATCGCTTTCAGAATAGCATCGAGTTTCTGTCCCGCCGGGCCCACAAAGGGCTGTCCCTGCCGTTCCTCTTGATAACCGGGAGCCTCTCCCACCAACATCAGGTGGGCATCGGGATTCCCCACGGAAAAGACCATCTTGTCCCGCAAGGTGCCCAAAGCCTTTGCCGCAGACCAATTTGCGGCCTGAGTTGCAAGCGAGGCGATTTTTTCGGCCGAAGTCGTTCCAACGACCTGAATCGTTTGCGCCACGGGGGCAACAACGGGCTGTTTCCGGGCACTTCCGCGGGTATAGAGCTCCCGAAGAACCGCTCTGGCCTCATCGTCGATCTCCACATACTCCACGCCCTGGCGCTTGAGTTGCTTGAGGTAATCGGGGATCGTCGGCACGACAAAAGATGACCATATCGAGCTTCCCATGGCCAGTCTGACCTGTCGAAAAAGCAGGAAAGTCCAAAGAAACCTCTTGACCCTTCCGCGGATCTGCCTATCTCTCGCCGCCAACCAGTTTTTAGACCTATGTCGAGAGTTTGTAGCATTCGCGGATCCAAAGTAAGAGTCGGACGGAAAATTCACCGTTCCGGTTTGGCAAAGAAAAAGGGCGGCATCGGGCGTCACGTTACTAAAACCGTTAAGCGGAAGGTGTCTCCTAACCTGCAGACCAAGCGCGTTTGGGTGCCTGAGCTCGGCAAGCACGTCAAAGTGAAGGCCTCTGCCAAAGCGTTCAAAACCATCAACAAAAACGGTGCCTACGCGACACTCAAGAAGGCCGGCCTAATTTAGAGTCTGGCGTTCTCATTTTTTTAAAAAAGCGGGTCAGTCAACCCGCTTTTTTTGTGCCTACTCCCCCAGCCTTTCGATCCCGTATTGATCAAAGGTCTCGTCGAGAGAGACGATTGGGATATTCCGGGAAATTGCCTCCGCCACCAGGAGACGATCGGTGGCGTCCGCATGATGCAAGGGCAGCGAGGCCGCCCGACGCATCACGCTCCAGTCGAGCGGGAGCACTTCGAACCCCTCCTCCAGCAGGAGAGCTGGAAAATCAGGCCGTTGGGATGCTGCGAAGAGCACCAGGCCTTGGGCCGTTTTCTGGGTTAACTCCCACAAACTCGCCAGAGACACCAAAGAGCGCCGTTCCGGCGCCTCAATCCGCCGCGCAAGCGCGTCCGGCAGACTAGGATCATTCTGGAGAAAGAGCAGGAGCACCCGGGTATCCAGGAGCTGCTCGATCATTGCCGTGGTTCGTCTTCAGGAGGCTGCGGAGGATCCACTCGGGGCGGACTTGGAGGTGAAAGCGGCTTCGGATGATCGAATTCAGGCGAGATGTAGAAATTATCGCCCTGAAAGCTCCCCCGCGACGGTGTCCCGCTCGATGGCAATCGCAGTTCCGCCACGACCTGGCCGTGCTTTGTCAGGGAAACCGGATCGCCCGACTCAATGAGAGCCGAGACGAGCGCGGAGAGCTTGGATTTGGCTTCGTATAATCCGACTTGCTTCATAAAAATAGACTAGACCAGTCAGACTATATTTTGGCAAGGCAAAAAAATAGAAACTCTGAAAATAGATCTTCTCAAAAAGGAGTCACACCGCCCTCGGCGCCTGAATGGACCAGCCTGCGAGGCCCAGCGGCGGGAACGCCGCGGTTCCATTCCCTTTCTCTAGGGCGTCATCGCCGCAAGATCTTCCTCGATTGCCTCGATCACATCTTCCTCAGGCCTAAAGTCAGCGGCGTGGTAGGAGCTGCGGACCAGGGGACCGCTGGCGACGTGACGGAAGCCCTTCGCGAGGGCGACTTCCTTCCATTCTTCGAATTTTTCCGGTGTGACGTAGTCCACTACCGGAAGATGCATTTGGGTCGGACGTAGATACTGCCCCAGAGTCAGCACGGTGACGTCAGCAGCCCGAAGATCGTCCATTGCCTTTGAGATTTCCTCATCGCGCTCTCCCAGCCCAAGCATTATCCCACTCTTGGTGGCTACTTTCCCTCCGGCCATCTCCTTGGCTTTTTTGAGAACAGCGAGCGAACGAGCGTATTGCGCACGACTTCGCACCAACGGAGTGAGACGTTCAACAGTCTCCAGGTTGTGATTAAAAATATGTGGCCGGGCTCGCATCACCATTTCAAGCGCCCAGTCCTTGTCGTTGAAGTCCGGAACCAACACCTCGATGATGATCTCAGGATTCTCTGCCCTCACGGCTTCGATGGTATGCTGAAAATGTTCGGCGCCGCCGTCCTTCAGATCGTCCCTTGCCACAGCGGTAATCACGACGTGATTGAGCTTCATCCGCCTGGTCGCCTCAGCCACCCGTTCGGGCTCGTCCGCCTCCAAAGCATTAGGTTTGGCGGTCTTCACCGCACAGAAGCCACATGCACGCGTGCATCTCTCCCCCGCTATCATGAAAGTCGCCGTCCCCTGCCCCCAACACTCCCAACGGTTGGGGCACTGGGCCTCTTCACACACGGTGACGAGATTGAGGTCCTTGACGAGCGACTTCGTATCCCAAAAGACGGGATTATTCGGCAATCGAACCTTGAGCCATTCCGGCTTTTTCTCCTTGTGGAGAGACGCGTCCATTTTCATGCGGGGGCCAAAGACCCGACCTTTGCTGCTACCGCAACCGCTCATGGGCGCTTCCTACTCCTAATTTGAGTGAAGAGCAATGCCGGATGTTACCGTGCTCTAACCTCTACCGCCTCACCTCGGAGCAATCGTTCTATCACACAGCGCAGTTCACTGGAACTACGGAGCCTCCTCCACACGGAAAAAGACCTTCGTGGGAGCCTCTCCGAAAACCGCACCAAGATTATAAACTTTAGTGGTAAACTCTCCAGCATCTGCCGCAGCGCTATCATCAATGTCACTCGTCCAGTCAGCCATGTCAGAAGAATACTTAATAATGTAGAACTTACCCGGCTTGGAATTCCAGGTGAGAGAGACCTCCCTGCTCGAAGGTGAATAATCGAACTCTGAAATTGTAAGCGGAGCCATAGGCCCCGCTCCTGGCGCGACATCGGAAAATGTCGTTCCAAATCTTATCTCGTCAAAGATCGTTGATCCGGTATCCTGCAAAGAGAGCAGACGAAAGTTGGATTGATCAAAATCCGCCGCTAAAGATGCGATGGCGTCACCGTCAACAGGCTCGGTAGAAACGCCGGGCACGATATTGAAGAGCAACAACTCGTCGTCCGTGCCATTGGCCTTCCAATTAATTTTCCCGACGATCAGCGAAACATCGTGATGAGACGAGCCACTAACGAAGGGCGGGACGTAACTTCCAACCGCGACTGTCGCGCTGGAGGAGTTCACAAAAGCGACCGCATTGGGGCTTCCGACGCCACTCCCGAAAAGTCCGCCATTATCTGTTCGAAATCCTACCCCAAAAGCCTGGCCTGTCGGAGAGCTCAGATTGCCGTTCTCGGAACTTCCCGGTACCGCAATGATCGGGTCAGTGCCAAAGATCAAAGTCCCAAATTTGTTCCCACTAGGGGCGCAAGCTAACACACTAAACCAAATGGTGGAATTATCCGCAGTGAGAGCGGCTTGAGCATCGGCGGTAAGATTCCGATGGGCTTCCTGTTGTCCTGCTGTTCCGAATCGCCCCAAGGCGCTTCCCGCCGAAGGGTGCCCTTCAAGATCCAGGCCACCACGATCATTTACGATAAGGCTGGAATCACCAACGGCATATACGGTCCTTCCGATATCATAGGGACGCCCCCAACCCACAACTTCCCAAGCGCCATCAAAGCCCTGCCCCCCATTAAAACCATTAAATGGAGTGTTGACACCTTCATAGTCAAACTGCTCCAACAGGATGAGCTCCGCTTGAAGCAACGGACTGGCAGCCATCACTGCCGCGGTTAACCCAAGACCCAAATTGGCTCCACTTTTTTTCATCGTTTTTGCACTGAGCGTTGCACAATTCTTTCAGAAAAAAAATTAACCGAAAGGAACAATCTCCCATGATCCTGCCCACCATTAAGCAGGTAGCACCCAGAAGCAATGAGCTGCCCCCTCCAGGAGAATTCCTCACGCTTAAGCACGGCGCTCCTGTCTAGGAGCTCTGCCAGGACCCCCGGTGCTCCTACATCGCAGCCCGAACCAGGAAAAATTACTGGCAGCCTGATGCGCTTCCACATCCGCGAGGGAAAACACAACATCACTCCCGAGGACTGGAAACACTACCTCGACTTCGCTGATCGATGGCTTGCCAAACCGTGAAAAACGCTTGCAGTCATCGCCTCCGCAATCCTCGCCAATTCCGATCCAAAGGCGACAGCACACGAAATCCAAAATGCCTCAAGCTGAATGCCCTGGGGTTTTCTTTTGGCCACTCAGGAGAAGTCTGCTACCTGTCGGACTATGAAAAATTCATTCCCGGTTTTATTGCTCTGCTTTTTTTTGTCCTCTTGTGGAGAAGAAAAAAAAGGACGGACTGAGGCGGGAGACGCAGAAGCTCCACTCGTGGAAGACTCTCAGACAATGATTCGCAAAATACTCTGTCTTCATGGCGGAGGCGGGGATGCGAAAACCTTTCAGGTTGATCCAGGAATCACAGACCTCAGAAATGCCCTCGGGGATGACTATGAATTTGTCTTCGCCCAAGCTCAAAATAACGGCTTGTGGATGCGTGACCCTCCCGGAGGAAAAAGTAAACCCACCACCGATCCTGCATGGGCATCAAAATCTGTCGGTATCTTAAATAAAATTGTGGCCGACCAGGGACCATTCTACGGCATCTTGGGTTACTCACAAGGTGCTGCGTTTATCCCTGTCTACCTCGCCCAAATTCCAGAGGAGACATTTCAAATAGCGGTGATGTTTGGCGGATATTTGCCAACCACACATCAAGGACTAATTAGTAGAATTAACACTGAATCCCCTTTTAAAGACATCCCCGCATTAGTCTGGATGGGCGGGCAAGACTGGATTGCCAATCAAAATCTAGCCTCACCATTTATTGAGCCTACCGTATTGCGAAGCGCAGAGGCTGGCCACATCATACCCTTACGCTCCGATCCCACTTTTACCCGAGTCGTTCAAAAAATTAAAAGCGGTTCGTGAGCGAAAAATTGGTTCCCCTCCTTCTCCTTCTACCCCTCTCAGCGATACAGGCTAAAGGCAATAAGATACAGTGGTTCACGGCTCGAAGTACTTTCCAATGTATCAACGGCAGTCTTCTCGCTCGTTCCACCAAACACCTATTCAGAGGTTCACTCTGCTTGCCAGATGGCAACACTCGTCCCAAAGTCATCCTATGGCACACTTCAACGTCCTCGGAGAAGACCTTGCAACCTGTTCGACCAATCCCTTGACCGGCTTCTTTCGTGATGGTTGCTGCCGAACTGGTGCAGGTGACCGCGGTCTTCATTGTGTTTGCGCGGTAATGACGCAGGAATTTCTGGAATTCAGCCGCAAGCAGGGAAATGATCTCATGACTGCGCGACCTGAATTCTCTTTCCCTGGCCTCAAAGCTGGCGATCAATGGTGTCTTTGCGTTCTTCGCTGGAAAGAAGCTTTTGATCACGGCTGCGCGCCAAAAGTCGATCTTAATGCCACTTCGGTAGTGGCCCTCGAATTCGTCGATCTCTTGGACCTTAGAAAAAACTCGGTCTGATGAAGGAAGATTACCATCAAACTCAATTCGTCACCCGGCTTGAGGTAGCAAAATCTCACGATCACTTCTCCCCCTGCAAACCGCTAAACCCGGTTTTCCACGACCTTTCCGCCACTAGCAAATTCCTAGCAGTTAGCACGATGATTCGGGAGCTCGAGTCACTTTCTCTTGGCAGATTGGAGGCAGAGGGTGATGCTGCGGCATGAATTTTCCGTATCCCATTATTTCAGTCCTCTTTGTTCTGTGGGCGGCTCAGGTTGTTGAAGCCGATGAGGGTCGTGCCCTTTTCAATGGCAAGGACTTGACGGGGTGGCAGGGGATGCAGGGCGCCCCTGACAACTGGGGCGTCAAGGAGGGACTCCTGACCTGTACCGGGGGAAAGGGTGCCCAGTGGCTGGCAACCAGCGAGGAGTTCTCGGATTTCGACTTGAATCTCGAGTTCAATCTTCCGCTCAATGGGAACAGTGGAGTTTTCATCCGGGCTCCCAGAGAGGGAGCGCCCTGGGTGCAGGGAATGGAGATCCAGCTACTGGATGATTATGGCGAAAAGTGGAAGAAGCTGAAACCGGATCAGTTCACGGGAGCAATTTATGCCGCGGTTGCTCCTTCCCGGCGGGTAACAAAGAAAGCAGGAGAGTGGCAGACATTGCGGATCCTGTGTGTGGGCCGCAGTTGTTCGGTATGGGTAAATGGCGAGCAGGTCATCGAGGCGGATCTCGAAAAAATGGCGGCAAAATACGGTCGTAAGGTGCCCGGTCTAAAGCGTAATTCGGGACTTATCGGGGTTCAGAATCACGGAGATCCTGTTTCCTTTCGTAAGATCGTCATCAAGAAAATCGCCCGGAAGTGATCGTTTGCTCACCTGAGGAAGCGGGAGATACTCCATTCTCCTTGTGAGTTTACAAACCCCTTTCTCCCCCATTCATTCCGCCAAACCCGGGTTTCCGCGACCTTCCCGCCAAAAGCAATTTCCTAGCAACAATTGGCTTCCGAGTCTGACCTCAAGGAAGGCTCCTTGCGCTCCACTATTCATCGCTTGCGCGCTCAATTCCACCAAGATCTCAAAGCTAGAATCACTCCTACCGTGGACTCCATCGATGATGTTTCCGCGGAACTACAAACTCTGGCAGAGACGCTCAGCGGGTAAACAAAATGCTTACCGGCTCGTGATGCAGATACGGAGAAATCGTTGCGGAGTGGTGAGGTTGGCATTCGCCTGCCAGGAAACGGTGTTGGTGCCGTCGCCATTATAAATTTCGGAGATGCGAACGGTGCTAGGGGTCCAGGTGATGAGATCAGATGACGACTCGACCGTGGCGATGACATCGTCCGCGCTGAGGTTTTGATTGAAGGTGAGGGTGAGGAAAGTTTGCTCACCCGAGGTGATGAAGCCTGGGGTGAGCTGAGGTCCGACGGCGTATTCTACGAAGTTGGAAACGCCATTGTGATTGTCATCGGCGAGGGGATCGCCGGAGAAGGTGGTGGAATCACTTCCGCCCGGAGTTCCTCCCGGCAGTGAACTGGAACGCCAGTTGAAGGGATCGGAAAGGTCGGGTGAGTTTGCTGGATCGATCAGGGTGAGGCTGGGTCCTCCTCCATCGGGGAAGATACTCCAGGAACTGTCGTCGAGGTAGGAGAAGTCGAAGATGCTTTCTCCAAGATAATCCACGAGGGCAATTCGTTCTCCTCCGTTGTCGAGCCTGGTGAAGTTTTGGAAAATTCCCGCGATGTCGGCTTGTTCGACGAGAGTGAATGATCCGAGTTCGTTGACCACCATGATTCGACCACCGGCTGGAAGGGTGGTATTTTGGGCGAAGGTGAATTCAATTCCTGCGGAGAACGAGGCACCCCCGAGATCGATCGTTTCATTCGAAATGTTCAAGAGCTCAATAAACTCCCGGCCTTCTTGTCCCGCGGGCGGGTGGTAGTTGAGCTCGGAGACGATGAGGTTTGCTGAGCTCGCTGGAGTTCCCACTACGAAGGTGGCTTCGGTGAGGGCGGACCATTCTCCGGCGTTCAGCGTGCGGGCTTTGACGGTGAGGGATTGAGTGAGATCGATGGGAGCGGAGTAATCGGAGCCGAGGGGGTTGTCGGTCCAGGCTTCGCGCGGGTCGCTGCCATCGGTGGAGTAATAAATGGCGCCTACGGCGGCGCTGAGACTCAAGTCAAATCCGGGCGCGACTTCTCCGCCGTGTTGGGATAAGACTGGGGGATCGATGCTTGGATAAAGGCCGTGGATGCGGAGTTGAGCAACGACGTGATCGGGCCGAGCCGGGAGGAATTCGGTAGTGATGCGAGTTCGCTCGGCGGTCCACTCGACGTCACGAGTGTAGGGTGCGCTACGCCGTTCATCACCCCAACGGGCGGATTCTCCGATGACAGCGCTTTCGATTTCCTCGGCGCGGGCTTCGAAGCGCGCGGTCGCGTTGGTCGGACTGAGAGCGCCAGCGTTAAAGAGATGTTTGAAGGCGCGGTCGGCGTAGCGAAGTTGGAATTCCGGGTTGTTGTCTTTGAGCCGAATGTAGACCGAGGCAATACTATCGGTGATATCGTTATTGTTGTTCCGTGAGCTGGAATAAATTGGGAAAGGATAGGAGTAGTTGCGGGTCCCAGTGGTATCGATCATGGAGTATTCCATATCCCAAGCGTAGGCCTGCCATGGGCCGGCGGGATTGTTGCGACGAACGAGGCGCATGTTGTTGTGACCAAAGTCATCCGGACCATCGCGCGTTTGCATAAATTGGTGAACGAGCATGTAGTCAATGAGATTGTCGACATCCATGAAGTCGTCGAGTCCCTCGTATTCCGCTTGAGTATCGAGGAGGTTGTTCGAAAAAGTGATCATTTCATCCCAATGAGTCTTAGTGCCCGACTGCACCTCGACACTGAAGCGTCGGCTCACCGCGTCGTAGTCGCTGTCATCGCCGCCGAAATGATCTTCTCCAAAGGAGCCATCGGGCCGTTCGGTGGGATTGTAGAGACCCCAGTAACTGCCGTTGAGGAAGAGGTGAACGAAGGTCGATCCTGCGGTAGGCTGTCCCATCGCGCCCAGCGTGTCTTTGGCAAAGGAATCCTGGAGAAAGGTGGTTGCGGTGCGATCCTCGGCACGCCCCCTGGTCCAGCTGTTGGCGTTTTGGGCGCGGAGGACGACGGTGTTAAATTTTTGCGCGACGAAGTCTTTGCCAAACAAAGGGTAGTTCAGTTTCTTCGGCCCGTAGTCGGCGCGAAAGAGAAGCCTCAGTGAGTTCTTGGGATTGCCTCGCGAACCATTGCCGTGCATCCTCAGACCGACATTTTCTTGAAGGGAATCAGTGGGATTACTGGGATCGATGAACTCAATAGAAGCAGGACGCTCCCAGGAAAGCCCGCGGCCGCCGGTGTTGGCGAGGATTCCGATGGAATCATCAAAAAGGTTGTCGGGATTAGTGACAATGGAAAGAGTGCGAACTGATTGAAGTGCCGATTCGATCTCTCTATTGTAAGCGGGGTCATTGACGACATCAGGATCCATGTTCGCTTGTTGGATGATGTCAGAGGTGAAAAGGTAAGTCTGCGTGTCGACATTTGTTGGAGTGAGACCTGCTTTGAAAGCGGCGGCGCGGAGGACGGTGGTGCTGTTGATGAGAAGACTCGCAGCGTCGAGAGAGGCAGTGCCGTTTAAGAGAGTTGGCTCGGTCCCGTCGGTGGTATAAACGACGGTGGCTCCCGGAGTGGTCGTGACAATGTTAACGGTGAATGGAGCGTCGTAAAACCCACGATCGATATCGAAGGAGGTGTCGTCAACGAATCCGCTGGAAGCCGCGCCGTTGGTTTCACCGGGAGTGGCTGAGAAGAAGTAGCCGGCAGGGCCATAGGAAATATCGGTGCGTTGAGGAGGGTAGTTGACGAACTCGTTGACCACGGTGCTGCCATCTGGAGCAGTGAGGGCAAGGTATCCACCACTCGCAGAGATTTTAAAATTGGTGTGGAGCTCCGGTAGGCCCCGGCTACTGCCCGAAGCGAAGACGATGAGATAGGAATTACCGTCGAGAGTAACATCTGCAGGGAAACTCCATTCGATGAGATTGGTGGAGTTACTGGTGAGATAATAGCCATCGAGTTCGATAGCGAAGGGGTTGGGGTTGTAGATCTCGATCCAGTCTGAAAAATTGCCATCCTCGTCGGCGAAGTCGCTATCATTGCTTGCGAGGAATTCGTTGATTACGGGAGGGAGAACAGGAACATCGACACCAACGGTGACTTCGGAGGTGATTGAGCCCCCGCCGTTGGTCGCGGTGAGAGTGTAGGTCGTGGTCGTCGTTGGACTGACGACGAGGCTGCCGGAGGTGGCATTGATTAAGCCATTGGCCTTATCGATTTCGGCGGAGTCGGCATTGGAGATTTGCCAATCGAGGGTGGTGGATTCGCCGCTGGCGATAAGTGAAGGAGTAGCGGTGAATTGGCTGACAACTGGTAGAGGAAAGGCACTGCGGACCTGGTATCCGTTGATATGCACATTGCCGAATCCGTTTGCGGTCAGGCTGAGTGTTTGGTTGGTGCCATCAGCGATAAAGGTGCCGGTCGCGAATTGCCCAAAAGTTCCCGGGACTCCGGATGCGGTGACATCGACGGTATTCCCTTCCCCGTCACCATAGGTCATGACGCGTCCAGAGCAGCAACTCCGCAGGTCAGTGAAGAAGACCTGAATGGTGTAGGTTTGGCCGCTTACAAGCGCACCACCACCGACAGTGATGGAAGTCGCAGTTCCGCCGCCGAACTCGACGGTATTCAGCAGTTCATCGAAACCCGGGTCGAGTGTGGTTTGGCTGGAGAGGGCAACGCTGGCCGCGTTGGTAGGAAGAAGAGTGTCGGAGGGCGAGAAGTTGACGCCATTCACGGTGACAACTCCGGCGGTTCGCGATCCATTGATCGCCTCAACCAATGAACCGTCCGTAATAATGACAGCGGGATCAGTAGTGTCGGAGACCGGATCCCAAGTGATCGAGGCAGCGATACCAGGAGCGATCAGGGCTGCGCTGAGGATTGGGGCCAAGATCTCGGAGATATATTTCATGTGAGAGTCGTTAGCTTCGCAGATCTTTAGTTGGGCACGACTCTAAAAACGACTTTGCCGATTCTAATCAGCTCAGCCGGGAGACCGAAAGTCGAGGCCGTGATTTCCCCCGCACCGTCGGGAACTGAATCATCAATACCCCCCTTCCTCCCCCGTATATTCCACCAGTCTGAGGTTTCTGCGATCTCTCCACCAAAAGAAAATTCCTCGCAGTAAGAGCACTTGAAAACTCTGGGGTAGGTTAGGTCTTCGCTCGAAGACCTAAAAAAGCCGACTCGCGAGAGGGCGAACCGGCTTTCAATCGATTGTCGGACCGCCTATCGGCGACGACGGATGAGGAAGCTAAGACCAAACAATCCAAGAAGACCGGTTGATGGTTCCGGGATCGCTGAAGTCTGGCTCAATTCAAAACCGTTGAGTCCAAAAAACATGCGGTGAACTAGGCCGTTACCCTGAGTCGGGGCGTATCGAAGAACAATATCATCAGCACCGTTAGCAGTAAAATTGAGGGTCATGGTGGACGACAGATCTGCCGGGTTCCCACCGGCAACGTTGACTCCCGTGTCAGCAAGCACTTCGTTTTCAGCAGGAACACCACCTGCGAGACTGTTAGTCATGCGCCCTTCGAGGATATTCCCGAAGGAATCTCCACCATCAATAGAAACCTCTGCACTGAAGAAAGAATTCATATTCTCCACATCGTGGTGGTATCCTACAAAGTCATACGAGCCAGCAGAAAGCCCTCCAAGCGTGAGTGTAAAATATGTTGGATTGGTTCCATCGGCATTTGCCCCATTCGGACGCGAATCGATTCCAATCCAATCTCTGAGCAGGTTTTGGTTATTCCCCACCCAGCTGGCAGCTTGACCTCCGCTTCGGCCAATCGACTGCCGAACAGCGAGGGAGGAAGTGTTTGGCCAGGCAGGAGTAAGAGTTACCGTTGCAGCCCCAGTCAGGGCAAAATTGACGTCATAAGAAGCAGTTGTTGGGTCCCCCAGAGTGGCTGCGTTTTCATGATTGACCCAGTAGGAATTAAAGCCCGCCTCGTGATTTGCGGTAGGAATATTACTGGGAGAGCCAGTCGGTGCTGTTCCTCCACCCCCTTGATTAGAGTTGAAATCCAGCAATAGTGAGGCCGACGCAGTTCCCAAGAGAGATGCAAGTCCGGCAGTGGTAACAAGTAGGTTTCGCATGAACGTTTTTTTGCTTTTTCGAAGTGCAAAAATAGAGGCTTCCATCCTCTGAGCAAGTGTTAAATTAAAATTTTTAGTGGATTTCCTTGGCCTCAGCCAGACGCTCACCAAACCCGAATTTGTCGAGGGCAGGCCCGATCATACCGATGCCTTAATTAAACCCCTTTCTCCCCCATGTATCTGGCCCAACCCTGGTTTCCACGATCTTTCCGGCAAAAGCAATTTCCTAGCAGTTGTTTCCTATTTCAGATGGTTCCGCAAACCCTGTAAATTTCGACTTCCTCAGCCGTGAGATGGAGGCCCGAGCGGCAATGACAGAGCATAAAAAATATTCAGGTCTGGGACACCCTTGCCGAAGGTAAATAACGACTGTTTGACCATTATAACTGGAGGCGAACATCGACGGCGATGCGATGGCGGATTTGAACTCGATCAATTGACCTGCAGCGTCTTCCACTCTTTTTTGATTGACCTGAACGCTGGATCTTCCGGAGATGACCCGCATGAATCGTCGGAGTTTGCTCGCCGCCGGAGCTGCAGTGTTCGCGGCCGCCGGGAATCAGTCGCCGGCCGCCGGAAAGCGTCGCGTCGGGGTGATCGGACACACCGGGCGCGGAAACTACGGGCATGCGCTCGACGCTGTCTGGCTCAACATCGACGCGGCTGAGATTGTCGGGGTCGCCGACGCGAACGAAAACGGACTGAAAAAAGCGGTTGAGCGTCTCACCCCCAAGGCCGCATTTCTGGACTACCACAAAATGCTCAGCCAGACGCGGCCGGAATTCATTTCCGTGGCGCCCACCCACGTCGATGAACGATTAGAGATGATCACCGCGGCGATCGATGCAGGCGCCCGGGGCCTTTATGTCGAAAAGCCCTTCTGTCGGACTCCCGCCGAAGCAGATCAAATTCTGGCCGCCGCGGAGAACAAGGGCGTAAAGATCGCGGTCGCACATCGCAATCGCTATCACCCGGCACTCGGCGTAATCGACAAAGCGATCGAGGAAGGCAAGCTTGGACGCTTGCTGGAATTGAGGGGGCATGGACTGGGCGACCGCCGTGGTGGTGGCGAGGACCTCTGGATTCTGGGTTCGCACGTGCTGAATCTGTTCCACTACTTTGGAGGCGAACCGCTGTCCTGCGCCGCGACGATTTTGAAGGAAGGCAAACTCGTTACCGTCGATGATGTGATTGAGGGCGGCGGAGGTCTTGGCCCGATTGCGGGCGATGAGATCCACGCCAGCTGGCTTCTTTCATCCGGACTCCACGCGTCCTACACCACGCACGCCAACGATGGTTCGAATAAGTCGGGATACGCAGTTCACCTGATTGGAACCGAAGGATCGATCAGCATCCACATCGATCGGGATCCGGTGGCGTGGTTCTATCCGGGCAATCCTTTTAATCCGGCATCGCGGAAAATGGAGCGTGTTTCCATCACCTCATCCGGGATCGGCAAAGAAGAGGTTCAACCGGAGACTATCGCGAAGGTGCACAATCATTCGCTGGCGGTCGAAGATCTCATCGAAGCAGCGGACGATGACCGGCCGCCGCTCTGCGACGCGAAGGCTGGCGCGGTGACCGTGGAGATGATCTGCGGCGTCTTTGACTCTCATCGCCGGAGCGGCGCGCGAATTTCATTTCCGCTGGAAGAGCGCGGCAACGCCCTGAGCAAACTCTGATAACCGACCAACTCGGTGCGCGGCTGTCAACAGGTTTCCCCCCGCCTGGGCGCATCATCATTGAGGTTCCCGCCGCCGACACGCACAGGCGAGAATGCCAAGAATGGCGAAGGTGGCGGTGGCGGGTTCGGGGATTGGGGTGAAGTTGAGAAACACCCCTCCTGACGCTGTGATCGGGAAATGGCTTATCGCAACCCCTCTGTCGTTACTCGTCGTCAATTCCACCTCGTAATAGTATTCCCCTGAGGGCAGGACTCCGCTCTGAGAACCGGACAATATACTTTGATCGTTGCCATCAGTCCCTCCAACACTGAAATGAGCGTCGGGGGTCCCTATGCTCTGTTGAATACTCTGGAACACGTAATGGGTGACATTTGGGTCTCCCAGATCGGAAAGAGAGAGTTCAAGACGCGTCACCGCCCCGTCAATATCCTCGAGCGTGTAGTCTCCAGAAATGCGATACGCATATGGCTGGTCCAGGGTGCTTGTCATTCTCATGTAGGTGGAAGAAAATCTGTTAGTCCATGACTGAGTGGTATCGACTGAAATTAGCTCGCTATTGAGAGTAAACGTCGCCGATGAAAAGGATGGCCCATCGGTATTACTAAATGTTCTAACAGCGGGAAATACTGTGTCTTCAACTGTTGTGGCGGTTGATAGTCCGCGATCACTTGCGTTAAGCTTCAAGTAATAGTCGCTCACGATCAGAGCGGCTGGGGCTGTCAAACTTGAAGCAAGGATCGCAATCGCGACGAGAGATTTAAAGTTCGATTTCATGTTGCTACCAACCAAACAGAATCCCCCCCGATCAAAAGATAAACCGCTGCCAAAATAGACCCTGGAGCAGTGGTCTGGAAATTTATCGTTTTAAATCAGAAAATTTGATCGTGGCGGACGCGTTTCCAGTAACTGAAGACCAGACCGGGGACTTTTCCTCCCAAAATCACCGCAACAACCAAAGCATCATCTCAGCCCCTCTTTCCCCCGCAACCCCCTTTCTCCCCCATGTATTCCGCCCAACGCTGGTTTCCGCGACCTTTCCGCCGAAAGAAAATTCCTAGCAGTAATTTTCTTATTCCATAAATACCAGCAGTAGTGCAGAACTCTCTATGATTAAACTTTTATTTGGCGCAATCCTACTGATTTTTGGGGCTTTAATGGTGCTTCGGAGTCCAGCGGAATTAATGGCGGAACGTGAAGATATCGAGACGACTACAAAGAGCCCGAAGCTCTCTCCCATCATTCCAGCGGGTTTTCAAGGCACGTGGACTACTAACCCAACCGGGCTTCACCCTGCTGAGGGAGAGGAACCTTGGGTATTGGCTGCTAAGACCTTCCGAGCACATGAGACCTACGCTGACGTAAGATTTGTGATTATCCACGGGGATGACGCGATTACCCTTATTCTAGACGTATCGTCAGAGGGAGAGAGATTCACCGAAGAGAAATACCTTAAACTCTCGCAAAACGGTAACCGGCTTGAGGCAAAGGGGACGGAGGAAGCGGAGAGCGGTCTCTTTCTTCACAGAGTAACCTCTCTTGCGAAAGATAAGCTTAAAGGTGAAGAGAAGTATACCCGAAGCCGGCAAGGGGGCATTACCCCCACCGAGGTGCGCAAGATCGATGGATATGATCCATGGAGTGAAGAGGTGATCGAAGCGGCTCGGGACATTCCGGTTCAGGATGGCGGTCGAATCAAGCCCCTCTCGACCTTTGCGCGTTTTCAGATGCTGTCCTACCACGGAGCAGTGAAGATGAAGATAAAGTCCGGTGGTAAGGATCGCAAGATCACTCCGACCGAGTGGCTTCTCGATTGCATGTTCCGCCCCGA
>Ga0115013_10001071_pt1 | contig 16080 bp, 11 predicted proteins | sample SouAtlMetagenome_2_FD_88686 | JGI IMG/M metagenome (GOLD analysis project Ga0115013, IMG submission 88686) | Marine eukaryotic phytoplankton communities from Atlantic Ocean - South Atlantic ANT15 Metagenome | ecosystem: Environmental > Aquatic > Marine > Oceanic | place: South Atlantic Ocean...
GCAGGAATGCTAGCAACCCATGCTGAGGGACTTGAAGATGAATTATTAAAATTTGGGCAACAAAGTCAAAATTTAATTCCAGAATGGATTAAGAATATCGAAAAAGATAGTGGAATTAATTGTGGTTTAAAAAAATGTGGAATTGTTGTACCTTTTAAAGATATTAAAACACTTAAAGAATTCCCTAATTATAAATATGGAAAATATTTAAATCATAAAAACCTCAGGAAAGAAATCACTGGAATAAATGAGAAATGGGCGCATGGATTACTTTTTGAACAAGACGGTCAAATAGATAATAGAAGAAGACTTATGCGTGCTCTTGAACGTGCATGTTCTTTGCAAGGGGTTAAGTTCCAAGAAGGGTCAGAGGTAAAAGAACTCATACAAGAAAATAATAAAATTCTTGGTGCAAAAGTTTTTAGTGCCACAGGAGAAACTAAAAATATTTTTTGCAAAACAGTAATTTTATGCTGCGGTGCATGGAGTAAAAAAGTTTTGCATAATTTACCAATCTTTCCTGTCAAAGGACAAATGCTCTCAATACAAGGTCCAGAAAATTCAATGAAAAGAATTCTTTTTGGTCCTAATACTTATTTAGTTCCTAGAGATGATGGTTTAATTGTTGTTGGTGCAACCGTTGAAAATAAAGCTGAATTTAATCAAGGAAATACTCCCAAGGGAATCAATCAACTACAGGAAGGTATCAAATCATTATTACCTGAGGCATTAAGCTGGCCACAAATGGAACATTGGTGGGGATTTAGGCCATGCACACCTGACCTCAAACCTATCATTGGCAAGTCTGACATTAGCAATCTTTATTTAGCGACAGGACACTATAGAAATGGTGTTCTCTTCTCAGCAATTACAAGCGATATTATATTTAAATTAATTCAAGAAGAAACTCTCAATAATATTGAAACTAATTTTCTTAAGAAATTTAGTTTGAATAGATTTTAAATACTGTTTTTTTTAATTTTCTGATCGCCATTCAGAATCGGAAGTCTCCCAATCACATATTTCATCTTTATCGAACCATAAATTGATTTCAAATTTCGCCGTTTCTTCACCATCTGAACCATGAATTATATTTCTCCCTATATCTAAAGCTAAATCACCTCTAATAGTGCCAGGTTCAGCATCAAGTGGGTTTGTAGCCCCAATTAATTTTCTTGCGCTTAAAATCACTCCCTCTCCTTCCCAAATCATAGCAACGACAGGACCACTTGAAATAAAGCCAACTAAATCCCTAAAAAAAGGTCTCTCTCTATGAACGCCATAATGGTCTTGGGCCAGTTGCTTTGATGGAACTAATTGTTTTAAACCTACCAATTTAAAACCTTTTTTTTCAAACCTTCCAATAATCTCGGAGACATATCCTCTTTGAACACCATCTGGTTTAATTGCAAGAAAAGTTCTCTCTTTGATCATTTAATTAGTAATCTCTCTATGTATATTCTTCTTTTAGGTGGTAACTTGGCAAGTAATCATTAAAATAAAAGATATTGTTTTGAGTAATTTTCAAAAACATTTATAAATCACTTATACAAAATTGACCAATTCGGATCCACAACAATTTAATAAAAAATGGACCATTGAAGATAGTGTTGCTACTTATGGTATTGATAAATGGGGAGATAATTACTTTTCAATTAATTCTCTTGGGAATATATCAATAACTCCAGATCAAAAATCCGCGAAAACAATTGATCTCTTTAATTTAGTTAACGAAATTAAAAGCAGAGAAATCAACCCTCCATTCATAATAAGATTTAATGACATTTTAAAAGATCGAATTACAGAGTTAAATAATTCATTCTCTAAAGCGATAAAAACTTATAACTATAAAAATATTTATCAAGGAGTTTTTCCAATAAAATGTAATCAACAAAAAAATATACTAGAAAAAGTTATTGAATATGGAGATCCCTGGAATCTTGGTTTAGAGGTAGGTAGCAAGTCAGAATTATTAATTGGATTATCAATCCTTGAAAACCAAAAATCACTCTTAATTTGTAATGGATATAAGGACAAAAAGTATATTGAGATTGCCATATTAGCTAGAAAAATTGGAAAACAGCCAATTATAGTTATTGAGCAAAGAGATGAAGTAAAGAGAATTATAGAAGCTGTCAAAAATTTAAAAGCTACACCCATCCTTGGGATTAGATCAAAATTGTCAAGTAAAAGTAGTGGGAGGTGGGGGAAATCTATTGGAGATAATTCAAAATTTGGATTATCAATTCCAGAAATCATGTTAACAATTCAAGAACTTAAAGATGCAAATCTAATAAGTGAAATGAAGTTGCTTCATTTCCATATTGGAAGCCAAATTAGCGATATATCAATAATAAAAAACGCATTGCAAGAAGCTAGTCAAATATTTGTGGAGTTATGTAAATTAGGTGCACCAATGAAATATATAGATGTAGGCGGAGGCTTAGGCATAGACTTTGATGGCACTAAAACATCTTCAAACACTTCGACAAATTATTCTCTTCAAAACTACGCAAATGATGTTGTTGCAACAATAAAAGATTCATGTGAAGTAAATAATATTAAGCATCCATTAATCATCTCAGAAAGCGGACGAGCGATAATTAGTCATTGTTCAGTCTTGATTTTTAATGTTTTAGGAACAAGCCATATCAGTTCGCAAGTGACAATGTCATCTCCAAAGAAACAATCATTAATTATCACGAACCTAATTGAAACCCTAAATCAGCTAAAAAATCTCAAAACAAAACACGAGAATTTATCTGAAATAATAGAATTATGGAATGATGCTAAAAAGTTTAAAGAAGATTGCCTAGTAGCATTTAGATTAGGATTTATAAATTTAGAATTGCGTGCTTATGCTGAAGAACTCACATGGGCTTGTGCACAAGAGATTGCAACTCTTTTAAATAGTGATGAAATTAATCATCCAGATTTATCTGAAATTACAGACACGCTTGCATCCACATATTACGCTAATTTATCAGTGTTTAAATCAATTCCTGATACTTGGGCAATCAATCAAATTTTTCCAATTATTCCAATACATAGACATTTAGAAGAGCCCTTTTGCAAAGGAAACTTTGCCGATTTAACTTGTGATTCTGATGGCAAGCTAAATAGCTTTATTGATAATGGCAAAATTAAATCCCTTTTAAAGTTGCATCGCTATGAAGAAAATAATAATTATTTAATAGGCATTTTTATGGCAGGAGCGTATCAAGAGGCATTGGGTAATTTACATAACTTATTTGGAAATACTAATGTTATACACATTGATATAAACGAAGACAATTCCTATAAAATAAAAAACATTATTAAGGAAAACAGTAAATCAGAAATCTTACAACTATTAGATTATAGTTCAAATACTCTAGTTGAATCAATCAGAGTAAATACAGAAGCTGCCATTAATAATCAGACTTTAACTATAGAGGAAGCACGAAAATTAATTGACCAAATCGAGACAAGTTTAAGAAAAAGTAGTTATTTATCGGAATAACTTTGAAGCTTTCTCCTCAATTCTTGTCTCGCATATTCCAAAGCTTCATTTAATTTTTCGACATCTTTAGCTCCTGCCTGAGCGAAGTTAGGTCTTCCTCCTCCTCCTCCAGAACAAACCTTTGCAACATCATTAATAAGTCTCCCTGCATGAAAATCTTGTTTAATTAAGTCTTTACCAAAGGAAACAACGAATAACAATTTCTTATTCTGTATATCTGGTATCCCTCCAAGAACAATCACCGATTTATTACCCAATTTTGAAGTTAAATCTAATGCAGCTGACTGAAGCGAACCTCCATCTAGCCCATCAATTTGACTCACAATCATAGAGCAAAGTCCAATTTCTTCTGCAGAAGAACTTAGAGAAGAATATTTAAAATATGCTATTTCATCCTTCATCTTTTGTATTTCTTTGTTTTTGCTAATCAATTCTGCTTGTAAAGAATAAACCCTATCAAAAAGTGTTTTTGGACTCGCTTTTAATAAGTCACTAAGTTTATTTACAGTATCATCTCTTTCTTTTAGATAATCTAAAACCAGTGGTCCAGATAGTGCTTCTATCCTCCTAATACCTGAAGATATTCCCAATTCATTAATAATCCTAAAACTACCCACTTCAGATGTCCTTCGAACATGCGTCCCACCACAAAGTTCCATAGAAACTCCTGGAACATCAACTACGCGGACAACATCTCCATACTTCTCACCGAACATAGCTAATGCTCCTGCTTTAAGAGCATCATCTTTACTCATACTTTTCACTTCAATAGGATGATTTTCCGAAATCCATAAATTCACCAAAGATTCAATTTTTGAAATTTGTTTTTTAGATATAGGCTTGGGCGAATTGAAGTCGAACCGTAATTTATTAAAAGCTACTAATGAACCTCGCTGACTAACACTATCATCAATAACTAATTTGAGGGCGGATTGTAGCAAATGAGTTGCAGTATGATTTGATTCAGCTTTAGCTCTATTTGATTGATCAACTCTAGTTTCAACTAACTGATTTTTGCAAATCTCACCTTTTTGTACCCTCCCACAATGTAAAAATATATTTTTTTTTCTTATCACTTTGTCTATGTAAATTTCTGCACCATCCCCTGAGATAATTCCTGTATCTCCAACTTGACCTCCAGATTCTCCATAAAAAGTAGTTTGATCAAGAATAACTTGAACGGCTTGACCTTGAGTAACCTTGTCTACAGAATTTGTTTCGAAAAATATGCCCTTTACTAAGGCTTGAGAATTTAAAGAATCATAGCCTTTGAAAATAGTTTGATCAAATAAATCGATTTCTCTTTCAATTGATCCTTTTAAAGTTAAATCAATTTTTTGCGAGGCTGCTTTTGCTCTTTCTTTTTGTGCCTCCATTGCTCTTGAAAAACCTTCTAAATCAATATTTATGTTATTTTCTTCAAGAATCTCTTTGGTTAATTCTAAAGGAAAACCATATGTATCATAAAGTTCGAAAGCTTTAGAACCAGAAATTAATTTTTCGCCAGAACTTATCAAATCATTTAATAACTTTTCACCTCTATCTAAAGTTTCAAGAAATCTTTTTTCCTCTATATTTATCTCCCTTAAAATTCGTTCCTTATTATTTTTTAAATCTGGATAAGTTTTCTCCATCAAACTAATACCTATAGTTGCAAGCCTAGGAAGAAAATCATCTTTTATTGCTAATAATCGTCCGTGCCTAATCATTCTTCTCAACAATCTTCGCAAGATATAGCCCCTACCAAGATTACTAGCAACTACTCCATCCGAGATCAAATGAATAATTGCCCTAGTATGATCTCCAAGAATTTTTAATGATATCTTAGTACGCTCATCAGAAGAAAAATAATCAATATTAGCAATACTCGCAGCCTTTTTTACAATTGGCAAAATTAAATCAGTTTCATAATTATTTGTCTTTTTTTGAAGAATTTGAGCCATACGTTCAAGCCCCATTCCAGTATCAATATTCTTAGATTCAAGATCTGATAATATTCCTTTTGAATCACGGTTGTATTGCATAAATACAAGATTATAAAACTCAATAAAACGATCTCCATCCTCTAAGTCAATATTTTTGAGACCTTTCTCGGGGTGAAAATCATAATAAAGTTCCGAGCAGGGTCCACATGGACCTGTTAAACCTGAAGACCAAAAGTTATCTTTCTCATCAAGTTTTATAATTCTTTCTGAATTTATTCCAATGTCATCTCTCCAAATTTTTTCTGATTCATGATCTTCATTAAAAACACTAATAATAATATTTTCAGGCTTAAGGTGATAAACATCAGTTACTAATTCCCATGCCCATTGAATTGCCTCTTTTTTGAAATAATCTCCAAAAGAAAAATTTCCTAACATTTCAAAGAAAGTATGATGCCTCGCTGTTATGCCAACATTTTCAATATCGTTTGTCCTAATACACTTTTGACTGGATGAGGCTCTTGGAGATGGCCTATTCTTTACACCTAAAAACACAGGTTTAAAAGGAAGCATCCCAGCTATTGTAAGCATAACCGTAGGATCTTCCGGAATTAAAGAGGCACTAGAGATAATACGATGTGATTTGCTTTCATAAAAATCTAAAAAGGCTTTTCTTATTTCATCACCTGTAATTGGAGTGTTTTTAGTTTGAGATTCCATATATAACAAGATCAATGTTTAAAAACGCAAATTCGGTAATTCCACAATTAGAATCACACGGATTTATATTGTATTTAATTAAAGTCATAATACAAATAATCATAGTATGATAGCTTCTGCGAAAACAAGTATTTCAGGAATGATCAAAGTTGAGCAAAAATTATCTGTGCAATGCAAAACTTTTGCAGATGATTCAAGAGCAATTAGATCTCTGGACTGGGATCGAAGTAGGTTTGATATAGAATTTGGATTAAGAAACGGAACCACATACAATAGTTTTATCATTAAGGGACAGAAATTAGCAATAATAGATACAAGTCACGCGAAATTTGAAAATCTATGGCTTGAACAATTATTAAGAGAAGTGGATCCACAAGAAATTGATTATTTAATCACTAGCCATACTGAGCCAGATCATTCAGGTTTAATAGGAAACCTATTAACTCTTAATCCACAAATAACAGTAGTTGGCTCAAAATTAGCGCTTAAATTTATTGAGGATCAAATTCACATACCATTCAAAAGCCTTGAAGTGAAAAGTGGACAATATTTAGATCTTGGAGCCAACCCAACGAGTGGAGTTTGTCATAATATTGAATTTATAAGTGCACCTAATTTACATTGGCCAGATACCATTTTCTCCTACGATCACGGTACAAATGTTTTGTATACTTGCGATGCTTTTGGATTGCATTATTGCTCCGATGAGTTTTTTGATAATAATCAAAAAGAAATATATGATGATTTTCGTTTTTATTATGATTGCCTCATGGGGCCAAATGCAAGAAGTGTTTTACAAGCTATTAAAAGAATAGATAAGCTACCTGAGATTAAAACTATAGCGGTTGGTCATGGACCATTACTTCATAATCAAGTTAATTTTTGGAAAGAAAAATATTTTGAGTGGAGTAGCAATAAGAGTAAAGGTAATGAATTTGTAGCTGTATGTTACATAAGCGATTATGGATATTGTGATCGATTAAGCCAAGCTATATCTCATGGTATTAGTAAAGCAGATGCACAAGTTCAATTAATTGATTTAAGATCTTCAGATTCTCAAGAATTAACAGGTTTAATTTCAGAATCCAAAGCAGTAGTTATCCCAACTTGGCCAGTTAATTCAGAAAATGAATTAAAAGAGTCTCTTGGGACTCTTTTTGCGGCATTAAAACCTAAACAATTTACCGCTGTTTATGATGCTTTTGGAGGAAATGATGAACCAATAGATTCATTAGCAAGTAAATTAAGAGAACTAGGGCAAAAAGAAGCCTTTTCACCTCTAAGAGTTAAAAATATTCCAGATCCTATTATTTATCAACAATTCGAAGAGGCAGGAACTGACTTAGGACAATTGATTAATAAAAAGAAAAACATTGCTTCAATGAAAAGTCTCGATTCAAATTTAGATAAGGCTTTAGGAAGAATAAGTGGAGGTCTATACGTAGTAACAGCTAGCCAAGGAGAAGGTTCAACTTTGAGACAAAGCGCTATGGTAGCAAGCTGGGTTAGCCAAGCAAGTTTCAGTCCCCCTGGTATTACAGTTGCAGTAGCAAAAGATAGAGCTATTGAATCTTATATGCAAGTTGGAGAAGGTTTTGTAGTTAATATCCTGCGAGAAGATAATTATCAAAAAATGTTTAGACATTTTTTAAAAAGATTTGCACCTGGAGCAGATAGATTTGCTGATGTAGACATAGTCAATAATATCGCAAATGGTGGTCCAGTTCTCTCTGATTCTCTAGCATTTTTAGATTGTAAAGTGAGCTCCAGATTAGAGACTCCAGATCATTGGATTATTTATGGTGTAGTAGAAAATGGAAATGTTTCCGATCTATCATGTAAAACAGCCGTTCATCATAGGAAAGTTGCCAACCACTATTAATTATTACTTTAAAAATTAGAAAATTAATATGGATTACTACTTGCAGGTAAAAGTAACTCGATAGAAACTTCTCTAAATATAAAATTCCGTAAATATTTAACTCAGTTTTCAATGAATCTTATGATTTATTTAGTTCTCACAAAATAATTTATAAGAGCATTATTTAGGTTGAAGCTCTTCTTAACAAAAATAATCCACCACCCATAGAAATTAAAACCGGAAGCCAAGTTGCAAATATTGGACTGAAAATTCCTTTTACTCCAAATGAACTGAATACAAAAGATATTACATAATAAATTAATATTAAAATAACGCTTAATCCAAATCCCTGACTTTTAGATGATCTTAAATTAGATTTTGATCCTAGGCTACTTCCAATTAATCCAAAGACTAAACATGCGCAAGGCAAAGTAAATTTTTCTTGGATACGAACTTGAATTCTTCTGATTTCTTTTAAGTTTCCTGTCTCTTTGTATATTCGCTCGGCCTCTAAAGCTTGCTTAAGTGACATTTCAGTAGAGTCTTTTGGGATTCTTGCTAAATCTAAAGGTCCTTCAACAAATGGATACCTATATTTTTCAAATTGAATATTTGTAGTTTGACCTCCTCGGTCAATAGAAACAATACTCCCATCTGAAAATATCCAAGAGGAGTTTTTCTTATCAAATACCGCACTATTTGCTTTCAAAATTTGCTGTATATCTTGTCTCGAAAAATCCAAAACTGTAACTCCCTGCATAATATTATTTTCGAACCATGATGCATAGAAAATATGAGTGAGGTAGGTATTAGTTTTCGTGGGCTTATTTGTACGCTTTTCAATTCTTGAACCGTATCTAGAGAACATGATGTTATCTTTACCTATTTCACCGCTAAACGAACTTCCAATCCCAGCTCTCAAAGTAGATTCTGCTAATTTATTGCTTGCAGGCACCAAATTATCGTTGAAATAAAAAGTTAAGCCCGTCATAAATATTGAAAGAGCAATAGCAGGAGCAATAATTCTTGAAGTTTTTATCCCTAAAGATTTCAATGCTAATAATTCAGAATTGGCTGATAATTTCCCGTAGGCTAATAACGTAGATAATAAAACTGCCATTGGGAAGGATAAAACTAGAAAACTTGGAAGGCTATAAAAAAGAACTTTTATAGCTAAAAATAAAGGCAATCCAAACTCGACTATTTTTCTTATTAGATCAAACATAACTCCCACTGATAATGAAATCACAGTAAAAGCAGAGATAGCAAACAGCATTGGAGGTAATATTTGCCCTATTAACCATCTATCCATTAAGGGGAGAGACTTCCAAGGTGAAATGACCTGACGGATAAATTTTTTAATAAGTGATTGTGTTAAAATTTGCAAAATAAAAAGCAAAAAAGTGGGGCCAAAATACCAGTTAGATTATTAATCCATTGATTTGGTTTAATGGTCTAAAAATAGATTTTTTTATTATAAAATTTATTTAAAAAATCTAAATCATTATAAGACAACCTCACTCAATTAAAAGTCTATTAATAAATAACTGCCATAACCTCATCGATCAAATAATATTGTTATGAGGGTACAAGTAGATAGAACTTACTCATAAGAGAACTATTTATAATTGAATATATTTTTTCTCATTACTAAGATTTTCAAATGTTAGAATACTTATAATTTTCTTGGGTTAATGTCACCGAAAGTCGCTAGTAAAATTGAAAAAGTATTGGTAGTCTTTATAACCTCTGTGAAGAACAGAAAAATTGAAGCCCAATACTAAAACTAAACTTTAGCGATGTCAGAAAACCAGACAGGTTTACTTGTAAAAGATAAAAACTTTTCAACATTTGAAATTACTGAGAATTTCATTTGCATTAGATTTTTTGATCAAAACAAAGAAAGATTTGAGCTCGAATTTAATCTTGAAAAAGGAACATCATTTAATACTTTTTTAATTACAAGTAAAGATGAATTTTTCATTATTCATCCACCTGAAAAAGAATATTCAAAATCAATTAATGAACTAATTTGTAATTTTCGTGATCAGTTTAAATTCACCAAACTTAACATAATTACCGGTCATGTAAATCCAAAAATTATAGAGACTATAAAGTCAATTAGTAGTCAATTCAAAAACTTAACTATTACATGCTCGAATCCTGGTTTTAAGCTTATAAGTGAACTTTGGAATCAAAGAAATCCAAATTTAAAAACTTTTATTGAGCAAGACTTACCCAAAATTAATATTGTAAAAAAAGAACTTGATTTAGAATTTGAAAATATTTCATTAAAACTGTTTCCTGTGCCAACTGCACGTTGGCCTGGGGGATTAATAGTATATGAAGAGAATCAAGAAATACTTTTAAGTGAAAAAATATTTTCTGCACATCTAGCATCTGAAGAATGGTCTGAAAAAAACCGAATAAGTACAGAAATTGATAGAAAGCATTTTTATGACTGTCTTATGGCGCCAATGTCTAACCAAATCGTATCAATAACGGAAAAAATTTCTGAATTAGATATTAAAACTATCGTTCCACTCCACGGTCCAGCAATTGAGTACAGCTTAAAAAGCTTTTTAAATGACTATATTAGATGGGGTGAAAATCTTTCAACAAACAATTCTAAAATTGTCTTGATATACGCTAGTGCTTATGGCAATACAGCTTCTATAGGTGATGCATTAGCTAAAGGTGTAAATATGACTTCTGTAGAAGTTGAAAGTATTAATTGTGAATTTACATCTAATGACAAACTTATAAAGTCTATCCATAATGCTGATGGATATTTAATTGGATCACCTACTTTGGGCGGACATGCCCCTACTCCAATAGTAAGTGCTTTAGGAACTTTGTTATCAGAAGGTGATAGGGATAAACCAGTGGGTATCTTCGGTAGTTTTGGTTGGAGCGGAGAAGCGATAGATTTGCTTGAAACAAAATTAAAAGATGGTGGCTTTAAATTTAGTTTTGATCCAATAAGAATAAAATTTAGTCCAAACAAACCAAAAATCAAAGAACTAGAAGAAATTGGTACTCATTTTGGGAGAAGAATTTTAAAGAAGGCAAAAAAAAGTATTAGAAAATCAGATACTGGAATGATATCAAGTAAAACCGATCCAACATTACAAGCCTTAGGCAGGGTACTTGGTTCACTGTGTATCCTGACTGCCTCAAAAGGAAAAGATGAAAATAATGTAAAAGGCGCTATGCTTGCATCTTGGGTCAGCCAAGCAAGTTTTTCTCCTCCCGGATTGAGTATTGCGGTAGCAAAAGATAGATCAGTTGAATCTCTTCTTCAAATAGGTGATTCATTTGCTTTAAATATTCTGAGCGAAAAAGATTTCCGAGAGCCTTTAAAGAGATTCACGAAAACTTTTGCTCCGGGTGAAGATAGATTTGAAGGCTTGAATATTGAATTAACTCCTAATAATCAAGTAATTATTCCTGAGTCATTAGCATGGTTAGATGCTTCAGTAAAAGAAAGAATGGAATGCGGAGATCATTGGGTAATATATGCTGAAGTTTTACACGGCAATATATTAAAATCCGATAGTCTAACTGCTGTTCATCACCGGAAGAGTGGAGCTAACTATTAACCTCAATTATTTTTATTTATGACTAATTCAAAAGATCTAATAATCATTTCAGCTAGTTGTGGAAAAAATCTAGAACTTTCAAAAGAATTTCAGGAAAAAAGTAATGAACTTAAATTCACTTCTGAAATTTTAGATCTTACTACTTTAAATATTCCTTTATTCAATCCAAGAATTCATACCAAAGAGAATATTCCAATTGAAATAATAGAAATAAAAAAAAAGCTTTTTGCTATAGAAAAATGGATAATATGTGCACCTGAATATAATGGTTCAATACCTCCAATTCTCTCAAATTTAATTGCATGGCTTTCTATCTCAGGAGATGATTTCAGGAACTTATTTAATGGTCAACCAATTGCAATTGCAACTTTTTCTGGTGGAGTTGGCCTAGAATTGTTAACCTCATTACGAATCCAACTTGTACATTTAGGGAGTCAAGTTTTAGGGAGACAACTATCATCATCATTTAGTAAACCAGTAGATACTAAAACAGTGGAAGATTTAATTCAACGATTAATGCAAATGAAAAAGTTAAAAATATAGAGACCATTTTATTAAAAATTGAATAAATACTATTTATTTTTATTCCAAACTTTTAAAATCTCTCTTGCCATAGGTAAGGCATGAACAGATCCTCCTCCAGGTGTATTTTGCGCAAAAGCAACTATGAGCAACTCACTTCCATCCGAAGGAGTGTAGCAAACAAACCATGCATGATCTGGTCCTCCTTCTCCATCTTCAGCAGTCCCGGTTTTACCAGAAACTGGAGGCAAATTAGATACTCCATAATTAATAGATACTCCTGTTCCAGATTCGACTACTTTTTTTAATCCATTTTTAACTAGCTCAATATTATTTGGATCAATATCAATTTTTATACGCTTTTGGCTTGAAATGAGTTGACCTTCTATCTTAGATAAATGAGGGGTTACTAAATAGCCACCATTAGCAATTGCAGCATATGCACGTGCTATTTGCATGGGTGTTACTTGTACAACAAATTGACCAATAGACATACTGGCGATATCTTCTGGAACCCAAGGGGTTTTTCCTGGTTCACCCCAGCCTCTGCCATCCTTAGCCCATCTGCTACTAGCTACTAAACCTGTATTCTCTTGTTCGGAAATTTCGATTCCAGATAATGAAGTAAAGCCTAGCTTCTTAGAAACATTATAAATTTCATCTACACCTACTCCATAGCCAATCTGATAAAAAAAAGTATTACTTGAAACCCTCAAAGCATCTTCATATCCTATTGTTCCAAAACCTAAGTCATTATGTTCTCTAAAACATTGTCTTCCGTATGTAATACATGGTTTTGTTTCTAAAACAGTTGAGGGAGGGAACTTGCCGCTTTCTAAACCAGCTATAGCCGTTACAATTTTCCAAACACTACCAGGATCATATGCATTTAAAGCTCTATTAAATAATGGTTTAGCAGGTGAATTAAATAGTTCATCATATTCTTTTTGAGGCTTAAAATCTTTTGAAAAAAAATTCAAATCAAAAGTTGGTTTACTTGCCATTGCTCTTATTGCACCATTTCTCGGATCCATTACTATTATGGCTCCTCCAATTTTATCTCTTAGCACTTCCTCAGCAATTAATTGTAAGTTCAAATCTATTGTCAATTCAACATCTTTTCCTTTCTTTGAAGGTTTAATACCTAAGGATTTTGTAAATATCCCAGAAGAATTGACTTCAATCATTTCTCCTCCCCATTCACCTCTTATATGATCTTCATAAACAAACTCAATGCCAGTTCTTCCTATTAAATCATTAAATTTATAACCTTTTTCAGACAAAATATTAAATTCTGAAACTGTAATAGGTTGCGTGTAGCCAATCAAATGAGAAGCAACAGTTTTATAGGGATAATTTCTAATCAATTTTGTTGAAATCTCTAAACCATTAAGGATATTTTCATTTTCTTTAAATTTGATAACTTGATCTACTTTTAAATCATTTATTAGGGTTATTGAAAATTTATTATTTGCTAAACCATCTGAATATTTCTTTTGAAGTAAATCAGATGGAATATTAAATAATACAGAAATCTTTGATTTATATTTTTCCCATACTCTTTCGTTTACATATTGAGGTTTAATTATTAAAGAATAACTAAACCTGCTATCTGCCAAAATATATCCATTTGTATCAAGTATCCGACCTCTTATAGGTTGAGTTGCAATAAGCCTGATTCTATTTTCATCAGACATTTTCCTATAAGTGTCATAATTTAATAATTGCAAAAAAATTAATCTAAATAATATTAATAAAAAAGTAAAACTTGTAATTAAATAGAAAACCAAAGGCTGTCTATTAAATGAAGGGAACTTATTATTCAAAAGACTATTTTTCAAGAAATTTAAATCTTTTTCTCTAAGAAATTTTTTTCTAAGTAACTAATAATTTCCTTAATACTTTTTAGTTTTTTAACTAAAGATTTATAGTCATTTGACGGTGTACCTTTATCAAATTCGAAACTTGATAGATTTTGTTCTTTATTATCCATTGATATACTGATAAGTAAAACTGAAAACTTAACTTTATTTATCTTATCCTAAATAATAATTTGGAAATTATCTAAATAATTAGTAAAGGATAAAGAGTTTAAAGAGATTGATCTAAATTTTGTTCAAAATAAGGATTGCAACTGTTTTTTGAAACACCTGTAGACCATCCAATAAATGCTGAGATAAAAATAACTATGAACATAGGTAAAAGGGCTTGTTGAGTATTTTCAAGGATTAACCACTCTTTCCAACTTCTAATGAATCTATCCCTTTGAAATTGCCTTTTTTCGTTTTCTGCAGCTTTTGCTTTTTTTGCGAAAGACTTTTTAACCCACTTTTCAAAAGGTAGTTTTTTCGTAATTGCCATCTTCCTCTCAACTTCAAATAAATTTGCAGAATTTAGCTGAGGATGAAATGTACTTATAAGCTCAAGAGTTTTTAAAAACATTTCAACACTTGCATCTTTTACCAGCTTTTGATCTTGAGTTAATTCAGCCCAATCTATTTCAGGATAAAAACGATTTCTATTTGCTTTAATTTGCTCTTCTGTCATTTGTCCAGGTTCTCTTAACCATCTATTCGTATTTTCATCAAACCTTCTCCAATACAAAAATGGATTAATAAAGATAGTTTTGCCTCCAATTTTGACAACATCTTGTTGTAAATGATTACTAATTTTATTATCAGGAAATTTCGGTTTAGCCAAATCTTAAATTTATACTCTACTTAAAGATTATCTTTATTTAAAAAATTTTCCAGAAATATCAAATAATTTTATTTGTTAATATTTATTCCTTAATTTGTGATAACTGCCAACGTTTTCTTAAATAATTACAATATTCGCATTTTTGGGATGGTGGAGGAAAGTCATTAGATCTCAGAAGCTTAATTATTTCTATAAGGCTTCCCTCTACCCATGATGATGAACAATCTAACTTGATAAAATACTCTTCAAATGTCAGCTGATTATTAAAAAACTTTTCATTTTTTTTTCCATTGAAATAAAGAAGATAGGCTTCATCTGCAACGTTAAAACCATTTTTTCTAAATAACCACTGATACATTTCTAATTGTCTTTTATATGCTTTTGCATAATCATATTTATTAAAAGTTTCCAACCAATCAAATTTATTTCTTGATGTCGCTTTTACATCAACGATAATAAGTTCTCCATTCTTTTTTTGCCAAACATCATCAACTGCACCGCCAAAATCATAATTATGCTCATTTGATTTGTATCTTATACCTTTAAAATTATTCCTCCAAATATCTATATCTCTGTGTTTAAAAGGGACAGCATCAATATTATGCTTAATAAATAAAGGATGGGGTTCCTGTTTATCTCGATAATAATCAAACTCACTTTTGCACAAATTATCTACTGCAATATTTAATGTAAATGGTAATGATGGAGGTTTTATTTTATGCTTTTTATCAAGAACACAGCATCTAGGACAATTAATATATTTTTCAACTGTAGACCTACTTAATCTAATAACTTCAGTCATAATTATTTTTTAAATAATTTATAAAAATAATCAAATTATTTGTATTTCCACTCTATAAGAAGCTTAAAAAAAATTCAGTATATAACAGAATTTTAGGACATATATTTTCCAGAAAATACCAGTAAGAAATTTAATTCTCAACGAAAAAACTGATTTCCATATTTTAGTAGAAATATCACATTTTATAATAAATAGAAAAGAGTTAATTATTTATTGACCTGTTAAAAAGATACTGCAAAATATAGTAAAAATAAAAATAAAAGATCTTTGTTTTTAAATCCTAGATTAATAATAATAGGTTGTTTAAGGCCTTCAGTTCAATTTTCTTTGTTAAAAAGAGCAAGGAGATTTCCTATTATTTCTTTATATTTATTCCAGAATATTATACTTGGTTGGTTGGTTGAACCTCTTTATTGGATTCAAAAAATACTTTATAAAAAGCCAAA
>Ga0115013_10001075_pt1 | contig 16017 bp, 8 predicted proteins | sample SouAtlMetagenome_2_FD_88686 | JGI IMG/M metagenome (GOLD analysis project Ga0115013, IMG submission 88686) | Marine eukaryotic phytoplankton communities from Atlantic Ocean - South Atlantic ANT15 Metagenome | ecosystem: Environmental > Aquatic > Marine > Oceanic | place: South Atlantic Ocean...
AGACCAAGAATTCGGAAAAGTGTGAATCACGATGATCATCTCTAGACTTTCCTGGCGTCATCGTCGCGGAGATTCTAAGTATGAATATAGATTCTTTAGCAACCCAGAAACTGATGCAGTGTATTTCATCCAGAGTTGGGTTGCGAGCCCCCAATCACCGTTTCAGTAATATTATCGCACCAAGGATACCTGTAAAAAAAGGAACGGGCGAATCAAGGAAACAAAACAAGCACAATGAGCGAACGCGTGCGAGAGTTTTGCACAATAAATAATTTACGTCGAAACATCACAACAGGAATGCAGAACGCACCAAGCTTTTCCAATGCCAGGCGCTTTAACAAATCCCAGAAACGGGCATCTCTCATCATCGTTGTGTGGGTACGTGAATGACTTTTTGTAAAGCTTGAGCTTCTTTACCATTTTTTGAAGAACTTCTGGATAAACTTCACTCAAATTTTCCTCTTCTTTTGGATCTTTTTCGAGATCAAACAAGAGATAGTTGCTACTAAGGGGAGCAGAAGTATTCTCATAATATTCATGATCCCCTGGTGGAATGATAGTTTCCGTCCCAGTTGGCCATTGGTTGTCGAAGTCTGGTCCTCCCGAAAATCCCTGAATGAGCTTCCAATTAAGGTGTCTTATCGATGGACCCCACCATGTGCTACCGGTAGAAGATTCCTCGTTCGATAATTGCACATATCCACCAAAGAGTTCTGTTCGTGCGGGACCCCCGGTTTCGCCATCTGCGAGGGCCTTCGCCTGGGAGATTCCGTCTATGAGGGATTGGTTCAACGGGACAACACCAACCCATTCTGCCAATGTGGGGAACCAATCGACAACATGGAAGAGGTGCTGGAAACGGTGAAGGATGCTAGCAGGGCAGACGTCCGAGAAGTCACCTGTGCCAGTCGTTATATGCGCTTTAGTGGCGATCGGAGATGAGGAGGTAGATCGAGAAAGTAGATTCTTCAGGGCCGGTCCAGCCAATATGGCGTCTCCAGTTGTTCCTCCCTCCCATAGAGAACATTTCCCGCCCCTTTTGGGAAAGTTGGAGGAGCCCTGAGCACATCCTACCGTGGTGGGGCCTCCATTATCAGTTGTAACTATCATTAGTGTGTTCTCCCACAATCCAGACTCTTTGAGGGCTAAGGTCAGGTTACCAACTCCCTCATCAGCAGCTGTTAGCATGCCAGCATAATCCCTGCGTTCTTCGTTCCAAAAGTTGTGCTTCTCATACAGAGCAGAATACTCTGGTGGGACATCTGGTGGGCAGTGAACAGCCTGATAGGCTAGGTACAAGAATAGTGGTGCTGGTGAGTCGCTTTCAGTCCCAAATGTTTTTGCATGATTCTGGACAATCTTGATTGCTTCCCTTGTGAAAACGTGTGTTGAGTAATTCCCACGTTCGTCAATGATCTCGCTGCAGCCCTCCCCACATTGCGGTTCTCTATCATAGTGAAGATCAACAGCCTCTCTTGCCGAATGTGTGAAATAACCCGCGCGCCCCATGTAATAACCAAAGAAGGAATCGAAGCCGCGGAAGGTAGGCGTCTGATTCCATGAGGAATGCCCGACGTGCCACTTGCCAACCGCATGGTTTTGATACGGCAACGACTCTTCTTTGGAAGAATGCACCGCGGGTTTTGTTCTGGCTCGCTTCAACATTTCGGGTAGAGTTTCAATATTTAGTGGAAGTCCTTCGGTTGATTTCATTCCAATGATTTTGTGGACACCAGTTCGAAGCGGGTACATCCCACTCAAAAGGGCTGCTCGAGTTGAGCTACAATAGGGAAGGACGTAATATTCGTCGAGGTAGATTCCATCAGCACTGGGACCGGTCACAAAGCCATCTATATTGGGTGTGTGGATGCCAGTTCCGTGTAGGCCTAGATCATGAGATCCCAGGTCATCCACGATGACCATCACGATATGGGGCAGTGGATTCAAATCTCCAACACGATGCTTGACACTTCCTTTTGACAGATAAGCAGCGAGCGACGCATCTCTAACCAAATATTGAAACGCAATAAACGCCATAAAAAGGATGGCAGAGATAGCTTTTATCGCTTTCGGCATTTTCCCGCTTTCAACCTAAGGATACTTGTGTTTGTCGAAATCATCTCCCACCATCGACGATGTTGTTGTTTGTAAAAACTTTTATGTGTTTCAATTCTGTTCAACATAAAAGTACACGCCGAATTCGGGGATACGACAGGACAAGATACCTTTTTTTGTAATTGCCCCAATTTGATGTGAAATTATTTCATTCCCGCAAGATTGATTCGTTTGCTGACGCGGTGCTCTCGGCGACGTGAATAATCGAATGGAAAAATGAAAGAAAAGCGCTCAGAATTACAGCACGTCGCCGATGACAACTTTTTTGACGGGATTCTTATTTCTGAGCGATGCAGAGAGGTGAACTTGTATTTCGCATCATTGTCTTCCTTTGTGCAAAAGAAAAGCTCTACAAGCCCCAATAACAATTTAATCGTTTCGTGCTTCCGCTTTGTGGTCGAAGTATAAAATCTAAGAAACTTTTTTAACTCTCTAAAAAAGTATGTGGAAGAATAGAATAGGCCAACTTACTAACGACTCATAAATTTACATCATCATGCCGCCCCAGGATCCTTTGCTTCATAGCGGCGACAAGGAAGAGGAGCAGTCCAGTGGCAACACGAGTTTGTCATTGAATCTTGATTCTGACTGCAATCAACATAACGATGAGGACCGCACGGAAGGAATATTTCGTAGTCGGCCGGCAGGAGAACTCGAGCGGCTTGAATCTCGTCGGGGGGTGCGAGAATCTCAGGGACGGGTCCTTGTCAACCGCCGTCGGTCCTTTCTGGTTCAGTTTTCCGAAATGAAGGGTCCGCCACAGATTGCAATGTTGATGGCCCTTTTAGCGATCGGCCTAGGATCGATTATTGGAGTCGTTCCAGCAATCATGGGCGACCGCTTCGCTCGCTTATACCACGGTTATGATGGTGAAGCACACTGCAGCAGCTTTTCTAACAATGATAACAAACCCGAGGCATGTTTCTTGGGAGGGGCAGACGCCCAGGCTGCTGCATCGGTGGCCAATTTGGTCAATAATATCCTGACCTTCATCACGGCTTCCCTGACAGGATCTTTGTCGGACGAATACGGACGAAAAGGTAAGTTTGTCGTAATTTCACAATTATTCTTTCGATTTTGAATGGCTTCTTTTTGTTCAAGCGTTTCTCATACAATATGAAATTCTCCACAATGATGCGTTTCAAAACAGGTTTTCTACTTTTAGGGTTGATCATGTCCTTGGTGCCATCCTTCTGTTTATACCTCTTGCAGCTAATTCCCAGTATGAATCCTTGGTGGTATTACTCAACGAGTGCTTCTACCGGCTTGGTCTCGTGGCTTGCCGTTGCTCTAAGCGCACTCAACGACGTCCTTCCGCAGGAATTCCGTGCTCCCGGCATTGGACTCCTATTTGCGGGATTCCTTTTCGGAATCAGTCTGAGTCCGACTCTTGCACTAACATTGGATCGTAAGACACTCTCACTGGTCAGTTTTGGAGTGGTCTTTGTGGGCTTCATCATGACAATCTTCCTAGTTCCGGAGACCCTTCCACCTCACGTTGCGGAAGAATCCAGGCGGAGGAGAATGGAGCAAAACGCCATGGAGGACGAGCGTGATAGTCAGAGGGTTGAGATGAATGATGGGAGACATCAGCGGTGTCATGGCTTTTGGGAAATTTATTACAGCTCGTGCATTTGTAAGATTGTCCGACGAATGGTAGCCAGACCCTTTCGAGAAATGTCGATTCTCAATCGAAATTCCTTCTTCCGTTTGCTTGCGGCTCTCGCTCTTTTTACGGGAATGGTCGCCAGTGGTGATCAGGTCTTACTCATCTATTATCTGGAGGATCAGCTGAACTTTAAGGACAAAGACGTTAGCTTAATGTTCCTGATCATTGGTGTGACCGGAATAATAGTTCAAATCATGGTCATGAAGCCTCTCAACGATTTGGTTGGCGAAAAGATGGTAGTTGCTATATCGTTTTTAGCCGGCACCGTGGTAAATCTGATGTATGGAATTGCTCACCACAAATCTACCATCTTTGCTGCCCTCATCATCAGTGGATTTTCTCAAATGTCCTTCCCGACAATCAGCGCTATCAAGGCGAACAACGTCGATAGCAGCGAACAGGGCCGAATCCAGGGGGCTTTGTACAGTGTCAAGGCTTTAGCCTCTGGAGTCGGGCCCGCCATGCTTCAATTTGTGTATTCCAAGACCAAAATGTATCATGGAATTCTATTAGGACCGGGAACCATGTTTATTTTTGCCTCAGGATTGTTTCTCGTTGGTGTCCTGCTGACACTTTTGCTCCCAAATGACAAGACCAACACCAATCCACGACACGGGGGCCGGCCAACACAGGCAGAAACAAGTGACGGCGAAGGAGATGGTTTGGTTGCAATAGACGACGAGGTTCTCGACGAATTTCGGCGACTGGCTTCATCATCCGAAGAAGACGAAGATTATGGTAGTATATGAGACTATGCAACGAAACAAAAAATTGAAAGGCAACCAAATTCAAAGATTTGTAAGATATGCAGGGACAAAAATGCTTGTTAGGTGTTGTATGCCTAAATTAGAGCGAAATTAACTTCGTTAATGTTATAGTATTGCTTGTTATGTTATGGCGTAATGAGATGAATGTTGCCATCATCTGAAATATGAATAAGTCGAGTGAATCAAATATTTTCCACCGTTGACGGTCGGACGACACAATCTGTACGTCTTGATTTTAGGATTCTCATTCGTTGCACGAACATTGAACCTCGAGTGTGCGTGTGTTGATTTGAGCTTCAGCCATGTCTTCGTCCTCATCCGATCAACGGCATGAAACAAGAAAATAAAAGCAACAGTTTAGATAGAGGTTACTACGGTCCATCAAACCTTTCGACTTCTTCGGATAACAGAACGGGTCGTACTATTTCGGAGCAACATCTTTCCTATTGCCAAGCTGAACCATAAAGATAGATACAATAGTTGTGTAAGGTAGGCAAAATTTCACAAAAGAAGAAAATGATCGGAACACCGACAACCGAAACAATTAACGACATCGGTCGGACGTGTAGAGACATCAATATCAGATCGAGGACCGAGCAAAGAAATTTACAGCCATCAATGAAAAAAAGGTCATTGTTTCTTTATGCAGTAATTCTGGCCCTACAAGTGAGCGTATCCTTGGCTTTCCAACAGCAGCGCTTTTCGACCCTTCCAACCACGAATTCGAGAAATCAAAGGATCTCTTTGCGACCCCTCGCTTCTTCTCCCGAAAACAACACCCCAAAGCCATATGTTCCGATTAGAGAAGATTTACCTCTTGGGAAGCAGAAAAAGGCGCTGGTGCCAAAGGTCGGTGACGTTGTCCGATATTACGACCTGGACGGGGGCGAAGAAAAAGGACAGGTGAAAGTGGGTAAGGTTTCGTACGTATTTGGTTCCAGGGCCTATGGCGGATTTTCTGTTGAACTCTATGAGCTTGAAGATGTCGGCGATGGCTACTTTGCCGAATACGCCAGTGCCCTGAGATCTCGCAAGGGACGCAAGACTGAACGCCGTCTCGAGGAGGTCAGCCCGATTGCCGCCTCCTTTGTCGGCAGCGAACAGGCCTACAAGGTCCCCATTGATGCTGTTACAAAGCTCCCTAAACCCCGTCAAGAGACTTACGACATTGATGAATACGAAGGTCCTTCATTTTATGCCACTATCGACGAAAATGTTTTGGAAAAGGATGCCGAAAACTATACGGCCCTCAAGCTGAAGCTCTTTCGAAACGTCCTGTTGACCGGACTGGTAGGAACCATTATTACAAACGCGAGTTATGGTAATGAATTGGCAATTATTTATTTTTCTGGAACGGTGGCGAGTCTCTTGTATCTATTTTTGCTAAGTGTCAAGACGGACACTGTCGCTGTCAACAGTCAAGACAATACCAAGAATCTGGCAGGAACCCCGATCGCCAACCTCCGATTTGGGGCACCTGTTCTCGTATTAGTAGGGGTTAGCATCTGGAATAGCCAAAAGATGAGCAGTGGGCTTGGTGGTGACGATTTTACCATGCGTTTGTTTGACACTGTCACTCGGGAACAATTTGCAGCGGCCGTTCTGGGATTTCTCACGTATCGATTGCCCCTCTTTGTGGGACAGATCCGGGATGCCTTCAAGGCCCTTGAGGCCGAGAACTCCGACGGATCAATATCTGATGCGGGAATTCAGCTTCCAGGAAGTGCTGGGGTTGCTGCCAAGCTTCTGGGCCGCGGAACCCAAGTTGGTAGCGATGGAACCGAATCGGTTTCCAACGACATGGTCACCATTTTATTGGTATCTGGACCCCAAGCAACGGGAAGGTCAGAGCTAGTTCAACGACTTTTGGATAGCGATGACTACAAATTGTCTCGACTAGTTGCACCAAAGCGCGTCTTCAGGAACGTCGATGGTGCCACCTACGAGCGTCTTGAGCGTCGGAACGAGTTTTTGGAAACCAATGAATCTGATTCTTCCGGGTTGACGGCAGACGGGATTTTGGATGCCGCAGCGGGTCTTGAAGAGGGTATCCAAGTCCCCAATAAGAATGTAGTGGTCATTGATGCCAGCGTTGAGCTCGCCAAGAAGCTTACCACGGTGAATCTTGGGGAGAAGACACGGTTGATCGCGGTTTGGGTCGGCCTAAACTCTGTGAAGGACTTCGAACAACGGTTGGAGCAAGACATTCAATCGGGTGATTTAGTGGTACCGAAGGATGAGAGCAAAGAATCCTTCATGAGGGGCAGGATTAAGGACATCATAAACGAGATCGACTTTGGCCTAGGATCTGGGATTTTTGAATTTACCATCCTCAACGACGCTGGCGATCCTGACAAGAGCCTCAAAGAACTGAAGGAAGCTGCCTCGTATGCATTCAAATAGAAATACTAAATCCAAACATTTCTACTGTTTCAAAGCAGCAATAGATATGACACGTTATATTTTTTCCTTTCTAGAGTTCAAGCAGTGGGATTTGGAACATAACCATTTTGGTTTTAGACAACAGTTTGAATGTTTCATTTTATTTTTTCTTTCAACATATTGATTTTCCTTGCTCAACGCATCTTGTGGTTTCAAAAAAAGGAGCAATCTGCTAGGTTTCTGTGGAGCAAACGGTATTAGTTGTTGTCCATCTTTTGCCTTCTTTTCTTTTTCTCTCTCTTTCGAGTATCTTTTCCTTGCGGTTTCTTCACTGTTGCGTTGTAAAACTCGCGAAACACCCGCCCGCAATTGGCCGCATTCATGAGAGTATATGGTTCGTGAGGAGATATTGTCTTTGGGCAGGCTTGAATATCTTCCCGGAAGATTTCCTTGATGTAATCGAGGACTACCTTGTCATTGTCTTTTTTCTTGGACCAGGCTCCCTGGCCTCCTAGGTGAAAGGTCGCATTGGGACTCGAACTAACTCCGGTATAAGAATCTCTGGCCACGATTTTTTTCAGAATGATGGAGAGAGCACCACCCCAAGGCGGAAAGCCCGCGAACATTTTTCCAAGAAAAATCTTATCAATGATGGACGAGTGTATAATGAAACAGTCGTACCCCGGGTGCGTTTCTCCGGTAGGAAGAGAGGCATCGATCTGGGAAAGCAGTAGCTTAATCTGTTGTGGTTCAGTGGTAGGCTCACGAACAGTGATAGGATGGTTTTTACCTTCCATGGGTATGGTCCAGCGATTGATCGTAAAGGCTTTTTGTCCCGTCTGAAGCTTGGAAAGTAGAAAGTTGTAAAAATTCTTTGTCAAGCCAATGTCAGAGTTGGTCACCATGACGTAAAAGTCGTCGTTATCGTCTGTGTTCCGGTGCTCTGTTGTATTATCTCGAGCCACGGAAATTCCCGCATCAAACAGATCTTGAAGAAAAGGGAGTTCTCGTTTGGAAAATCTTTCGGAAAGAAGGGCTTCCTTCGTACCAGGTTTGGTGTTTTCATTATGGTACTCGGTGATCGTGGATCGTTCCAACAAGAATGAACGGTCGCATGCTGGCACTTTGTGTTTCGACAGAACTTCCATGTCGGACTGAAACATGGCGCAGACCAGGGTAACGTCCAGGTCAGAAGGAGCGTGTTGTTTCGCTTCTTCGATGCTATGGAGAGTCGACCATTGATCGTATGGTTGGTGGATAAAATCATTTTGATCATCCTTGTTGATAGCAAACGTGTTGATAACCTGGATCAATCTGAATCTCGTGCCAATTTTGTTCGTTGTTGGTTTGTCGGTAATAGCTGGTTGGTTCGTCTGGAGTATTGCGTGATCTATTGTTGTTTCATCTTTGGGAACATCTCTTGACGGATTAGTTGATGTATTTGATGAAGGGGTTGATTCTGCTTTGGAGATTGCAGCAGTTGTCGTTGTAGATGTCGCCGATGATATTGCCGTGGATGTTTTAACCTGTGTGAGCGTCATTTCTTCAACAGCGCCTGCACTACTTTGTTTCCCCGGTCCCACGCTAACGAACGCATCGTCCCTCGGTGTTAATATTGGTGACGGCACTTCCGAGCCAGGAGCAACAGCAACCACGGGCTCTTTCGTCATTGGAACTTCGACACGCTGTATCGTTGTACTGTTGGACAAATCATTCGTGATCAAACCCCTCGGGGCATCGTCGATTAGATCTAAATCAATTCTTTGCCACTCGTACAAATGATCGGACTGAAAGACAAAGACCAACAGGAACACGCCTGACAAAAAGCTCATTCGACGTATCGAAAGCAAACCAATGAGGAAGGGTTTATCTCTAGCGCCTGCGCCCGCCGAACGTGTGCCATTGTGCAACTTCATCGTTTCAAACGACCTGAATGTATAGAGCATTCAAAAGTTCTTTGGGTCTTTTGTGCTGGCCACAACAGGTCTCGCTTTTTTGTGGGGGGATTACAAAATATTTTGTATTTCGAAAGTGATAGTGAGATGTTTTTATTTTTCCACCCGAAAACTCATTTTCCTCTCTCTTAAAGAAAGGACGTGATCCGGGTAAACTCTTTGGTGTTAGTATTCGTGCAAGACAAGTCTTCGGCCTTCCTATTCTGGGCATTTAGCTTTTATACAAAGTCCTTTCTACTCTAGCTGTAGGAGATAAAAGATGCTTCAACGATCCAATATGACCCATTTCCAATGGGATTTATTTTTTTCACGCGATGTGATAAATTTTAACGGTCAATTATTTACGGTAGAATTTTAAAATTTCCAGAGTTCTATTTAATTTATGTTGTACTTCGTAGTTTTAGTTGCCTGCAATTTGAATTAACTATTGATGTAGCTTCCGACTACTGGTTTAAATGATTGTACATTAAGAGTGAAGATAACAAATTCGGAGCATATTTAATTCCTTCAGTTTTTCCACCACCTGTAACAAAGATCTACTTTGATGACAACCATGTGCAATGGTAGCAATAAGGACGATCCTATAAGTGCACGCACATTTTCCTCGGTCGTGGTTGCCAACGGTCCACAAAAGCACCATTACGGCTGCAATTGACTGCTCAGATTATTGACACAATTCTAGAGGAGTTTGGACTTCCACAAGTCGAAATCAACGGTCATGCACGATTCTAGATCGTAGTTTGTCTTTCATCGGTATCACAAAATTGCAGCGTGTAACCACAACCATCATAGCAGTATGAAACAAATTATCAGATTGAAATATAGCGCCGCAGGGGGATGAAGGACCTGCTGCTGCCAAGGAACCACCCACTTGTCACGTGTTCATTAGTTGTATTGATCCTTGGTGTTCTTGAGTTGTTTTGTAGCTTCTAGCTCGGCCGAAAAGGCTGCATAATTGCCTGCATATGTCGTAGCACGTCTTACTGCTTGCCGGTTGATCATGAAGTAGTTCTTTGCGCAGTATCCGGCCGCTCGCCCGAGAATGATTACCCACAAGATCTTTGGAAAGGCCCTTCCAAACCACTGGAGCTTGGTTGTGGGTGGCAGGGGCGCATCCATCGCTGTTAAGGTCGATTCGGAGAACAATCCCGGGAAGAGGTCGGGCGTGATCTGCATTTCGGCCCAGGGGGTAGAGGAATTCCATTTGAAGATTGGTTTCATTCCACGGAGGTTTGCCATTGAATGGACAATAACGGCAGGTAGGAGGATTCTCCAAAGAGGCATATTGAGACCGAGAACATCCCTTCTAGCAAGCCCTAGGGCCGTCATGATTCCACACATTTCCTGGACAGGGAAGATCCCCCGCAAAAAGGCGTAGATGTTCTTTTGTTCGTCCTGGACCTTGGTGTACATGCAAACTCTCCGAATGGCGTCCGCCCATTTGATGCCAAGACTAACTGCGAGCATTCCAGCTATGTAGGGGTTAATGTTAATAACTGCACCGTCTCGGCTCTTTGCTCCTGTCTCGTCAGTAGATGCTTCGATTGGTTGAGCAATTTTCTTTTTCTTGTGCTTCGAAGATTTTTGAACCCAAGAAAAATTCCTATAGACAGAGAAGAGTGAATGCGAAATAAACAAAGAGTTACAAAAAGAGATTAAAGTGAGTGATTAACCAGCACAATGCAAAAAATCCCAAGAGAGCAAACGAGAGAGCTCACTTTGATAACGGCATGGTCCATTGAAGCAATCGTAGCTTTGCAAACTCTTCGACAATCGGACAGGCAATGCAAGAGGTGAGAATATCAGCTGCCAATAATGTTATTCGCTTTGGGCGGTACTTGTATTCTCTTAATACCCATGGTAGAATAAGAAAATTCGGAGGTGCTTCAGAAATTCCTTCGAAAGCCGAGGCTGGTGTCGATGACCACGGCAACTTGACTCCAAACATGTCGGGTTCCCACGCCAAAAATAATCCTAACCGCAAAATTGTCGTCCATGCAATCTCCAATGCAAACACCCATGCATACCCAAAAACGAAAGACGAATAAAACGAGTGAGTGAGTGCATGTATTGCTCCCAATAGGGAACCACTCTCAGTAGTCTTGATTTTTGTTTCGGAATCTCCATCTGAACCCGTGTTTCCATCAATTGCGTGACTGATCTCTTCATTGTTTGTCAAAGGTGCCGACACAGACCTCTGTAGAGGTGACGGGACTGTGGAAGCAACTTTTCCGAATTGTATTTTTAATTGGTTCCAATCTATGATCAGCCATCCATAACCGACCATAGGAGGAATGACTACGAGGGCCACCGTTACCAAATTTTCGTAGAATCTTCGGTTGTACTCGAGGTAAGGGAGGTTTCGCGGTGAGACAGCCGCATAACAGGTTGCAACTACCAGCGCCAGGCAAGTTGAGAGTTTTCGAACAGATCCAATGGTCACCCGAGTTGCCGCAGCGAAGGATCGGAGATTAGCCACCATGACCATTTTTCGGTGCTTGCGGCGAAGGTTGCGTTCATATTTTTCTCGTGCTTGCAGGATCGACAGCTGCTGTAGATGCCACTGCTCCTGAAGCTCGGGAGTCTGCGGATAATACGATGCATCGAATGAAGGGTAGACAATTCCTCCTTGAGTTGAAGAGGCTTCATCAACACTTTCCTCGCCCTCAATCGACTTAACGGAGTCTTGTTCCGTCGAAGATTGTTGCTCTCCTTGAGTCTTCGATTCTTCTAGCCTATTGACCTCGCCTGTTTCTCGGGGAGTCGATTTCGTTGCCATTTGCCTTGGATTTTTAGGGACTGTTTCTTCTACCCTAGGAACGGCACGATATGGATAATACGACGATGGATGATACTGCTGGGGATAGTATTGCGGTGGAGGTGGTCCATAAGGGTAAAATCCCATAGGAGGAGGTGGTGGATATGGTCCTGCCCCGTAGAAAGGATGTTGCTGCTGCGATTGTTGTTGTTGTTGCTGCTGCTGCAAGAAATCTCGTTGTTGTTGCATATACTGTTTTTGGGCAAAGGATATTGCTTGCTGTTGCTTCTGCGACTTTTGCTTTTGTTGGGATCTAGATGTGGTAGAGGAAAGAGAAGACTCGGGTGTTACGGAACCGGTTGGATCCGGTAAGAAAAGTAATTCATCCGTATCGTCCTCACCGTCGCTGAGATAGACGGGCAGATTGGGTAAGGTGTAACCCAGGCCGTCATCTGTGTCCGATAATTCTTCGGTTTCGATTGAAACAGATTGTATTTGCTGCTGTTGCTGGTTCTGCTTCTGTTTCATCCGAAGTTGTTCCTCTTGCTGCTGTTTCAATCGAATCTGCTCTTTTTGGAGTCGTTGTTGCTTCTTGTATTTAGTTCGATCCTTGCTGGTCCAGAGTGAATTGATGCCTGAGATGGGGGATTTAAAAGCAGATTTAGAACGTTGTGTTGGCTGCTGCTGTTCTCGCGACTGGTTCGGGTTTTGAGACGGCAGTTCCTGCTGGTGGTGGTGGTGCTTCTGTGAGGAAGATGTGAGGTAATCCGTGTTGTCTAATAGCTGCTGGAGTTTCTCCAGGGTTTGCAAAGGTTTCTTATTCGATGGGTGCCGATGGTGATCCTTAGAATTTTGTTGGTCGCGATGACCTTGCCTCGGAGGCTGGTTTACTACTGTTTCCTTGTCTGTAACATTAGCACCGCTTTCTTTTTCCCGGGATTTCATTTCTTGCCGTTGATCTGTTCCATCGGAAGATTGAACCTCTCTAGAATGAACCTCGCTAGAATGATTTGACGATGATTGTGATGCCTCCTTGTGCATCGCAGATTCTCTTTCTGTATTTTCCTGGTGCTGGGTCGATTCTACTTTGTCTTTCAATGGCGGAGGAGGTGGTGGAGGCGGAACTGCCAAATTTTTCGCTTTGGGTTTGCCTGTGATCGTTACTGGTGTTTCGTCTATCTCTTTTTTGTTTTTCGGCATCTCTCTTTCTCCTCTTGCCATTGACTTCGTATCTGGTTCGCTCTCTATTTCGTTGTCGCCATCGCTAGAGAGAGAATGAATCGTATCGACGTGATCCACAACAAATGTCAATGGGTCTTCTTCCATGATCAGGGCGTCATCCCAATCGGAAGAGGATTCTCCCTCCCCAGCTTCGTCATCGGACGATTGCGGGGATCCCTTGTTGGCCTTGGGATCTTCTCCTTTTGAGGTGAATTCCTTGGACTGATAGGGAGGTGGCTGGATTGTGCCGGGGAAGCCAGGTGCGGAGGAAGAGACAGAGACAGCCGCAAAGGCCACAACCACTGCGGTCGCCGCCACCAAGGTGGCGATTGCTTCGGAAGTTGTTGTCCGTTGCCTTTTAATCCTTACCATTCGTGCTGGCTTTTAAAATCGGGGGGTATCCAAAAATTGTTGTGTGTCAATAATTCGTAAGTATCTCTCAAAAATTGTTTCGAAATGTAGATGATTTTTTTTGTTTCTCTCTGTTTTGCAATGACAACGGCGGCAAAGCAAACACCACGGCAGGCGGCACAGTAGAATGGCAGCACAATAATTACCCTCAGTGGTGACCCCCACCTTTGGTTGCCACAACAACCCAGAAGAGGGGTTTGCTCATGTGTGCAGTGGCGGCGGCAGCAGCAGCAGCAGCAGCTTGTGGGTGAGGCCAGTGGCTTGGTGGGCACACACAGGTGGCAGCTCTGTTGCCATTGCCAATGCCATGGCTTGCCCTCCCCAGCCTGGTGGTCCTAAAGCCCGTGTGCCATCATTGCTGTGCCCACAGGAGCAGCAGCAGCAGCAGTGCGCAGCAGGGGCGGTGGCCCACGCCACCGGCAGCCCCCACCAGCAAGTTGGCTGTGTTGGGGTGGAGGGCTCTGGCAGCCACCATTTGCATTGTGCCCTTCTCCTTTGAGACACTGTAGGGAACTCTATCATTGATCCACCTCCCCCAAGCCAATCCCCTTTTGGGGCAACAAAGGGACAGCGCAAGGTTGCCAACAATGCAAGGGCTGTGCAAATCTGGATGATTTGTAAGAAGTGTTTGTATAGTGTAAGTTGGCATCGCGATGGAGAAAAACTCGCGATAGCTCAGTTGGTAGAGCGGTGGACTGTAGAGGTTATACTGATATCCATCGGTCACTGGTTCGATTCCGGTTCGCGAGATTCTTTTGCCAAAATGCGAAACTTTTTTTTCGGCTTTTCACACGGGCTGGCAAATGAATGGAGTGGCGGGGCGGCAATGTTCCCCAACAAGCCATGGCAACCGAACAGAGCTGCTGTGGATGGCTCTGCAATTGCTGTTTGCTCTCTAAAACCTAGGTACACCACTACCAATGGCGATACTGGAGGTGAGGGGGGGAGGGTGCTGAGGAGCTTGCAAAGTGCAGTTGGGCGGCCCTGGGTGGCCACATGCCTGGTGGGGGCAATGGGGCATACATCTTGGTATCTGTGCAGTTCCAACATTCCATCATCGCCCCTCCATGCATAGTTGTGGGAGCGGGGACGGGTGGCTGGGGCAAAATGCCTCGCAGCTGGTGGGGTTGGGGCACTGTGTTGCTGCTATGCAAGCCCCTCTGCCCTCCTCCTGTGGTGGCATTGCCCTGCTCAAGCAGGCACCTGCCAATGGTGTGGTTGCAAATTATTTTGACTGTGTCTCAAAATTGTTTTCCTATTGCAAGCACTGTCTCTCTTGGCCGTGGAGTGGCACATCTCTGCTCCCCCTGGTGGCCAGTTCGCTCCGTCCAATTTTGTTGTGCCACGCGTCAGCCGCAGGTCACTCGAATACACGTAGGATCCATCGATTCCAGGTTTTGGCTTCAACGCAATCAACGTGTGGTGACACGCGTCATCAATTTTGAGTGATGCGAAAGCACCAAGAAACCACCCAAACCAAAAATCGACAACTAAAATAATACAATACATATTGGTAAACTCACTAGCGTATGAACTACCAAAAGGGAACAGAACACGCGATTGTGCCATCAAACAATACAGAATCAAATATAAGATGAGCAGCTTCGAAAGCCATTGCAGAAATTTGAATGATTGCCGACAACGGTGTCGTGCACGAATGATGAGATACTCAACGAGGACTTTGCTGACTTTGACGGTTGCCGCTCTCTTCACGGTGACATCTATCTCGGCCTTCCATATACTGCAAACTCCGGCGCGAGCACCCACGACTGCAATTCGACACGAGAGGATAGAACACGACGCGAATCGGAGAGAACAAAGACTCTCTGCTGTTGTTGCTGCCACGGCTCCCAAGAGATCCAGAGCTACGATGGTCTTGAAAGTTTCTTCGGATGAAAACGACGACAACAAAGCACCAAGGTTCGGAAGACGACTCCAAAATTTGAAACAACGCATCCAATCCAGAAAAACCAAGACGATTCAAAACTTAAAAAAGCGAAACCGCCACCGCCGTGCCGCCAAGGTTGTCGCATTATCCCTGGCCTCGGCGGGCAGCATCGCCGGAATCATGAGCGGAGCTCCGGCCCCCGCCTTTGCCCGTAATCGCCAGGATATGATTGACAGCGGAGACATTATTTATTCGCTGCGACCAGGTGTCACCAAAGAACAGGCCGAGCAGCTGACCAGCGGCGTCATGCCCGACGAGGTTCGTGACAAGATCGATTCCAAAACCTCTGTTGGAGCGATCTCGGGTTATTCCAAGGAAGAGACGATTGAAAAGGCGAAACAAAAAAAGAGTATATACGGAGATTACGACGACTACGACGATGATGATTTCATCGCGGATGAACAAGAGTTTGGCGACTCTTCCTACGGAAATAGCGTGGAACCCCCCTCGAAACAGCGTCAAAAAGCATTCAGTTCCGAGGAAGGGGACGGCTCGAGCGAGATTTCCATGTCTACCAAATCAGTATTTTCGGGCATTAGCGAGGACACGACAAAGACCAAGCCTTCCTCGCTGTATCTTAAGGTATCCCTGAGCATGGGTGTACCCACATTCGGCTTCTTTGGAGTTCGAGATTACGTCCGCAACCGCAAGGAGGAGGAGAATGTCAAGAGGGCAATCGAGATTGTGGATGAACAACGCGCTGAATACTTTGGGATTGACAAAGACGGAAAAAATATCACAGCGACAGACGAGGATGACGAGACCGATGACGATGACGATGACGATGACGA
>Ga0115013_10001076_pt1 | contig 16011 bp, 14 predicted proteins | sample SouAtlMetagenome_2_FD_88686 | JGI IMG/M metagenome (GOLD analysis project Ga0115013, IMG submission 88686) | Marine eukaryotic phytoplankton communities from Atlantic Ocean - South Atlantic ANT15 Metagenome | ecosystem: Environmental > Aquatic > Marine > Oceanic | place: South Atlantic Ocean...
GAGTCAACTTCCAACCACGGCATAGCTGCATCAATTGCAGCTTTGATCGCCGATTCAGAAGGATCCGGTCCAAGATATGGTGATAGTGGAGCTTTCCATATTTCAGGTCGTTTCGGTGTCTCTTTCTTGGAATTCCCTTTTTCGTCGTCCTTGTTTTCAACCGTTTTCTTACTTTTATCAATAATCTCGTTTCCAAAGAGTCCATAGGCGCAGCATCCAACAGCAATACCATCGTCACCTGGATATGGTGAAATAAATGTGTTTTTAAATCCTAATTCTCTGGAAAGCTTTCCATTCAAAACTGAATTGAGTCCGACTCCACCAGCAATGCACAAATTTTCTTCACCAGTTTTTGTTTGAAAATTCTTGACAAAGTCCATAGTGATATCTTCAATGTCAACCTGAATACGGTGGGCAAGGGAGATTGCTTCAAGAGCTACCTTTGTAGGAAGTCTTGCTTCGTTTTCTTGTGTCTGGGCGTTTTCATCGCTATTATCTTGGCTATCGTCAAAGTCATACCGTCTCTTTGGTATTAAGTTTCCTTGGCCGTCAAATAAGTCCGCATCAGTTCGCGCAATGAGTGGTGTCCCCGAGATAGCATCATTATTTTTTCGAAATTTCTTCTCTTGATCTTCGCAATAAAGAGTTCCTTCCAGAATGCGTCTAGTCTCTTCGATAGGTTTTACCTCGACGGGCTCACTCTTAGGTACAAGAGACGGGTCCTTCTCCTCCCATGAATGAATCATCCAGGGAGCTAATCCCATAACCTTACCGCAAGCATTCCAATCACCAAATATATGAGACGAAGCTCTTGAGTACAATGCACCGACGCTATCCATATTTTCGAATCCATGATTATAAAGAGTAGGCGGCGATCGCTCAGGTGTGAAACGCTTGAAGATAGGTTTCAAGTCGATTGTATCTACTTTCTTTTCGAATTGATAGACACTTTCAGCCTCTCTCCAATCGAAAGGGGTAAATTGGGCTTGCTCAGCGAGGTCACTAGGTATACAATCGAAAGCAAAGCTTGCATCGCTATTTTCCCCATCTTCGTTGGTACCAGGAAAATCCAAATCGCTGACATAATGAGGGTCTCCTATTTTCTTTGCCTGTAACATAGTCCGATAAGTCTCTCCCATCCCGTCCATTACTATGACCAGTCCCTTGTCAAAGGGTGCTTGCGTCGCTGTAGAATAGGCATGTGCTAGATGGTGGGATATTTCTATTTTGTTGTCGTCACCAACCACATTAAGCAAGTTAAACTCATCGTCATACTCGTCGCCTTCTGCACCTCCATTGATATTCAAACCCACTTCCCACTTTAAATGCTGTTTATCCTTTTCCAGGGGAAGAATTCGATGATGGTGATTGTTCATCACGACCTTTTCGATAGCATCGTCATAATCTAAATCCAAGGAATCAAGGCAAGCTTCTACCATACTAGCAACGTTCCCAGCGTCGTGCTTTTTTCGAGACAGGCGTTCCTTAGATATGGCGAAAAGAACTTCTCCGGTTTTTGCATCGGCGGCACAAAGCGATGTATCATGGGTGTATTTATTGAGTCCGATTATGAGCTTGGTGTCTGGGGGACATGCCAACGAAGAAGAATATTGTCCAGAAGCATCAGAATCAAACGGATTCTCCGAATCCTCGTAGTAATCCAGTTCGAAGGGTGTCGACAAAAGTTCCATCGTCCTGTATCTCATACTATTGACATCACTCTCTATCGTCGTCGCCACCCATGCATTACATTCAAAAGAGCTCATGATGAACATCAACCAAAGTAAAACGCCCGCACACATCTTTAGGAATGACATTTTTCTCTTCACCTATAGGCAATAGTCTGAAAAAATATGAGCAATTCACTGCTATCTCTGCAACAGATGGGTTTATAATGCTTTTCGTTGATTGCTTCAAAATCCATGTGATGGCTGAAAGCATTCTTGAAAGGCCTGAAGTTTTGATGGCTCTCGAGCTTAGTGATTGGATTTTTAGTAGGGTTAGGATTATCGGGAGTAAGGTACTTCAATAGTGACAAAAAGTGCAGCATCTCGCTCTCTTCTAAAAATGTCCTTTTCTGCCGAGATCTCAAAACGTACTCCAGTAACATTTGTTTTCCAAGAAGCAGGAAGAGTGTTTTGATTGCCTTTATCAAGGGGAGTTAGAGTTTATAGAGCTAAACAAATACATGCCAACATGGTTCTGTCAACATCTCAGGTCACTCTGAAATCGTCGCAGCTCAAGGCTATACATCGGATGCTTGCCTTCAACGAAGACGTCGGTGCGCTAGAGGATGACTTTTCGCTACCACCTGCAGGGTCGTCTCATAATCAATGGAAAATCCTAATATATGACAAGGAATGTCGGAGCATTATTTCTCCCCTCCAGAGCGTTAGCCAGCTTCGTCGTCGGGGGGTCACGTTGCATCTATTACTGAATTCTGAACGGGAGCACATCCCCGACATTCCTGCTGTGTACTTTTGTCGACCCACGAAAGAAAATCTTGCGATTATTGCCCAAGACTGTGCCAAAGGACTCTATGGTCGATGTCACATAAATTTTGTGACAAAGCTGGATCGACCTCTCATGGAGGAATTTGCCAAGCTCGTTGTACAGTCTGGATCTCTAGAGAAGATTGCGGGCATTCATGATCAGTATTTGGATTTCGTTTGCTTAGAACAGCAGCTTTTTAGTCTGGCGAAGAAAGACTCTTACGCACTCTATAATGGGTCCGGGGTAAATGAGCAAATGATTGAAGAAGCTATGACTGATATTGCATACGGCTTGTTCAGTGTAGTTGCGACACAGGGCAAGGTCCCGATCATTCGTTGTCCGAAGGTGAGTGCTAAGATTCAATGGTTGAAATGATCTGCACGAGATTTAGTCATATATACTTTCCCGGTTTAAATTGTTCGATATTTATCCAATCTCATTGAAATTCGATCGCTCCGCCTACTTCAATTATGTGTTACCATGAAATTTGGAAATTTTTGGTGACCAGGGTGGTGCTCCTGAAATGGTTGCTCGAAAATTGAATCGAATGATAGCTGAGCATCCTACTTTGCTTCGCAACAAGTCAAGTGGTCTTCATCGCCCATTGCTTGTGATTCTTGACCGCAACACCGATCTGATTACGCCTATCCAGCACACCTCAACGTACCAGGCATTGATTGATGACATGTTGACGCATAACGCTAATAGGGTTGAATTTGATGTCACTACCGATACTGGGGGCAAACGCCCAAAGACTGTCAAAAAGAAATTCGACTTAGATCCAGATCAAGATCCTTTCTACAGTCGTCACAAATTTCATCCGTTCCCAGAGGCCATCGAAAGCAATGGTGCAGACTTAGAAGAAGTTACCGCGAAGGAACAATCCATTCGCAGCAAAGCAGCTGGTAATGAGGTGCCGGATCCATCGTCCTCCGCAACCGATTTAGCCACCGCGGTAGATTCGTTACCGGCACTCCTAGACCGCAAGAAGCAGCTCGAAATGCATACTAGTATTTTACAAGCAGTTATGAATGAGGTGGCGGCAAGAGATGTTCCTCAATTCTTTGAATTAGAATCTTCTTTGGCAACCGGTTCATACAACAATGATCCCAACGGTGCCAAGAAAGCCGTTCTAGAACTAGTAGCTGACTCAGCAAAAGGTAATCTTGATGATAAATTGCGATTGGTCGTCGTTTACGTGCTGACGACCAATGCGAAGACTGCGGATGTTGACGAAGTGGCAGAAGCATTGAAATCGGCCATGAGTGGAACGGGTGATGATGGAAAACCTCTTCTGGACAAAGAAGGCATTAGTCGTCTAGAGGTGGGTTCAAAGGCGCTTGCTTATTTGAAAATGCTTCGGTCTATGAATATGTTACCGCTATCATCGTCGCTCCAAGAGATAGAATCTACGTCGAGTACTGCTGGGTCAAGCGTTTTCTCGAGTGTCTTCAACAAGGCCACATCACAAGCGACTGGTCTGTTGGCGAAGGCAGCCGACAGGGTTTCATCCATGTTGGGGAAAACTCACAAACATTATGCAACTATGGTCGTAGAGAATCTGTGCGAAATGAAACCAGGTACAGAAGATGATGATTACCTTTATCTTGATCCCCGAGTGAAAGGTGATGTCGATGTTCAAAAGCTTCGCACCATGAGTCGATCTCCAGTAAACGAGACGACTGCATTTGTAATCGGTGGTGGATGTTATGCAGAGTATCAAAATTTACAAATGGTTGCCAATGAAAGAAGAACTGTAAGTTATGGAAGCACTGAACTATTGGATGCGGGCGAATTTTTGGCGCAGCTTGGAAAGCTTGGCTAGATAAAATAGATTAACGCCACATTACAGTAATAGTTTAGCTGAATCTTAAATTAGTTCGAATATTCGTCTAGCCTGCAACTCTTAGTAGCAGATATTTCTATTGATGAATCAATCATTCATGGTGAATCTTAAAGTGATGTTGAGTTCTGTTGCATCGTTTACAGAACGACTTCATTGATTTAGTCACCTAGCAACTATTTTCTGTTTGCAGGGAATACTTCTTCGTTTCTTTTGTGGTGACGTATTTGGATTGCTGTCTGTGGTGCGATCGTGATGCAAAGTCATCGAGTTGCTCTGTTTCTTATTTTTCGAGTCGCGTTTGTCTCCCTGTTGCCTATTGCTCTTGGATGCGACGGTCGCTTGTGACAGCTCATGTCCACCGCCATTAAAAATCGCTTCCTTTGTCAAATTTTGGTCAATCAAATTTTTGCAGTTGAAACCATTAGAATTCGTGGTAGGAAGTATTTTGTGCCCTTCGGTTACTCTAGAGCTGGCAACATGGGCCACAAAATCTTTTCGATCCATCAGGTGGGAACCCATTGATGTCTTATAATCCATGTCCATCCCCAAATCCCACAAAGTAAATCCCAGTTTACACAATAAGCCACCCAAGCTAGCTAACTGCACTGATCCAGCACTATCTTGCGCTGAGAACCCTGTAAGACTGGTATATATGTCTCCAACTGTGTAACCCAATTCACCCGCTACTAATTCTTCTGTCTCGTCATTCCAAACCTCTATAGAGTACAATCGGACAGGAGCCTCTTCAACTTTTGTCATGTTGGCACGAGGGTTCACAATCGCATTGACTTGTCCAGCATCGTGTATTTCTTTGAAGAGTCGCACTAATTCTGGGTACAACCAACACCGCGAGCCGTGCTGTCGCCGACATCCTTCCACGACACGGTCGAAGCATTGGTTCGTCGTGAATCGAAATTTCTTCGATTTTTTCCGAATAGACTTGGAAACATGTAATGCCTCCGGCAATGACACGACGCATCGTTTGCGATGAAGTTTCGGTAAGATGACACCCTCCGTTGCAATAGGCAAGAACCCCTCCATCATGAGAGCAGCTACTAATCGATAATGATAAACGCGAGTATAACAGAACTCGTCATGATACGGTATAACGAATTGCTTCAAATATTCGGGAATCCATCTCTCCAGGTTATTTTCCTCTCCTTCCTCATCTTCACTGTCATAAAGTTCTCCACTAGTCATGTTGGATCTTGTTTCTATTGAATGAAGAATGATTGCAAAGGTGTTGTTGGAGTGAAAAGAGACGAAAGAGGATGTGGCAAGTGTCTCAGTGTCAGGTTTTGTTTTTCTCGAATTCTTTAAAGTCACACGCGAAGTGCACGTTCTCCCCCAAATCACGTCATTTTAGGGGAACAAAAAACCCTTTTCAAAAAATTTCAAAGTGACGTTTTTGTGAAAGTTTCGCGTGGAACCGCCAGTTCAACCTGTGAATTGTTCTTCATCCAAAAAGCTTTTCATATTGAGGACACAACATCTCTGTTTTCTTGTCGATTTGTCGCTTCTTTATGAACAAATCTTTAGGGAAGAGGAATAATATCAAAGCGATCACCAAAATGAACCTCTCTATTGCTCTTGCTCTTATCCTTTCAGCGGCCCCCACTGCATCGGGGTTTGCTCCTGTATCATCATCAACATCGTCAAACACGAATCTTAATGTTGTGTCGGGAAGTTCTGGGACGGGAGAGGGATGGATTGAACCTTCTGCTCCTGTGAATAGTGAGGAATCCCTTAAACTCACGCTTGAAAAATCATTGGAGGGAGCATCCTTCCAAAAGCGACTTTCTCTTTTGGGATCAACGGGATCTATCGGTACTCAGACGCTGGATATTGTCGATGCATGCCCTGATAATTTCGTCGTGGACGCTCTGTCGGCTGGTACAAATTCAAAACTAATGACCGAACAAGTCTTAAAGTATAACCCAAAGGTTGTTTCGATGGCAACAGCGGATGCTGCACAAGAATTGAAGTCTAACTTGGAAGACGCTGGTATCTCCAAAATGCCAAACATTATGCACGGTGAAGAGGGTATTCTTGCGGCGGCCACGATTGATACGGCGGACACGGTAGTCACTGGAATTGTAGGTGCAGCTGGACTGAAACCCACCATCGAAGCTATCAAATTGAAAAAAGATATCGCACTCGCCAACAAAGAAACACTCATTAGTGGTGGGCCCGTCATCAATCCTCTCGTCAAAGAACACGGTATTAATCTCCTCCCAGCTGATAGTGAACACAGTGCCATATTTCAATGCCTACAAGGTGTCCCTGAGGGTGGTCTGCGACGTGTGATTCTAACTGCCTCCGGTGGGGCTTTCCGTGATTTCTCGAAGGATGAACTCTTCAACATGTGCCGAGACGATCCTCGTGCCGTCCAGGCCAAGGCAACGACCCACCCAAATTGGGACATGGGTGCCAAGATTACCCTAGATAGTGCCACCATGATGAACAAGGGATTAGAGGTAAGCTAATCGTTACAAACTGTATTGGCACATGGCCGGGGTTGATTTCCCTCATGTAAATGAAGAGTCGTCACACTCACAAATTTTTGCAATTAATTTTTCGGTACGTCTTTTTCCCATGTGTGTAGATCATCGAGGCACACTACTTGTTTGGAGCTAGCTATGATGACATCGATGTTGTCATTCATCCTCAGTCAATTGTTCACTCGATGATTGAAACGAAAGATACCTCCTGTATTGCTCAAATGGGCTGGGCAGACATGAGACTTCCTTTAGTGTACTCTGTTTCATGGCCCCACAGATTGGAGATGCCTTACAGGCCTTTAGACTTGGCAGAGGTTTCCCAAATGACCTTTATGAAGCCCGATCACGAAAAATATCCATGCATTGAATTAGCTTACGAGGCAGGTAGAGCTGGTGGTACAATGACAGCGGTTCTTAACGCCGCCAACGAAGCAGCAAATGAATTATTTAGAAAGGATGTTGGACTCGGCTTTTTAGATATCCCGAAACTCATCGAAAGTGCTATGGAAGCACACAAAGATGATCACAAGACAAAGGACGTGACATTAGAGGACATTTTATCATGTGACGAATGGGCACGCAAATTCGTTATGGAGAAAAGTGAGACGATGATGGAACCTATGTTCACTGCACGCTAATATGGCTAATTGAACTATGCTAATTTTTAACCAATTGTGATTCTTATTCAATTGTGGTTGTCCTGTTTTTTTCCCGTAGGCCAAACGATGAGGGATCGGTTTATCGGTGATGTTGGTGTCAACCCGAATAAAGAACCAATCTTCCTCACAGATCTTGTCGAAGCATAGAAATAAATCGGGGCGTAATGAATCGCTAATAATTTTACATCTAAATCCACATCTAGGACTTTTTTCTTCTTTTATGATTTCAAAAATAGCAGCATAGCCAGAAATTGGCAAATGATTGCTTTACAAATACAGCCGATGCCAACAAAAACAAAAATGGACCGACCGCAAGCAAAAATAGTCTCATGGTAGTTCAAGCGCCTTCTGATCTCTGAACACATGGTATTTCCAGCGCCTTCTGATCTCTGATTACCATTAATTTCTTGCTAGAGTGTCCGACATGATCACCCCAAATTGGGGATAAGACGTCTTCATTTCTTTTAATTTCTTCTATCCCTTCAATTGAAACTTTTTGGTTAACAGATGATAGAGAATTGGATCGTTCAAAAACTGGAGCAAGCTCATGAGAGGACTCTTGCCACCCCCCACCTCTAGCAGGAGTAAATTTGAGCACAGTATGTAGTGGGACCTCTATTTGCATCGCCTCCTCAACTGGTGACTTCCGGAAGTATGCAATCAGCATTTGCAAAACTGAAACATGGCTTATGACAAGAGTGGGAATTACTTGTTGCTCGAGATCCACAACAGCAGATGCAAGACGAGAAATCAGATCCTTGTACGATTCGCCTCCGGGAAATCTAAGGAGAGCAGCGGTAGAAAAAAATTTGCAATCGCCTTAGTTTGCGCCAAATTTTTATCCCACTTTGAAAAATCCATTGAAATTGTATAGCCTCTCCAGATACGTACCTTGTTACGAAAGGATCTTTCTCCAAACGACTGTACCATTCCGGATGCGCATTTTGAATTTCAAGTAGTTCCTTCCCTGAAAAGTCTCCTTTGTCCATTCTTAAAGAATAAGAGTAGGGAAAGAATATTAATATTTGAATCGATGAAGCCATTTGTCAATATTAATACAAATTTGCGTTTCAACTTACGGATTCAAGGTAGACAGTTCGTCAACAGGAAAATCGGTTTCGTCCCAGCAAACTGTTTCGACTGCCCTAGGCATCGTGCTCGAGTAAATTTTCAACGGAAATTGCGAGTTCGAACCAATGGTTGTTGCAGAAAATGCAGGTACCACACCACTAATCGACGTTCCAGTTTCGGACATATCACATACGCTCGCCCGTTTCCGCAGAAAATTCATCGATTCTTCACACACGAATTCATACAAGGCCTCAGAGAATTTCTTGCCTTGGGGGCCCAAGCTATCTCCCCTCAGAAGCCTTTTCTGCGTGTTGCGTGAAAGATTTGAGAAATCATTTGATCCAAGACTCATATTGACAGCTGTCACATAGTCATCATGATCTGTGCTGATATCCGACAAAGTTTGTCCCGGACGGCATAAAAATATTGGCCTTGTTCCTATGTTCCATGCCATCAATGCGGGAACAATAACCTTTGACATGCGACCGTAGCAATGGTTGACCAGTAATTTGGTTGAAAGATTGAAAATTTTTATGTAGGAGAGAGAATCGTCAGTGATAGTTTCGTACTGTTGTTCGTACTGTTTCACACGTTGTTTCAAATCTTTTATAGCTTCTTGTTCGTCCATATTTTTGTAGTCGGGAGAATTTGAGACTTTGAATCTAAAGTTTTCTAGCAAGAGTTCTTCATCGTCGCAAATCGATTCTACAAACACTACACCCGTAGGCTTGCCTGGTCGCTTTGCAGGATTTGTACACTCTTCGAGAATCCACCTCCTTCTCTTGTCTGTGCTATTCGTGGCGTCAAAGATTGCGATTCGGTCTCGATTCTCATGAAAGGATGCATTTGAATTTTTTGAATTTATGCTACGACCAGATGAATTTGAAGTAGGTGAATTCGAACTAGGTTTGCATTCATCTTCAATGTCTACTTCTTCTTCTCCGTCTATCCATCGAAGCATGTCACGCAAGGCAAACTCTGCTACTTTCTCCCTTAAAATACGTGCATCCTTATTGTCGGCGGAGAAAAAGTTCGCATCACAGGCCCCTCCCGATGCTTCTCGTCGATATTTTCCTACATTAAATATCTTACAATGGCTTCCGTGCCATTCCAAAAAACCGAGGAGCTTCCTTGCGACAAAAGATTTCCCACGAGCCGGAAGACCAACCAGTACAATTATCAATCGGGTGGAGTTTTTCGTCAGCCGTCTTCTCTGTTAGTGTGCCATTTTGGCAGGGTAGAAAATTGATGAATGAAATTCGAAGCAAGAGTAAATATGACTGCATTAAATATTGTCTCACTTCAAAACGTGCACCGTAAAAGAAAAAACTTACTGCTTCCAGACGCTTGATAATCAAAGCTGTATCTGTTGAAGCCTCAACGCTCCCAGAATTATAATAATCAGGTATGGATGACTTTGTGGCAGAATCAACATTCGCTACTTCTACCATAGTGAATGTGACTGCTCGAAGTGCGAGCGCGACTTCAGTGATAACGATCTGGGATGGCCCGTTTCAAAAGTATTCCAACCAACTAAGAATTCGAAACGCGTCGTCGCTTTGGTTTACTTTTTTTTCTAACTCGAATTTGTTTTCGAAGTTCCAATTATTAGATGAAGATAACGTCGTATGCTTTATCAATTACCCGTTCGTTTTTCCCCGGATCAAGATGGCGATATGATCTACAATTCTGGTACCGTAGTGCTTTGCGGAGGTGCTGAAATGCAGAATTAACAACAGGTGATGGAAAATTCGAAAGAAGAAGAACGGATATTGCAGTATCATTTCCATCACATTCTACGTGTCGTGCATGCCTTCCATTTTGCGCTTTCCAAGCGCGCACGCCCGATTGATTTGAATTGCAAGAACCCGAGGGGAATCAGAGCACACAGCACTCCAATTGCAAATGTCCAACCCCTGCTGGCAGATGTTAGTCTGTTGGGAAATGGGAGAGATGAAGACACCAGAGGAGGTGAGCAGGCCCCTGCTGTTGGAGGCCAGATGGCCATTGTACCCACTGCCCCCCTCTCCCACCTCCGGGTGGCAAAGGCTGTGAGGCCACCCAGAGGGTGCCCACCCTTTGTGCTCTGCTGTTTGATTTGGTGCGGAGTATACGTGGAGGTAGTGTCTCAAATCACCACCAGACAGGGAGGGAACAGCCAAACCCCAAGCATCAACTCTGCTGCTGCAGCAACGATGGGGAGTTGCAGGCCAAGACTAACATAGATTCTTTGCATTTCGTGAGCTCCACTCATCGCACGGGATTTTTTGGAAAAAGGATGAATCGAGAGGCGGCAGTTGTTGTGACATGGGAGAAAATTGAAAATTGCTATCAACTCCACCTTCAGATATATTCTGCCTCTTCATCGCCGTCCTCATTTCGACGATAGCCAGATCAGTGCAATAGACGGTGAGGAAGTTCTTAGCACGGAGATTTATACCGAGCCAGATAAGCAATCCCAATTGTTTCTGTCGATCGACGTGAAGCGTCTCGCCGTTTGACAAAAAGAAATTTGAAGAATGATCCAGGGAAATGCCAATAATCAACGGTTTGACCCTCGATTTTCGGGCGGACGAGGACGGGGTCGTGGGACTATGAACCCACCCATGACCAATGGGCCTGGGAGAGGGTCTCCACATAGAATGGGAGGATATCGCCAACCAAATGGTGGGCGAGGAGGTACCGTGAATAATTTTCCACCAATGGGAAGAGGGCTATCGCATCAGGTATTTGGAAGAGGGAGAGGGAGAATCGGCAACTTTCAGCAGCAATATCAAAATTCACAGGGACCACCTGTATTGCGTGGGGCCCCTTTTCCCGGAATGGCAGGAAGAGGACGAATGAATTCGGGGTATCATTCATTTAATAATGGTAGAGGGGCGGGAAGGGGCAGAAATAATATACCTGGAAGGAATACATTTGGAGCAAGAGGCGGGCAACATCTAAGGCCCCCTCCTCCACCTCCTCCAGGAAGAGGTATTGGACAGGGAATCGGTTTCCCTCCTCCACCGCCGCCACCACCGCAACCAAATGTTCCTTTCCCACAGCCTGGAGCTCAACTAGGACCATCTTTCCAGAACGGAATGAAGACGTCATCATCGTCATATGGAATGACACCAGGACCGACGATAGGCAATCAAGCACAACAACCTCAAAATGGATATCATCATCAACAACAACAACATCAACAACAATATAAAGTACAGCCGCAGCTACCAGTAGTGCCAGCAGCTTCCTCTCAGCAGCAGCAGACTCGAGCTACAAACAATATCAGCTATGGAAATTACCAGCAAGGCACAAATCCCACTCACAAACCATATAACCAAGCACAATTTCCAATGGGCACGCAACAGCAACCCGCTTCAGCGATAATGCAGCACAATAATTCCACTTCTGTTGTAATGAGTAGTCCTTCTGCTCAACAAATCAAAGATGCCTGGAAAGAATACACTGCACCTAGTGGTGTTAAATATTACCACAACGAACTTCTGAAAGAAAGCACTTATCAGAAGCCCGATGCTTTAAAGGACAATTCATCAGCAAATTCTTCAAGTTCTATCGCAGCGAGTACAGCAACTTCATCATCGCAGAAACGAACATGGCAGGAACATATAGACACTAACACTGGCCGAAAGTATTATTCAGATGGTGCTCAAACTACGTGGGAAAAACCAGCAGATTTCGTATCGCCCGAAACTATTGTAGCAAACACATCTCTACCTTCAAAAAGAGAAGAAAAGAATGTTTCTGGAAAGCCTTTTAAGAAGAAAAAGACGGACTCTTCGACTGATGAAGGTGGTAGTAACGGCGATACATTCGCTAACAAGAAGGAGGCTACCACTGCCTTCAAGGGCTTTTTATTAGCCAAAGGAATCTCACCAACAATGAAATGGAACGAAGTTCTAAAAGTCTGTGAGTCTAATTCACGATGGGACTCATTCAAGGAGACACTTTCAATGGGAGAACGGCGGCAGGCACTTGCAGAGTATCAAACAAAACGGTCGAACGAAATACGAAACGAGCAACGTCAAGAACGCGTTCGTGCGAAAGAAGCCTACGTGCAAATGTTGGCTAATGTTTTACCATCAATACCTGGCTTTTCGGCACGTACATCAAGATTTCTGGACATTCGAGACACCTTGGCAAAGGATGATAAATTCTTTGCGGTAGAGGATGAAAGCACTCGCGAGTCATTATTTCTTGACTTTTGTGATGACTTTAAGAAACGGGAAGAACGGACCAAACGGAATAAGAAGCGGGAAGCACAAGAGTCCTTTGTATCTTTTCTCGGCGAAAGAGAAGAAGGGGGTAGTCTATCGTATGCTTCGACATGGGAATCATTTCTACTGTCGTTGTCTGCAGAAGATAAAGCAGATGCTCGTTTTCAAACATCCAACTTATTAAATGACTCTGATAGACAGCTCTACTTTGCAGACTATGTCCTCACGTTGCAAAAAGCAGAAGATGATAAACGGAGGAGAATCCAAGATGCGCGAAGACGTGCAGAAAAGGCTCAGCGTGATCAATACCGAGATTTGCTGAGCCAAATGGCTGCTAACGGCAAGATATTTCCTTATTCACATTGGAGGGATATTAAAGATTCATTAATAGAGGAAAATTTCCTCAAGCTTGTCGAATGTCAAGATCGAAATGCACCTCGTGACATATTTGAATTATTCATAGACGAGTGGGATGAAGTTTATCGGCGGGAGCGAAACTTTTTGTCTCGGTTACTTCATCCTCCTGACCGGCCAGATATTGTGATATCAGCGGGGACAACCTTTGAAAGCTTCAAGGAGACTGTTATAAAGGAGGCTGAATATTCACCCGAAATCCAAAATGAAACGCTTCGGATATTTAATAAAGAAGATCCCATTTCTAGTGCTCGGCTACTTTTTGACGAACTTTCTGCCCAAAACGGAAGCAGAAAGCGACCTGGAGGCTCGAGACGGGGCTCTACGAATGATGACTCTAGTGAAGATGAAGGTGAAATTATCGAAGATGGAGAAGTAATCGACAGTGATAGTAATAATATCGAATCGAAGTAACCAACACCACATCAAAATAAAATCTACAGTTAATAGATTTATGGAACAAATGATCAATATGATCTGCCTGTACCAAAAGTTTTTGAGGTTCTTTCTTGCTTGTTCAATGATTTGTTTCCCACACTAAATCTTTTCGTTAATCCTTTCAAGGTTACTATATCATAATAGTTTTGTCTACATTGAACTCAGATGCTTACATCTAGTAGTCTGCTGCTCGTTTGGAGCTGAATTAAGGTTTTATTTGAAGTCTGACATTATTACGTCACCTTTTCGCGCATCAAATATTTGAGATATCTCCGCGCGTAGTTGAAATTATTGTTACCTCATTTTTGCGCCAACAAAAATACCTGTACGAGATTCAACGAAGCGGACTCTTCTCACTCAGCTGCAACCAACACATTCTATCGTACATACAAAATCGATTGATGATACGAATGGTTTATATTTGATTCATTCATCCTGGAATCAGATAATATTCCAAACTTGTTAACCTTTTCGACTGCAATATCTTGAAAATAGAAGCAAGATTAGAGACGAAAAGCGACTTGTCTAGGAGCTTCTCTTCGCCACTCTACGGAACGCATAGTGGACGGTGGCTATGAACGAAGTTTCAAGACGAGAAGGAAAAGTATCATCAACAAACAATCAGTTGCAAAAGTCCGAGAATCAAAGCCCGGATAATTTGCAATTCAAAGTGAAAAAGTCGAGCGGGACCAGAAACATCAGTGAAAAGATGAATGGTACGGAAGAGCCCACGGAGACGACGTCCGCCTCAACAAAAAACTTCCAGGACGAAGTTCGACAGTGGTTTACCGCTATGTCACCAGAGGAGCGATCTGCCGCCTTGGGGTTTGAAGACGACTTTCCCGTGTTGGCTGCTCTCATTGCCCGAACAGCAAGCTCTGGGTCGACTTCTTCGGAGGGCAACGACGACAAAACCAACGATAGCAGTCGTTGCGAGGAGCAACGCAGTACCATCAGCATCCAAGAACCGATTTCTACATTGCCCCCTAAACGGACGACAGACAAACTCTTTCCCAACGGTACGTAATAATGAGAAAACGCGCGAACCTCTGTTTCAAAAATTTCTATCGTGCTGTGTACGCTCTTTCTCGTAAGGTCCTACGGCACCCGTGAATTCCCCAACAACATCTGGACCATGGTTATCTTCGCTGCCCTTCGAATTTCGTTGTCCTTCGAATCTCGTCGTCATGATTGCAATTATTATTGCCATTTTCTTTTTCCAATCAACTCCAATCTCTTCCGTAACTTACAATTCGATGTTGATGTTGCTTTATTACGATACCTTTAATACGATTGACAGGAAATTGTAATTGGGAGGCTAGGATTGCGATAGAAAATATCGAGAATACATGGAAAGAAATTATGTGTGGAGAAACAAGTACCTCCGAAGCTAATCAGATGAAGTCTAAGAATAAGACGACAAACCAAAACGACAAAAATAGAAACAGCGAAGTAACTCTTGGGAAGGCAAATAACCATGTTGAGTCGATAGACGGCATTGATTCGAACGCCATGAAGACCCAGGTAGAAGCTTCTAGCAGCAACAATACAACATTAGACGATGCAAGCAACAATGGGGTTGTTTCAGATGCTTACAGGATACCAAACGAGGGAATAGAAGGGGAAGGGAAAGCTACATCTACTTTGGCTCAGGATGATGACAAAGTTCCGCGAACAAGCGTCATATCTGAATCTTGTAAGCCCGGGGATGAGGGAGAAACGGGAAAAGCAGACATCAATTCCGATACGGACTCTACTTATCGAGAATGTTCTGCTAATGATGCTACTAATTCATCAACTGCTACACACGGGATCGAAGCAGATCTAAATAACAGTAGGAGAATCGCCGAAGTCATGGATAATACACGCTGTATCTTTCCGGCTTCTTCAAAAATCACAACAGCCGCAAATACCGGGAATCATATTACACCGAACGAGCTATCTCTACAACATACACGAAGACAAACACAACCATTTATTTCAATCAATCCATCATATCTTCAATCTGTCACAGGTGACGAACTTCTCGTCGCATTTGATGAGATTATGGCGATGGCATTTACAAACCCATCTTCGGACGAACCCTGTTCATTCATCCTCCCAGAGGAGGCAACATCTGCTTCCTGGATTGATCTTGTCCGTTCTTACGCAACAGGATCTGGTTCACCGCAATCAATACCGCTCTACATATTGGTTCTTTGTCGGTTCCAACTTTCTCTTGCGAAGTCGTACTCCGAGCGTAATCACACACAAGAAGACTCTAGTGATAAGATCAGTGACTTGCACAGTATATCTCATAAAGCTGCATCAAAATGGTTATCGGTACTGATGTCCAGAATCAATGAGCTCGAGAATACCCAATCATTTGA
>Ga0115013_10001077_pt1 | contig 16011 bp, 13 predicted proteins | sample SouAtlMetagenome_2_FD_88686 | JGI IMG/M metagenome (GOLD analysis project Ga0115013, IMG submission 88686) | Marine eukaryotic phytoplankton communities from Atlantic Ocean - South Atlantic ANT15 Metagenome | ecosystem: Environmental > Aquatic > Marine > Oceanic | place: South Atlantic Ocean...
CACTCATGAAGGTACCAGAGTCGGTGTTGGCACTCTTTGCGAGCGTCGAGACGTCGCTCCTCGACCGGCCGGAGCTGCTCGACAAGGTGCTCGACGAGGTGCAGGGCAACCTGGCGAAGATCAGGCGGCCGCACAACCAGAAACGGCCAGGGTGCGTCCTCGAGATCACGCGGCTCCCTTACAACAAGAAGCGTGCCGCCTTCTGTGACCCTGACCACGAGCACCACAAGGCGACGCGCATGGCGGTCCACCTGGAGCTCGTGGGCGAGGGCATGCAAGCCGCCCGCACGGAGCTGATTGAGGCGGTCACAATCGACGCAAATGAGCTCGCGGAGAGCCGCGAGGCCTACCACAACGCGCAGCACGCGGATCACGCCAAGGTCTACGCGCTCGTCGAGGCGGAGGTGGAGCGCCGGCGCCTGGTGCACGGCATCCCGGCGCCCAAGCCGCGCAACCTGGTCGGCGAGGTCGAGGAGGTCGACTCGGACACGGAGAAGGAGATGAACGCCGACGTCCAGACGCTCCATGAGGCGCGCGCCAAGGCGCGGCAGGAGATCGGCTCGCGCTACCCCAACTTCAACGAGTTTGCCACCGAGGCGCGGCGCGAGAAGGTGGAGCGCAAGCGGCAGCAGCAGGCGGCGGCCGACGCGAAGGCGGAGGAGGCGCGCGTGGCAGGCGAGAAGGCGACGCTGGCGACCCTCAGGAAGCGCACGGCGGACCGCTGCAAGGGCGTTCACACGGCGACCGAGGAGCGCCTCCAAAAGGTCGCCGCGGCCCGGGCCGCGGCCCGTGCGGAGGCCCAGGCGGAGGCCGAAGCGAAGGCATTTGCGCAGAAACTCAGGGAGGTCGATGCGACCGATGAGTGGCTCTAAGCACACCTGAGACCGGGGTGTAGCGCGTGGGTAGGCCGTGGGCGTGTGCATGAAAAATCCAATAAATTTTTCCAATAAGTCAAATATTGGGCCGGTCCGAAGGGTCGGCCGCACATCTTCCAAGCACCGAGGGCGTGCTTGGAAGATTGTGTCTTCCTCGGCCGGGACCCGTCCGTGAATATCCCCCCTCCCCCTCACCGGCGCACAATCTTCCAAGCACGCCCTCGGTGCTTGGAAGATGCACGACCGACCCCTCGGACCGGCCCAATATTTGACTTATTGGAAAAATTTATTGGATTTTTACCTATCCTCACAGAGCGGACTCACGACCACGGCAATCGCAATCGTGTCCCCACGCTGCGCCTGCGCACGCGGCGCGCGAAAGCTGCAGAGCGACAGGTTGCTGCCCGCGCTGTCGTTGCTCGCCGTCGAGAAGGAGGAGAAAGAGGAGGAGCGCGACGAGGCGGAGGGCGTCTTGGGTCTTCGCGCGTTGAGCTCGTACGCACGTCGCGGCGCCTTGGGTGGCGCCTCGGAGGCAGACGTCGACGCCTCGCTCGCCGTTGCAGCCGCCGCCTCCTCCGCCGCGGCCGCGGCCGCGGCCGCCGCCGCCGCCGCCGTAGCCGCCATAGCCGCCTTTTTGCGCTTGCGCGGCGTCGCCTTATCCAGGAACCGATCGGCCGTGCAGACGTCGGGGAGGAGGATGCGCTCCATGCGCACCGCTGCCGCCACCGACGCCCGGGCGGGCGCGCCACGGCGCAAGCGCTTAGCGCGGCGCCAACGCCTTTCCAAACTTAGAAGGCGAATCCGCGCGGCTTACCTTTCTTGGACACACAACCCAAACGTTTTCTTAAAAACGGCACCATATACGGCGCGCCCTAAACGGGAGTAGCACACGACATGGTTTCTTGCGCGCGCGCGCCGCCTCTCTCGAGAGGTAACGGCCGCGAATAGGGATTTTAAAATAGCGCCACGCCGAGCTCGGGTGAGACGGTGGCGGCATTCAAAACTGGTTGCAGCTCGTCGATGAAGCTGCTGAGGGCCACGGGCGCGATCTTGTGCTCTGCACAGACCGTGTCGAAGGCGACGCCTGTCGTGTCCTCCTTCTTCTTGATTTTGGTAGTCGCCGCGAGCAGGGCGACGGCGAGGGCATCGATGGGCCACTGCGCGTCGCTCGCCTTTGGCGTGCTGGGGCCGACCGGCTGGCGCGCCTCCGTAAGGAACTTGAGGACTTTGGGGCACCGCAGCGAGACGAGCACCTGGTTGCGCACGTTTGCGGGTGTGAAGGTGATCTGCTCAAAGACGACCACGCGGTCGCGCAGCTTGAAGGTGAGGTCGCCCGGGTCGGCCGCGATTCCTGAGCGGTGCGCCTCAGGCGTCGTGTTGATGCTCGCGGGCATGCGGAGCAGGGCCGGTGGCGGCGGCTCGGGCGGCTTGCACGACTTGCAGGTCTGCGCCTCCGTCCACCGCGAGATCATGCCGAGTGCCGCGGCGATCGAGAGGCGCTGCACCGACCCGCTGTGCGTGAGGTTGAGCTCCTTGACGCTGGCGAGCATCTGCTCGAGCTGCATCTTGGTCACGTCGGTGGAGATGGAATCGAGCGTCGCCATCGTGGTGACGGGGCTCGCGCTGCTCGACGCGTTGCACAGGTTCTCGAGCACGCTCTGCACGATGCAGACGCCGACAAGCGCGTTGGAGCGCTCGGAAAGCGACATCTGGCAGTTCGTCACCCCGCAGTGGCTGCGGTGCGTCACCGAGGCGGAGTAGATGCGGTTGGCCTCGCGCCGGATGTGGCGCAGGATGTCCTGGTGGGCCGAGTGCAGGCTCTGGTTGATCACCTGCTCGACCACGATCAGGATGGCGCGCCGCTTGCGCGCGTCGCGGCTGTCGCCCTCGATCACCTCGCGCGCATCGCGCGCCTGCTGCGTCTCGACGCGCCCTTGGGCCGCGGCGAGGTCGTGCTTGGCGATGACGCCGCGCGGCATGCGCGTGCCCCCCATCGCGCGCACCTCGCGCTGGCGACGCGCCGCGGCGCTCTCGGGACCGTTGACCCACGCGTGCATCGCGTCCGTGCGCGGGTCGCGGTCGTTCGCCTCGCCCGTGCGCGTGGGGTCGTCCTCCTTGGCGCAGTTCTTTTGGCGATCGCTTGAGACCATCTTGCCCGACGACACGGCGCCGCAGCGGTTGCACGCCACACCGCCATCGGCGCCCGGCTCAAGGCACGACGGATCGGTCCAGCCGCAGCCCAGGCACTGCCACCCGTCGACCTCCTCCTGCGTGGCGCGCGTTGGTGCGTGCTCCCACGCGGCGGCGTCGGCGGCGGAGGCGGTGGCGCTCGCCTCTTCGAGGCACCAGGCGCGGCTGTCGAGCGGGGCGCTGGCGGACTTTGCAAGTGGCAGCGGCGTCGGCACGAGCGGTGAGCGCACGCGCTCGGCCGCGGCGGCGGCGCCTTGATCGGGGGTGGGAATGCGGATCGGTGCGAGAAGGTTGGGAGGGCAGTTATCGGGCGGTTTCCTATAGACGTCCGCGAGTCCGTAGCCAACGGACGCGCTCGAGGAGCGTCCCTTGCGGCGCAGGATGTCCTCAAGCACGCTTGAGGAGGAGTTCGACTTGCGGATGGCAGCTGTGGGGACGGGCGACGTGCTCTTGGGGCGCGGACGGTCCATCGCGTCCGTCGCCAGCGCACCACGGCGCCTCTTGTGTCGGCGCCCTCGACGCGCCGCACGCGCCGCACGCGCCCGTTGCCGCCCACGCCGCACTGTTGCGAGGGTACAAGTCGAACGTTTTCAGAAGGATTTGGAAACTTCTCGTCCGGGCCGGGGCACAGTCTTCCGGTCCGAGGCCAGGTTGCCAAATATTGCCGAAAAAAAAGTTAACAGATGAAATTTGCCAAATATGACACCGCCTACCTGCCTACCCGTCTATTTGGCAGATTTGGTTCTCGTCGAAGGCGCATCAGTCGCCTCAGTCGCTGTCGCTGTCGTTATCCAGTCCCGGCGAGCTTGGCGAGCTCATACTCCATCGAGTCCGAGTCGCTGTCGCTGTCGTTATCCAGCCCGGAGAGCTTGGCGATCTCGTCGTAATCGGCGCGGTCTCCGGGCACAAACTCCAGCGCAAAGCCGTTCTCCTGCACGGCGAGCTTGGCGATCTCGCCGTAGTCGGCGCGGTCTTCGGGCACGTAATTCAGCGCCTCGCCGTTCTCCTGCACGGCGAGCTTGGCGATCTCGCCGTAGTCGGCGCGGTCCTTGGGCACCTCCCGCAGCGCCTGGCCGTTCTCCTGCACGGCGAGCTTCGCGATCTCGCCGTAGTCGGCGCGGTCTTTGGGCACGTACTCCAGCACCCAGCCGTCATGCTGCACGGCGAGCTTCGCGATCTCGCCGTAGTCGGCGCGGTCTTTGGCCACGTACACCAGCGCAACGCCCATGGTCTCCACGGCGAGCGCGGCGATCTCGCCGTAGTCGGCGCGGTCTTTGGGCACGTGCCCCAGCGCCTCGCCGTTGGTCACCACGGCGAGCTTTGCGATCTCGCCGTAGTCGGCGCGGTATCCTAACACATACTTCAGCGCCTCGCCGTTGTCCTGCACGGCGAGCGCGGCGATCTCGCCGTAGTCGTTGCGGTCCCCGGTCACGTAAAACAGCGCAAAGCCGTTCTGCTGCACGGCGAGCTTGGCAATCTCGCCGTAGTCGGCGCGGTATTCGGGCACAAACTCCAGCGCATAGCCATTCTGCTGCACGGCGAGCTTGGCGATCTCGCCGTAGTCGGCACGGTCGTCGGGCACGCTGTACAGCGCACGGCCGTTCTGTTGCACGGCGAGCTTGGCGAGCGAGCCGTAGTCGTCACGATCCGTGGGCACGTTGTACAGCGCGCTGCCGTGCTGCTGCAAGGCAAACTTGGCGATCTCGCCGTAGTCGGCACGGTCTTTGGGCACGTGATACAGCGAGCTGCCGTGCTCCTGCAAGGCGAACTTGGCGATCGAGCCGTAGTCGGCACGGTCCGTGGGCACGTGAGACAGCGCGCTGCCGTCTCGCTGCACGATGAGCTTGGCGATCTCGCCGTAGTTGGACAGGTCCTTCGGAACAAACGCCAAACGCGCCCATTCGGTGGTCCGCACTTGGTGCAGCAGCCGCGCCTCGTAGAATGGGTGATGCCGCGCGACGCCCAAGGAGGCCCGGTCCGAGGCGACGAAGCGCGCGAGGCACGCCGTCTGGAAGTACGCCTTCGGCGTCTCCGGCACCGGCTCTCCGCGCTCGGCGTAGTGCCGCTGCACGCCCTCGAACGTCCGCAGCGTGCCGTAGTAGCCGAACACGCTGTTGGCCGCGTCGTACAGCCAGCCGCTCCGGCACCACCCCAGCCACTCGCGATCGAGGCCGCACAGCTTGACCACCTCCGCGCACGGATTCTTTGCGTCGACGAGCCCCACCAACTTCTGGAGCAGGTCGGGCGGCAGGTCGCGCAGGTTGGCAGTCGGCGCCGCGTCCGGCGCCAGGCGCGGCACGCCTGTGCCCGTGGGCGCCTGCTTCCGCAGCGAGAGCTGGGACAGGTTGGGAAACGCCATTGTTGGCGCACAGGCAATCCGTTTATTTAAAACGTTCCCTAACAAACCGACGGGTCGTCACTGGTTATTTGTGCACAAAACCAACCATCTCAGTCGTATCCACCGCCGCCGTGCGCGCCTTTTTCCGCGCCGACCGGCGGTACGTCAGGGGAGCGGGCGCGGGCGCGGGCACCGGCGCCGGTGCGCCACCCACGTCTTTGGTGAGGTTGAGCTTCGTGCGCCGCTTGCCGTCGATCACGCGCTCCTCGAGCCACGGCCTCACGTCGATCGGCCGGCCCTCCTCGCGGCTCATGAACTGGAAGCCCTGCGAGAGGTAAAACTCGGCCGAGTTGGAGAGCGTCGCCAGCGCGATGCCAGTGCACCCGAGCGCGCGGCACGCCGCCTCGGCCATCGCCATCAGGCGCTTTCCGAGGCCGGTGCCGGCGGCGGCGCAGATCAGCGCAATGTAGAGGTAGCGGCCCCCGAACATGCCGGCCGTCGGCATGTGCGTCGCCTCCTTGAACTCGGGCGTGTCCAGCAGCTGGATGAACAGGTGGCCGCGCTCCTCCGGGTCGAGGTGGTACCAGTCGGTAGCGTCGACGAGGTCCTCCTGGTACCCCCACCAGTCCACGGTGCCGAGGTCGTTTCCCTGCGCGTCCTTGCCGCGGTTGCACACCCGCCCAAACACCTGCTCGACCCACTTGCTGTGGTCGTACCAAAACTTGTAGCGTCGCGCCTTGTTCGAGGTGGTGCGCTTGCCGAGCGGGAAGAACACCTCCGTAGACCCGTCCGGCATCGTCACGGGCAGCGGGCGTCCGAGGTACGAGCCGGCGGGCGGCGGTGGCGCGGCGGGGTCGGGCGCGACCGGCCTGTACATGAGGTAGCCGTCGATGGCGCAGTTGCCCTCGGCGGCCTGGTCGTACGCCGCCTGGTCCCGCTTCGGGTCGGGCATGCGCGGTTGGTGCTTGTTGCAGCCCTTACTCTTTCCGGACTGCAGCGCAACCAGGTGCTCGAAGACGGTCGCGTCCGTTGGCGCGGGCGCGGGCGCGAGCGACGGCGCGCGCAGCGAGAGCCGGCCCAAGTCGGGCAGCATTTTATATACTGTTTATAAAAACTCCGTGCTTGCGCCCCGCACTCCTTCAGTAGAGAGCCGGCGCTCGTGCCGTTATCGGACGTCTCGCACGCGGCCCAACGAGTACACCCCCCATGCCCGGAATCGCCAAAAGAAGCCCTCTTACGTCGCCGGAGCTCGGGTACGTCGCGTCGGCGGCGCGGCAGCAGGTCGACGCCGACGCCGGCCTGCGCGCCAAGCAAGCCAAGGCCAAGGCCTTTCGCACGCAGAAGATGCAGCAGCACGCGGCGGAGGCGAGCGAGCGCCAGCGCGTGTACGACGAGGCCAACCTCGCGAACGTCGCGTTCATGGAGCAGTATTTCCAGTGCTTTGGCCCACTCAACGCACTCGTCTCGCTCGACAAGTACAAGCAGGCGGCGTGCGTCGCGTTCCGCGAGCTGTACAACCAGCGCTTTGGCCGCGCGGCGTCCAAGGAGCAGCGCGATGCGCGCAGGGCGCACTTCAACGAGAAGTTTGCGGAGCACCTCGCAGAGGCCCACCAGGCGGAGGTAGACTCGTACGAGCAGGCCGCGCGCGACGGCGTTCACGCCATCTACGCCAAGGAGTTCCCGGAGCTGGCCGACCTCGCGCACTTTGAGGAGTATTACGAGAACGCCAAGCGCGCCCACCAGATGTGCCGCGAGGCCAAGCTACCACCCAAGTTCTCCGTCGATCACTACGTGCGGGTGTTTCGCCGCATGGACGGCGACACCTTCGCCAACCTCCTGCGCACGGGCGAGAACGCCTCACCCAACATGTGCGCGGGCGCCCAAATCGTCTACAAGGAGCGCAAGGACGAGCTCCAGCTCGTGCCTCGGAACAAGCCCTTCCCGCGCGCGCCCATGCAGCCGCGCGTGGAGGAGGTGGGCCCGAACGGCGAGACCTCCGCGACGCACGAGTTTGTGAAGGAGGTGCACAAGTCGGGCGGCAAGGGCCAGACGGTGGTCGCCGGCACCTGGGTGCAGCGCCAGCCGTCCTCATCCTCGTTCTGAGCACTTTCTGCGTGTTTGTGTACGCGTTGTTTGTTTTGTTTGGTTAAGAAAGTCACCCTACCACAACCCTCTACGCCTCACCCTCCGCCTCCCCCGCCCTTTCCGCCTCCTCCGCCTCGCGCTTGGCGCGGGCGGCCGCGCGCGCGCGGTGCATGGTCAGCATGGCCTCGTACTGCGGCAGGTGCTTGCGCGCGGTGATGCTGAAGCGCGTGCCGTGCACGCGCAGCTCCTTGGGGATCTCGTGCAGCAGCTCCTTCTGGAACCGCGCGCCGTGCATCTGCAGGGCGTGGCCGTGCTTGGTGGGCACGTCCATGATCATCGGGTTGCCGTTTCCGTTGCGGCGCAGGCGAAACTTGCGCGAGACGCCCCACGAAAGGATGACGACGCCCGCGTGCGTGTCGAGGCCCTGCTCGCTGTCGCCGTGCGCGCCGACCGAGTCCTTGCCGTCGCGGTAGCAGTTGATGAGCAACCCGTTGAACTGCACGCCGTACGCGGCGTTGAGCACATTGAGCAAGGCGCTCATCGCGTCGCTCAGCGGCTGCGCCTCCATGATGCGGTTGCTGTACAGGTAGCCGGTCGAAGCGTCGCTGAAGAAGGCCACGTCGCGGGGCTGTCCCACCTCCTTGCCTATGACCACGATCTTGGGCCGCTTGAGCAGCTTCGGTGTGGCGTCTTTGATGGCTTGGGAGATCGTGTCCTTGTGCGCCGTAAAGCTACGCGTGCGCAGCTCCGCCCCCGGCTGCGAGTAGAGCACCGTGTCCGCCATCGCGTGCGCGTTGTCCCCGCTTGGGTTTTGGACACAAGTGCGAGGTTTTTAGAAAAACCTTGTGTTTGTGCGCCGACGGTTGGAGAAGACGCAATGAAGGTGAAGGTGTTTCACGTTCGGCACTTGAGCGCTCCGGAGCACATCGCAACCGTGGAAGCGCCCTACGAGACCCACGAGCAGGCTTGCGAGTACGCGTTCCGTTGGACGCAGAACATCGAGGACAGCTGGTCGAAGAAGATGCCGCACGACGGCAACGATGCGGTGACCGTGGAGGTTCCGGTATTGTTAGGAAGGGGGCACCGCTCAACCATGGCGGGTGACTGCTTTGAAGTGGAGGGCCAGCGCTACATGTGCGCACCCATTGGCTTCACGCCCATGAAGTAAGTATTTTACGTTTTTACAAAAACCTTGCACTTGTGCGCCTCACCCACTTGTCAGCGACCACCGCCGTCCAGCGACCGAGCATGCCGGACAGCGCGCGCGATGAGGCCATGTTCGATGCATTTGCGCGCTTTCTGGCGCTTTTGGCGTCCACCCGTACGCAGATGCTCGTGCGCGAGGGCAACCATTGCAGCGACGTTGACGCCAACCCGCCCACGCCTCAGCGGAGCAACCCGCGCTGTCGCTCGTGCAAGAAGTTTTCGCACGGGCGCCTATTGTGCGAAAAGTGCCGCGCCAACCCGGTCGTCGAGCACGGGCCGCCGCTCCTGGACATCATGTACCGCTCGAGCCACAAGAAGTTTGAGATCGTGCGTGGCTCGGACAAGGAAGCGGTGCTCATCATGCTGCACGCGCACACGCGGCTGGCGCACGAGGCGCTGCAGCTCGCCGAGGAGCTCTACAACTTTTCTAGGTCCGTCATGCGGCGACGGCAGCAGACAAACGGCGCGTTCATCGGCAACGTCTACTTTGGGGCGGAGAAGGTGCACAGCGGCGCCGCCTACCGCGCGAAGCAGGCGTGCGGCCTGCCAGGCGCCTTCTATCAGCCGCTCACAGTGGGCGGGCTCGGGCCACGCCTGCGCGACATCGTGCGCCGAGACGTGGTCGACTGGCTCTTCGCGCTCGACGCGGCGTTTCGCACCGAGTACGACATTCCGCTCAGCCGCGACGTGGGGGACAACTCGCTCATGACCAACCTGTCGTCCTTCGCCACGCTCATCGCCAACCGCGTCGTGCACATGGAGGAACCCACCGAGGACGACCCGACGCAGCGCCTCTGCTCGCTCGCGTGCGAGCACCTCGCGAGCATCCAGTACCTGCGTTGCCAGTACCACGCGGCCGCGCGCGTGAAGCGTGACGTGCACGCGATGCGCTTCCTGCGTAAACTGGTCGGGAGCAACACGGACGCCCCCGTCGACGAGGAGGTCCGGGGCGCGCTGTTGGAACTGCTTGAGGAGCCGCCGCCCGAGCTGCTCCGGGGACTGCCCACCATCTTTGCGGACATGCACTTTGGCGAACTGCGCGACGCCATCGGGCTGCTGCCGTGCGAGGGCAGCGCCGCGACGATTGCGGCCATCGCCGAGTGGCGCGCCAGCATCAATGCCGAGTTCCTGTGCATGCGGCTCGACGCGGCCATCACGGCGGCGAACACGTGGCGACGCGGATTCCTCAACTGCTTGCAGCCCGCGAAGCAGGGAAGCGCTGGCGCGATGGAGATGCCGCCGATGTCGTGGGTGGACGCCGGAGCGGGGGCGCCGGCGTGGCGCCTCGTTCCCAAGGCGGTGCACCGCCAGCGGCGCACGGGGCTCGATCCCACCGGCCTGCGCATCGTGCTCGTGAGCGTGGCCATCATGCAGCTGCTGGGGTGCGAGAACCCGACCTTCTTTGCGCCCGGCGTGGTGCGCTGGGAGTTTGTCGGCGCAGCGGCCCACGCGTCGATGGAGGAGTCGGCGTACGTCAAGGGGGCGCTGCGCGAGCAGATGCGACCGCTCACCATGGGCATGGAGTGGATGCACGCGCGGCAGCAGATGCAGCATTGGAGCAACTCGCACATCGACACGCACGTGCACCGCGCCTTTGCGCAGCTCGGTGGCTTCTCGTTCGAGGAGATCGCCGAGCGCTTCCTTGGCGCCGTCGAGACCGTGTGCGAGGAGTGCGGCGGGTGCGCGTCCGCCGTCTGGGGCTGCCGCAACCCGCGCTGTGGCTCTGCGCACGTGACCACGCAGCGCACGATCTCGGAGACGCTGGTGCACCGACTGCGTCCACGGGTCACGCAGCTGATGCTGCCGCTCCGCCCGAATCCCAACTACGACAGCTGGCTTGCGCTTACGGCGAAGGTGGCCATGCCCATGCTGCTACAGCTGCGGCAGAGTCTAGGCTTCGGCTCGACCGTGCGAACCAACCCCGCCGGCGACTGGCTGCGCGCCTTCCCGGCGCTGCGCGGCTGGCGACCATCGGACGGACCCATATCCTTGACGTTTGGGCAGGTGTATCACGTGCCGCAAGTGAAGCAGCTCCTGCTGCAGAGCCACGCGCAGGGCGAGGGTCTGGCGGTGAAGAAGCGGGTCAAATCACCCGAGGGGGACCGGTGGGAGTGGCACTTTAACAGCGAGCGGCTGCTCAGCGTGCTCGGGCCGGTGTAGGTAAGTTTTGATAAGCGACCGCGCGCGATTTCTAGACAAAGAAAGCGACGCAATGTCGGTTCGTTCGAGCGGGGCGACCCCAAACCACATGTACGTGCAGCAGCTTCGCCAGGACATCGCCTCGGCGCGCCAGGCGGAGGTGGCCAGCCCTGAGCTCACCTTTGATCAGCTGTCGGAGACGGAAAAGTCGGCGGCTTCGATCGGCGTTGCGCCCGACGCGTGGCGGCCCATCGGCTGGATGAACGAGGCTCACTACGGCGAGCTGCTCAAGAGCAACGTGCTCGCTGGGCGCCTCACTCAGCAGATTGAGGCTTACAAGGTGGTTGCCGCGGGCAACTGAGCGGGGTCACGCGCGCGCGCAACCACTCGCCGTTGCTGTTGTGATGTGACTTGGAGGCACGGGACCGAATCGTGGGAGCGTGGATAAAGGACTTTAGCACTTCCAATTTTTTTAAAAAAACCTTGGGCTTGTAATCCAATTATTGGCAAAGCGCCTCCTCCCATGCCCGGAGATGGGAAAGGTGCGAAAAGGGCCGCGGCCGCCGCGGCCACCGCGGCCACCGCGGCCACCGCCGGCCTCGACCCGCAACACGCCCCCAAAGAAGAAGAAGCCCCGTCGGAAAGCGGCGGCTCGGAAGCCGCCGCCGCCGATGCGCAAGCGGAAGCGCCTCAAGGTGGGGGAGCCGCGCCTCCGCGCCTGATGAGCTATGGTAAGCGTAAGATGTCGATTGTCGTGCGCACATCGGGCGTGGTGGACAGCGTGAGCGTCGGCGAGGGCAACGGCCACGATCGCGTCTTCATGAGCAAGCCGACGGGCGATGAGCCGGACGGCTCGTGGACGACCGCCCAGATCCGGATGCTCTGGCACTTTTTGGAGCAGGCGCACCGCAAGGGCAAGCTGAACGCGCTGCACGCGGAGCGCTACGAGCGGATGATGCGCATCGGCAACGGCGCATGCACTGCGCCGGGAGGCAGCGACCACGACGAGCCCGAGGAGCACGACGGCTTCGCGCCAAAGCGCAAGAAGGGCGCGCCGAAGACTAAGGGTGGGGCGCCTGCGCCGATGCCCGACGACGTGCCGCGTGGGAGCGGGTTGCCGAAGAGGGTTTTCTGCACGCGCCCCCTTCCCGAATCGCTGGCCAAGGCGCTGGGCGACAGCTACTTCTTGCAGATCAAGGACGGCACGTGCGACAAGCACGGTCACCCGTATGCCATTCCGGAGGGCAAGGAGGGGTCGTACATGGGCAGCTTCCCGCACGCCATCTGCAAAGAGTCGCGGGGTCGCCATTCGCCCGGCGACGGCGTCGCCGAGGTGTGCTACTACTGCTCGGCCTCCAACAACCTCACCGTCGAGGTGCAGCTGATGCAGCGCCGTTCCGACGGCAAGGTCGTGCCGGCGAGCGAGGTCGAGCTCATGGAGAAGCTGCAGACGGCCTTCACCCCCGAGGAGCGCGCGGCCTGGGGCTACTACGAGAGCAACTTCTCGGTGCACCTGCAGCTCGAGTTTGAGTCGTTTGAAGGCGACGGTGCCGACGAGGACCGACGCATCAACCCGTACCACAGCTCGACGGGCTGCGCGTTCAAGTTTGCGCTCGCCGGCGACCGGCTGCTCGTGCCCTTTGAGTGCGACTCGATGTACGCGATGAGCCACTACCTGGTGGCCACCGAGATGGGCCGCGCCGTGTTCAAAAAGTTCAAGATGAACAAGGGCACGTCGTCGGGGAAGCTCGTCGAGCGCTACCGCGATCGCAAGTACCAGTTCGTCGCGCGCGTGACCAACCCGTTCCTCGCGAGCGTCATCCCCCCAACCATGAGCGTGCCGTTCCGGGTCAAGTCCGTCTTCTACAACGAGATGAACAAGGACGAGCGCTGGGTTCGCAAGGGCGGCGAGGTCGTGGCCTCGCCGCCGATCGACGCACCCTAGCACCTCGACCACCACACGGTCGCGATATTGGGTGTTTGTGCGGTTGTTAGGGTGAGAAGGAAAAAAATGAGTGAGTTGGCCCGTATCAGCACGACCACCGAAGCGGTGTCGTATTTGGACACGCGGTTCAAAAGGCAACTTTCAAACTCCGAACTCGAAAAGGCGCCCCCAAACACGCCCATCCAGGGTGACTCGAGCGCCAAGGCGGCATTTTGCGCGCTACTGATGCTTGAGGACCAGCGTGCCTTTTTTCTAAAGCTCATCGGCAACCGCCGGTACTGGCCGCGCCTGCGATCGTTGGTCGGCTCGCCACCGTACGTGTTTTTGCGGCCGGGCGACGACGGCCTGCTCAACGCCTCGGGCATCAACCGGCAGCGCGTGCACATGGCGTCGAGCGAGACGCGCATGTCGTCGGCCTCCGACTTTGGGTTTGGCCACTTCAAGGACGCGCAGCAGCGGCTTTACAAGGTCGTGGCCAAGAAAAGACCGAGCGGCAGCGTGCCCTGGCTGGGCCTGACGGCCGGAGAGCGCGTGGTGGTCGACGTCAAGCTGAAGCACAACACGCGCGAAATAAAGGACGCGGTGCTGCGCGGCAGGAAGGAACACCGCGAGCAGCTCGTGTTTCCGCGGCCGGGGGATCTGCTCGCACTCACGCTTGTGCGTCAGCTGAATTCGGGTGATGGCGACGTGGTAATCCACGCAGTGGTAGAGTGCGGGCGCCAGAAGGCGCAGTTGGCGTCGATTGCTAGATTGGTGTTAAAGATTGGGTGATGAGGGCATGGTCGGCGCCACCTCCGAGGGAAACGCAACGTTCACGTGCTCCTTTGTGACACACAACATGCGCTTGTGCGCCAGAATCGACCTTGCGAGCTTCCTCGGACCATCCATCACGCACTCGCGCCCGACAAAGGCGACGGCCGCGAAGCCCACGGACGTCATCAGGATGGACGCAAAGCACACCACAAAGTCCTCCTGCGACGAGAGCTTGCGGCCGCAGCAGAACGCCAGCCACGTGTTGATGGCGCACCCGATCAGGATGATGGACACGATCGCGGCGCCGATCACCAAGGCGCCCCGGCTGCGCGGCTCCACGCCCACCACCACTACGCGGGAGGCCACGTTGGTGTACCGCGCCGCGCACACGGGGCACGCGGCCCGCTTTGTGCTCTCAAGCATCTTGACCAAGCACGCGTCGTGGACGTAGCGATCGGTGCACAGGCACGACGACCTGCGCGGCGTCGGAACGCTATCGGTGCAGATGAAGCACTCGGGCGGCGGCACATTCGCCGATTCCGTCGCCATCGGCAAGGGTGGGTGGGGGCGTTGGTGGTTGTGCCGCCAGCTTGTTAGGTAGCACGTTGATAGCGTATAATAACGCTAACCCGCAACGCGCTGTCCCGTTCGCTAAGCGCCCAGTCGTGCGCCTGCCACCGATGTTTTCGCGAAAGCGGTCGGTCGATCGCGAGATGGGCATTTTAACGCACCCGTCCTATCAACGTGGCGATTCGGAGGACTACCGCGTCGATTTCTCCAATGCGGCGCTCTACCTCGGCGGATTGCAGACCGTGTTCACGGTATGCGTCTGCGCAATCGTCTCTGTGCTCTCGTGCTGGCTCGTGCCCGCACACGGTGTCTCGGCTGTGCGCACGTTAGCTTTTTGCTCCTTCTTTGGCGGCGTGTTGATGTACAAACCGCTGCGCATAGGCCGCGCCCACGGCGTGACGGTCGTCTTCGAGTCGCTGCAAATTGGCGTGCCGCTCTACCTATCGACGCAGGTCATTGAGCAACTCATCCACACGTGCGCGATCAACTCGGACGCGTCGGCGCCTAGCTGGCGACGCGCCATCTTCCACATTGCCCAGCTCGTGCTCATGCTTTCCGGCTTCCTTCGCGCGCGCCGACCGATGGCGGACACGGATCTCGACTTCATCATCACGGTGGTCACGCTGCTCGTGATCGCCATGCTGCCACCGCCCTCAATCGCCTTCGTAGGCCCGCTCTGCCAATCGGTTGGGATCTGGGAGGCCGCCGATCGCGTCGTGCGAGCGTTTGCGTTCGCCGTGGTCTACTCGGTCAACGTCTACTCGTTGACGTCGAGCCACGGCATCTACGTGTCCGAAACGCAGGTCGTCGTCACGCGCAGCGCGTCGGCCTCGATCTGGGTGCTGGGCAGCCACATGGTATGGCTTCCCTTTGCCGTTGCGCAATGCGTCGTCGTCATCTATGCGCGCGTGCACGTTGACCACGGCGACAGGGATAAGAACGGGTGCCTCAGCGCCGCGCGGAAGCCGCCCGAGTACACGGCCGTCGAGACCGCCGGGTCCGCGGACGAGGACGAGGGCGGCGAGATCAACGCAGCGCTCTCCAAGACGCCACCGCCGCCGCCACCGCCGCTACCAGTGCTGAGCGACCCCGTCGCCGAGCAAACGCGGATGCTCGCCGAGCCACAGTTGTACACGCCTGTCAACGCGGACCTGCACACCGGGCCGCTCGTTGCGCCGGTGCCGGTGCCAGCGCCACCTCCGCCGCCAGCGCCGCCATTGCCGCCGCCGCCGCCGCTACCGCCGCCACCGCCCACAGCCGCGGTCTCGACGCGACCACAGACGCCTTCCGAGGACACCACGCCGCGAGGGCCCAGGAGCTTCCAGCTCGTGAGCGGCCTGACGCCGGCCGAAGCCGCGCCGCTCGCCGCCGCCGCCACCACCGAGGCCGACTGGCAGGACCGCGCCGCCGAGATCGTCGAGCGGATGCGGGTGGCTGAGGCCGGGGACGAGGGAATGGTGTGATCGTTTTAGTGACAAGGTTTGCATTCTCATTTTTCAGTCTCGCGCCCTTTGCACACACACACACACACACAAATTCGCATCGCCTACTAGTTCGCTACACCACAACAAAAACAGCCAGTCCGTCTCTTTTTCATGCGTTCATGCGAGTGATTGTGTCACACGATTGGGTTTTCAGTGCGGGAAGCGAAGCTCCACGAAGTGGGTGGTCGCGCAGCAGATGGGGCACGACGTGAGCGACGCGCAGCACGCGCCGCAGCCAATGACGTGGCCGCAGGTCGTCGCCACGTGCGTGCACGTGGCGTCGAAGCACACGACGCACTCGTGCTTGGGTGCCAGCCGCGACGTCGCCGCGTTGGGCTCGTGCGCGCGGAGGCGCGCGCGGAGACGGCCGCAAAAAAGGTTGGCGCGCTCGCGAAGGAGCGTGTGGTTCTCCGCCTCGAAGGCGTC
>Ga0115013_10001081_pt1 | contig 15971 bp, 10 predicted proteins | sample SouAtlMetagenome_2_FD_88686 | JGI IMG/M metagenome (GOLD analysis project Ga0115013, IMG submission 88686) | Marine eukaryotic phytoplankton communities from Atlantic Ocean - South Atlantic ANT15 Metagenome | ecosystem: Environmental > Aquatic > Marine > Oceanic | place: South Atlantic Ocean...
ATCAAAGAAAAGAAGGACAAGAAAGAAAAGAAGGAAAAGGCGGCAAAGAAGAAGGAGGCGAGTGAGGCGGAGAAGGTGGCCTTCGACACGATGGAGGACGTGTTCCGCCAGCAGACGCTGGCTGGCGTGTTCACATACACAGACAGCAAGGGCAACCCGAAGCCCAACACCAGGGGTGATTTTTACACCATCTTGGCGACGACAGGTCTCCGAGACAAAAAGGAGGTCACGTTCAAATTTTCGAAGCGAGGCGTTGAGGACAACGAGGACAAGTTCAACGGCATGGACGAAAAGTGGCTGAATACCTTCATGGATGAGAACGGTTACATCGCCACCGATCGAGACGTTTTTAAACGATACGCGATACGGGCAAGGGAGAAGATCAGGGCGCGGATCGAGTTGGAGAAGGGCTTCTACGCGCAGCTGCAGCAAAAGTTCAAAAAGGCGCAGGATGCAAAGGCGAGGGCGCTGGCGAAGGAGCAGGCGGAGGCGGCGCAGGCTGCGGCTCAAGAAGCCGCCGCCGTTCTTGCAGCTGCCAGCGAGGCCGGGTCGTCATCATCGGGGTCGCCGTCCGCGTCCGGCGACGTAACGCCAGCCACCAGCGCGGCCGACACCAGCGCGGCCGAGGCCAGCTCCGCCGAGGCCGACGACGCCGCGTCGAGCGCGGCAGCGAGCCCGCCACCGCGCCCCCCAAAGCGGCGTCTTTCGGCGGCGTCGAAGCCGGCGGCAATCCCGCCCCGCGCTCTGCCAAACCGCCCTAACAGAGGCGTGCCCAAGTCTCGAAGTTAACACATTTTCAATTTAAAAAAACTTTGGGCTTGTGCCACCCGTGCTTCATAAAAAAACCCACCCTACCCATGTAAAGGGTGGGAAACATGGTGCGCCAGGTCCAGTGGTCGCAGATGGGCCCGGACGCGCGGGTGCACGCGCTCGACAAGGTGCGGCGGTTCACGCGCCTGATCGACGCGCGCGTGCCCGGTCGCGAGCGGCCCGGCGTGCTCAGGGTGGTGGACGCGCACGGCAAGGAGCGCACGCTGTTCATCCACCAGGTGGTCGCCGTGCAGCGGCTGCTGCTCAAGGGCCGGGCGGAGCACTGGGCCGATCGTAAAGGTTCATTGGTGGCCGTGCACGACCTGGGCACGGGCAAGACGATCACGGCCGTGGCGGCGGTCGCGGCGATCCGCTCGACGCTGCCGCGCCTCGACCTCGAGCAGAGCGTCGTCGTGTGCCCGCTGAGCGTGCTGCACGTGTGGGCCGACGCCTTCGACTCGTGGACCACCTACGACCGGTCGGTGCTCGTGGCGACCAAGCAGGCGGATTTGACCACCGAGGCGCTCCTCGTTGCCAAGGTCGTGATCACCACGCCCGACGTGCTCGTCGCGGCCTTCAAGAGCTTCATGTCGATCGACCCGCGCTCGCACTCGCGCAAGCGCATGGACCGGTACGTCCACGGCGGCGACCGGCCCGCCGGCGCGCCGCTGCCGCCCGCGCACCCGCTCTTTCTGCGCGCCAACGTGCCAAACGCCTTCTCGTGCGTCATCGTCGACGAGCTGCACACCGTGTGCAACCCGAACACGCTGTCGGGCCACGCGGTGGGGCTGCTCTGCCGGAGCGCCGCGTACACGCTCGGGCTGACGGGCACCCCCGTCTGCTCCAAGCCGCAGCAGGTGGCGTGGATCGCCAAGACGCTCAACGCGCAGCCGCAGCTCTTGCAGGACCCGCGCAACTACGTCGTGTCCGCCAAGAGGCCCGTGCGCTGGGCGGGCGCAAAGGCGCCCAAGGCCGACCGCGCGAGCGGCAGCCAGACGATCAACAAAGCGACGCTCTCAACCTTCCACCAGGAACTCGTCGACCGCGTCGACGCCTCCTTCCTCGACTTACCGCCCAAGGTCTACACCAAGATCGAGTTTGACCCGTTCATTGGCCGCCTGGCCGATGGAACCGTCGACAAGCAGGTCATCGACGCGCACAACAAGCTGCTGGAAGACGCCAAGCGCGCCATGGAGACGGCGGAGGCGGGCGCGCGCGATCTGGCGACCTTTGGCCAGGTGGAGCGGCAGACGTGGGGCTGCATCGTGGCCATGTCCAACTACGAGTTCTCGAGCACGCTCGGCTGGTACGGCGCCTTCGCCTTCGACAACCCGGACCTGTACGACGAGGCGGTGGCCAACCCGAGCGAGTACATGAAGCTCGTGGCGCGCGTGCTCGCGTCGCGCCAGGCCGCGGGGCACGCGCGAGTCGCCGTCTTCTCGGAGTCGACGACGCAGCTGCGCATCCTGCAGCGTTTCCTCGCGCGCGAGGGCGCGTGTGGCGACCTGTTTTTGTACACGGGTGAGCTCAGCGGCAAGCGGCGCGTGCAGCTCGTGTACGACTTCCTGAGCTGCGCGCGCGGCGTGATGCTGTTGAGCGGCGCGGGTGCGATCGGGACCACGCTGTGCCCCGGCTGCGAGGTGCTGCTGTGCGTCGGCTCGGTGCCGTGGAACTCGACCACGCTCGAGCAGGCGCACGGGCGCATCTGGCGCATCGGGCAGACCCGGCCGGTCGAGATCGTGCAGTTTGTGCCGCGGCGCTCGGTGACGGTCGAGAAGCTCACGCTGCACATTGACAAGCGCGAGCGCTTGGCGCGCGCCGTCGCCGACCAGGACTACAGCCACTTTGAGGAGACGGACGAGCAGCGATGGCGATGGCAGATGAAGATCCTCAAGGGCCTGCGGCCGCTCAATTCGCAGGGAAACTATTCTTGCACAGCAGCCGAACGAGTTGAAAATACCGCGTGGCTGCGGGCCTGCGAGCGAGCGGATGCCAACGGGTTGGCACGCCCGCCCGCGCCAAAGGGGTTTTCTTCCGCGCCCAAGCTCGCGCACCTCGTACCCATCCCGCGCGCGCCCTTTGTGGTTTCCGACGAGGCGGACGCGCCCGCCGCGAAGCGCGCGCGGGTCTCTTAAAACTAATTATAACTTTTTTTAAATCGTCAGCTTCGCAAACACCTCATCCACGACCGACTCGCCGTACGGCCGCGGCCGACGCTCCCTGCGGCGCTCACCCAGGGCTCGCGCGGCGGCAGCTTGCGCGCGCCGCTCTTGCTCGTAGCGCCGCTTCTCCTCGTCAAGGTCGTCCCAAAACTTCTTGTCCAGGATCGGAGGCGGCGGGTTTGAGGGCGTGTAGATCGGCGCGATCCGCTCGTATTCGAGCATCTGCCGCTTGGCCTCGAGCGCTTCCCTGAGGGCCTTTTCGTAGGCAGCGTCGCCGAACACGGTCACGCCGGCCTCGGGGAAGCCCTTTTTGATGAGCTGCCGCTCCTTGTAGGAGAGCGTTTCCTCGTCGTCGTCAAAGAAGGTGTACGTCTTGCCCTTGTACTTGAACGGTGGATAGCTATCGTCGTCGGAGCTGTTGTAATCGCCCTCGTACCGCATGCCGCCCTCGTGCAACGTATCAGGATCGTCCTTCTCGACGTCCGCCATGCCCGATTCGGCCACGCCGATGTTGTCAAAGGGCGTGCAGCGCACCGGCTTCTCGCCGTACTCGCGCAGGTCGCGCTCGTACTCCGCCCGCTCGCGCGCGCGGCGCAGATCGTACAGGCGGTCGCTCTCCGCCCGCTCGCGCGCGCCCTTGTCCTTTGTGGTGTACCGCTCAAAGTCGTAGCCGTACTCGTTGCCGTCCACCGTCGCGGGCGGCGGCGCGTCGCCGCGCACCTGTCGCTCGTGCATGGTCGCGTGGTACTCGGCGTCGCGGTACCACTTGCGCACCTGGAACTCGGTCCAGGCGTAAACCGCGTTGTCGCGCTTCTCCATCACCCGCTCACCCTGCTCGCTCTCAACCTCGAGGGGCACCCTGAAGGGGCGCAGAAAGTAGCGCCGGGGCATCTTGGTAAGGGACGGTTGGTCGTACTCTTCAAAGTTTGCCTGCCAGTCGTCCACCTCGAGTGCGAGCTTGGTCGTGTACGGCGTCAACACGTCCGCGTTGGGCGCCTCGAGGCGGCCTTCCCCGTAGAAGGTTTTGATATCCTTAATGTAGTAGGGCAGATCCCACATCTCCGCCTCGTCGTCGTCAAAGCGCATCTCGCTCTGCGCGGCGGCGATCGCTTCGAGCTTGCGGTAGTGCCAGTACGTGAGGTCGGCCACGAGCCGTTCGGGGCTGGCCAGGTACGGGTCAAAGTAGTACGTGCGCAGCTGCTGCGCAAAGACGTACCGCGGGTTCGCGTTGTACGCCTTCCAAAACTGCAGCTGTGCCTGGTAGAACGCGCCCGCCTTGCTAGGGTCCCACGCAAAGTCGGGGTATCCGGCCTTGAGCGACGCGTAGCGACGGGGCAACGGCTTGTACAGGTCGACGGCCACGGGGTTGGTGTTGCGCGTTGACCGACCGAGCACGCTCCTCGACTGTTTGATCAGAGCTTGGAACTCCTCGTCGGTGACGCGCGTCGCCACCCGGTCGTCCGCGCGCAGGACCAGGCGCCCATCCTCCCAAAACTGCCGTCGGTCGTGCAGCGCGGGTACGTACCGCTCGTCGTCGTCCCAGCGGTACTTCATGTTGGTCGAGTACATGCGATCACCCTTTTCGTTTTTCGCATTGATGTCTACCCAGTCCTCCACGTCGTCAAAGACGAACAGGAAGCGTAAGAACTTCTGCCTGAACTTGTAATGCTCCCCCCACAGGTCTATGAGCCGCTCTCGGTTGTGGGTGTCGTGGAACTCGTCGTTTTGCAAGTCATCGGGATTCGTACTCATCAAGTCGACGAGCTTGCCTCGGCGCGCGATGGCTTCGTCGTCGGTCTCCATGCGGCAGACCATGGCGGGCCCATCCGCGTCGTTGCCGTCGTCGTCGCCGAACAGGTCGTCCTGCGTCACAAAATCGTCCGGGCAGGGCACCTCCTCGCCCGCCTCGCCCGGTGCCTTGCGAACAATCTGTCTCCGCACCCTGGCGTTGTCAAAGTACAGCTGCGGCGTACCGTCGCGATCCGTGTCGTACAGCAGCAACGCCGGGTTGCTCGCCGCCTTGCGCAAACCGCACAGCTCGGAGATGCCGTACGCGAGCTTCGTGACGGGTGAGTCGGCCAGGTGCTGGTCGAACCAATACTGCAGGTGGTAGAGCGTGTTCTCGAGCTTCTCCGGCGTCCTCACGAGCGGTTCGGGGGATTCCACCCCTTTGTATAGACCCGGCGGCGCATCGTAGTTGAGGCGCATTTTCCGCCCCCAGCCGTCGGTGCGCACGTCGGGCTTCCGGCGTCGCGAGTGCGGCGCGTTGAGGAGCAGGCAATAGCACGTCAGGTAGTAGACCCAGAAGAAGCGCGCGCCTTCGCCAAACGCCCCCCCCTCGGTCGCACGCAGACCTTCGCCGTCCCAGTTGTTGTCGGGAATCGAAAGCTCCTGCAAGAAGGCAAGCGTCCGCTGATTCCGCTGCACCGCCTCTCCCTCGGCATCGTTGACACCGTCGGCGCCGTCTTCTCCCTCGCTGTCATCGCTGTCGTCACTGTCGTCGTCGTCGTCGTCGTCGGCGTCTTCGCCTTTCGACACGTGGCGCAGAACTCTCTCCATGGCGTCCACCTCGCGCAAGCGCGCCTCGGTCACCTCCTCGTTCTCGTAAAAGAGGGTGCTTGCCATGTACGCCCAGTAGAGGCACGTTTGCTCCTCGGTGTACGCCAAACGCAGCGCGCGCGTGCCATCGTACCGCTCGTAATAGTTGCGACTCGCCGGGTTGACGATGCTCTCCGCGAATCCCTCGCCCCGGCTCGTGTAGTAGCCGTACCTACCAAAGGGCTCAGACGTGAACAACTTCTCGTTCAGCGTATTCAAGAAGCCGCCGAGCGTTTCAATGTTCGGTCGGCCGCCCTGCTCGACCTGCACCGTGTGCCTTGGCGGGCGCTGCGACTCTGGCAGTGGCGCGAACACCTCGTCCGCAAGGCGCAGCGGGCGCGGTGCGACGACGACGGCGTCGTCCATTGCGCCCTTCCTACTAGTGGAGCACACAAGCAATAGGTTATTACAAAAACTTAGTAGCTTTTAAATAAACCTGCCGCTCGTGTCTAGTATACGACGACGGCCGCGCACGATGATGCCTTCCCACCCGTCCATCTTCAATGAGGACGGCACGATCAAAGAGCCCAATTTTTTATGGGAGAACGAAGGCTATCAGGAGGCCTACATGGGCGCGTGGATGGACGCCGTGGTGCTCATCTGCCAGAAGCAGCTCGAGCTCAGCACGTTGACCTCTGCGTGCATGCAGTCCGACGACGAGGCTGTGTACCGGTCGATGGGCCCAGACGAACAGGAGATGGCAGCTTTTCGTCGGTCGTTGGGCGGCAACATGCAACGCGAGGCCGATTGCAACAGGATCGCGGAGTTGAACCAGGAGATCTCGACGCTCTTAGCCCGGGTGACCGCGCTGAAGCGCCAGTGGGACCGGGTCGCCCAAACTAGCTGAGTAATTGCCAAGTCGTTTTTTGAAAAATGCAAAAGGTAATCCCGACTTGCCAACTTTTCGTGCGGGCAGCTTAAAACCTCCGTAATCTGCCAAATAGTCCGGGGAGAGCCCCGGGGGGAGCTCGTTTTGGCAAGTTCGCCTTACCATATGTCGGCCTCCGCGCGCGCCCTCTCGGCCGCGGCGGCCGCGGCCGGGTCGATCTCCTCCTCCTCCTCGTAGTCGTCGCTGTCCGACGCCTTCTCGTCCTCGCCCGACTCGCTGTCCTCGTCCGACGTCTCCTTCACCTCCTCGTCATCGCTGCTGCTGTTCCCATCGCCGTTGTCGAGCAGGTACGTGCGCGGCAGCGAGTTGAGCATGTTGGTCTGCGCCTGAATGAACGTTTGCGCCGCATACGCCTGCCGCCGCTTGGGCCGGCCGCTCGCCAAGGGCGCGGGGCTCTCGCGACCCTCGTCGTCGTGCACGAGCACGAGCGCCGTCGAGCGCACCGCCAGCTTCTTGCGCTCCTCGGCCTTCATCATCGCATGCTGCCCGAGAAACTTCCAATGAATCTCGCGGTTGGAGGCGTCGATGTTGTTCTCACACGGGTTTGCGTCCTCGAGGCCGTGGTTGAGCAGGCTGACGATCCAGTCACCGCACTGCGCAATGTCGGGCGCTTCGTAGTAGCCGAGGGCGATAGTCAGCGGGTGGATGCCGCGGTCGCGCCGCGCGCGCCGGTACGGCTGCACGAGCACGTTGCCCGGCACCCGCTTGCTGTCGACGGAGGCAATCGGCTCGGCCACGACGATGTGCTCGTAGTTCCTCGTGTGATCGGTGTCCGCCTTGCAAAAAGCGAGGGTTGATGTTTTTGAGTAGGTGTACCGGCCGTTGCTCCGCTTTGGGCCGCGCTCCACACCGAAGGCGACGTAGTCGAGGCCCCCATAGATCTGGTTGTTGAACTCGCACAGCTCCGACGTATGCACGGGGCTGCCGCAATGCACGTGCGAGATGGACGGCTGGTCCTTCTTCACGTGCACGCGCACGGAGTAGGCCATCAGCGGCACCTCGTCGCCGGCGATCACCCGCGCCAACTCTGGAAGACGCGTCAAAAAATTGGCGTTCTGGCCGCCGATGCTGCGCACAAGGTGGCGCATCGCCCAACGTTTCTCCACGGCACGCTCCGTGTCGTCGGAGGCGCTCGCGCTGCTGGTGGTGGTGACCACCATGACCTCGCCGGTGTACGCGACGCGCAGCATCCAAACGCGTCGCGCCACGCCAAAGGCCACGCCTCCACCGACGCGAAAGCTGCGCGGCACGTACGGCACGCCCGGCGCAAAGTCGACGAGGGCGTCGTACGGCGTCGGCGTCTCGCGGCTCACTTGCAGGAGCGCCTTCGAGACCAGCCGCCAGCTGACGCACTCGTGCCGCAGCGCGGGCACGGTCACGTTGCCGCGGTGGTCGAGACGGTAACGACCGAGCACCTCGCCTAGCACCTCGCTGATGGGCGCCAGGTCGCCGAGGCCAGCGTTGGGGTCGGGCGGCGACTGGACGCCGTAGACCAAGCCGCTGCGCGTGTGGAACGTACGATCCCTCTTTTGGGCGTTCCTGGGCTGGGGGGTGTACCGGACGAGCATCGTCGTCCCGGCTCTACCTCGACGGGGAGGAGCGCACAAGCGAGACGTTTTTATAAATTTCTTCTTACAGTTTTAAAAACACGGCCTTAGCGCGGCTGGCGCCACGACGCCCTGGCATACGCAGGTGCGGGCGCGGGCGCGGGCGCGGGCGCCGGCGCCGGTGCGGGCGCGGGCTCCGGCTGCGTCGCGTTTTGCGCTGCGATCTCACGAGAGAGGAGGTGACGCAGGCCATCAACGTGCACCGGCGGGGGCACGGGGCCGGGCATCCCCAGCGACCCGTCCCGCCACAGTGCGCGCCACGCATTCTCTATGAACGCGTTGGCCACTTCGTTGGCACCGGGATCGGACGTCGGCTCGGGACCGAGCAGCATCTGCAGGCTTCGAGGCAACGGCAGCGCGTTCTGCTGCGTCGAGCCAGTGACAGGCCGCTGAATGGCGTAGCGGTGCAGCTCCTGCAGCTCGTTCTGCGCCGCATCCAAATCGCGCTGCGTCGCCGGCATGGGGTACTTGGGTGGATGTCTAGCCCGCAGAAACGCGCGCAGCGCCTTGCCGCGCATCCCTTGCGCGTCGCGCACCTCGTCGGCGTAAATGACCTCGTCCCTCTCGCGGCGCGCCGTGAGCGGTTGGATGTGCGTGAGCAAGGCCGCCGTGAGCTCGCGCGCCTCCCAGCGGTGCTGCCGGCGACGCGTGGCCTCCTCATCGTCAAAGTAGTACGCGTGGTAGATCTCCTCGTCCTCTTCCATGTCCATGCGCACGATCCCGGATTTGGGCGCGGTGCGAAAGGAGGGGGTGTACTCAAAGATGCGGCAACAGCAACACAAATGAAAACGCGGAAACCGCAAGAAACACGGCGACGCCTATGCAGACGAGGGATCCTAGGCGGGCGCGATCCCCGTTCATGGCGATGCTTACCGAGAGGGTACGGCGCACGAGCTAGAGGTTTTTCTAAAAGTTTAAACTTCAATCCACGCGCACACGCTTGGACACGCGCTCGAGGGCCGCGCGCGCCGCCTTGCTGCCCTCCTTGTTCGTCGCGTGCTTCCAAAAGGCCAAGGTGCCCAGCAGGTACGCCGCCTTGCGCCAGCGCTCAAGCGCGCGCGCGCGCCGCTCGGCACGCACGTCGCTCGGCAGGTGCTCGTATACCCACTTCCGCGTGTACGCAGGCAATTGAAAGTCGCAATAGGCGTGGAAGTGCCGCCGGCGCTTGGCCGAGCTCGGACGGCCCCGCTCCGCCATTTCAACGTGGTCCCACATGTCTTGGCGCGCCTCGCCAGTGAGCTTCTCGAGCCGCTCCTTCTCGGCCTCGTGGGCCTTGGCGTGGTCGAGAAGCGCAGTATTTGCCCGAATTCGCACACCCGCGATCTGATCCTTGTCGCACCCTTGCTGGATCGCGTGGTGAGCAATCCTGTAGTTGTTGCTGATCTCCTCTTGCGCCCAGTAGACCCACTTGCAGACCTCCATGTGCTCGGCCTCAAAGATCGCGACGCGCGCCTTCAGCTCGGCGTACGGCGGGATGGGCACCCAATCGTCGTAAGCGGCCATGCTCGCGCCTCGCCCGTTACGGCGCACGAGCTGGGAGTTTTTATAAAAAAATATTTAAACCGCTCACTCCGCCTTCGTGCTACCGGTGCACTCCTCCTCGAGCACGCGCAGGCTGACCTTTGTGTACGTGGGCAGCGACGCAGCGATGAGGCCGATCCAGATGGCGTACTTGAACACCACCGTCGACCCCGGCGAGGACCGCACAACGGCGACGGCCGCCGGGCGCACAAAGAGCAGCGCGACGTTGCCTGCCGAGATCATGGCCTGCGCCATCCACAGGAACACGGCGATGTTCAGCACCATCTTGTGGGTCGTGAGCTCCTTGCGCGCGCCGTTGGTGGCGGACACGGCCATCGCCGACACGGTGGCGGCCGAGAAGGCGCAGCGCGTGAACACGGCCAGCGACACGAGGATGCTGATCAGGATGCGGCCCACCGACGAAAACTTGGAGCTGTCCGCCGAGAGGAGCGGCGCGTCCGAAAAGAGCAACAGCACGGCGCTCGTGCAATCGACGACGCTCATGGGCCCCCCGAGCTTGGTGAGCGGCGCCTCGCGGCTCAGGTCGAGGTGCAGCGCGTAGCGCAGCAGCAGGTGGAACGACGAGGCGCACACGCCCACGATCTCGAGGCGGGCCGTGGTGGTGTTGTCGTCGGCGACGAGCGGCGCGTACGACACGACGAGCACGATCACGCGCGCCACGAGCGCCGCAACCGATACGACCGCATCGGTCGCCACCTCCAGGCGCTCGAACCGCACCGGAAACTGGAAGGGGTCGCGCTCCACAGCAAACTGCTCTCGACACCGCATGATGTTCAGCGTGTGGCCAAGCAGGTAGCGCGAGCTCGCCGCGTTCTGCGAGCCGCGCAGAAAGACCACCGCCGCGGTGAGCAGGAGCACGAACAGCCGCCCGATCGCCGAGTTGAGGCTCTCCTCGTGCGTCACGAGCGAGGGCACGCGCTTCAGCGCGTCGGTCTCCTCGGTGCGCAGCGTGCCGTTGCCCTCGAAATCGAGGTCGATCCGCATCCGGCTCGTCGCCAGCCGACGAAAGGTCAGCGCCGGCTCGTCCTGGCACGGCTGCATTGCCAGCCCACAGTCGCTGTTGTAGATGTCGAGCACGTGCGCCAGCTCGGGCTGCGTCGCCGCGCACGCTGCGCCCAGCTCGACGACGCGCCGGCGCTTCTCCAGGATGGCACCGTCGTACTCGTACAGCGTCCGGTCCGAAAGCGAGAGCCAGCCACGCTGCTCCTCGAAGGCGGCGGAGGGGAACATCCGCACGCGCGCGAGGCTGGAGTCGCACTGCGCGTCCGCAAAGTGCGTCGCCGCGGTCGGCGGGTAGCGCGCGAGGTCGTCGCCGCGCACAAAGAGCGCGCCGGTGGTCTCGTCCGTCGAAAAGCCGAGGCTCTCCTCCGCCTCGGCCGAGTCGGGCTCGTGCGGCGCGTAGCACAGGTCGGTCGTCGTCATCCAGTACGTGGTGCCCAGCGTCAGCGCAAACGTACCGTCCAGGCCCAGCAGCGCGGCCACGTTGCCCTTGCCCATCTCGGCCTGGTCGTTCTGAAAGGTGAACTGTGTGTGGCCGAGGCGCTGCGTGGTGGTGCCGTTGACGGCGACCATCACCGAGTCCTGGCAGAGCAGCTCGTACGGCCGGGGCGGCGTCAGCGGCTCGCACGACATGCTGGTGGACTTGTGCATGCGCTCCGACAGCACCTTGATCTGCTCGCCGCCGGGCGGCACGGGGCGCTCCACGTCCAGCAGCAGCTGCAGGCGCTGCACGGGCGCGCCGAGGTTGAGGTAGACCACCGCGTAGTCGGCGCGCCGCGCCACCTTGAGGCAGCGCGCGCCGCGCACCCGCTGCTCGAGGTTCTCGTAGTGCACGTCGGCCTGCGGCGCCGTGGCGAGCGCGAGCAGCCCCGTCGCCACGAGCGCCGCGAGCGTGACCCCAAACACGACCATGGTCGTCTGCGACGCGAGGCGCAGCTCCTTGCTCGTGGTGATCCAGCTCGTCGTTCTCGACACCGATGGGGTGAGCGTCTTGTACGCGCGCTTGCGCGCGCCCTCCGGTGGAACCACCACCACGGGCTCCATGGGTGCGCGCGCGTGCTTCTAGCCTGGTGCGCCATATTGCATAGTTATAAACGGTGTATCAGGGGCAAGTCGTGCGCGCATGGAGCCCGTTTCGGTGGAGGAGGAAATCGACCTTAAGATGCGCGCCGCGTCCGTGGTGTTTAGCATCACCAGCAGCGTCCTTTTGGCCGTGGGACTCGCGTTCGTTGGTAGGAGCGCGTTCGTATAACAGGATAAGGGCCGTTTGTGACGTTCCTTTAGAGAAGGGAGTGGCGCCATGGCGCAGCACCACCTCCCCAGCCTCGCGGCGCTGGGTGCGCGCGAGGCCGCCGCGCCCACGGAAAAGTTTCTGGGCATTGGGAGGAACAAGGGGCAAACCATGAACGAACTCCTTCGGGAGCAGGAGGCGCTGGTCCGAAGGGCCTGGTTGTTCTCCAGAAAGGTCGTCCTCGATGCGGCGGACAAGGCCGACAAGTACGATGGCAACACCCGAAAGTATTCGGACGAGGATCGAGAGGAAATTCAGAAAACCTTTATGGACGCGTGCAAGCGCAGCGAGGTGCTGCGCCTGATGCTCATGGAACTTGAGGTGGATTTGGGCCTCGAAGTGACCAAAGCCCAAGACCTCTGCAAAGGCGACGATAGCTACGATGCAATGCGGGCGGCGGCGGAGGAGATGAAGAACCCGCCGATGGGCCAGGAGGTGGTGCCGGTGTACCAAGGGCAGATTGTGCCGCAACCGCAGCCGCAGCCACCGCCGCCACCGGTGTACCAAGGGCAGATTGTGCCGCAGCCGCAGCCGCAGCCGCCGCAGCCCCCCTACCCGCAGTATCCCTACCCACCCCAGTACGGCTCGGAGTATTAGAAAAACTCAATTTTGGACGCGGACCCGTGCGTTAACGCTGCGTTAACGCGAGTAAAGTTGCCAAATCTTCGAGACAGTTTTCATACCGATTTCACAACCTTGCCAAAAAATGGTCACCCATCCTCACGCTTGCCAACTATCCCACACATTCAATGCGTCGGTGCCAAGTTGGCGATGAGCAGCGTGCCGCCGGGTCCGGTGTGCAGCGCGTACGTGTACGCGTCGGGCAGCATGGCGGTCAGCGCACCTCCGCCATTGTTCGTCCAGTTCACCAATGGCAGCTTGAGGGCAAGTGGCTGCACTGCGACGGTCCCATTCATCGCCACCGGTTGCGCCATTGGCACGAGGGCATGCGACTGCGGCTGCTGCGGCTGCTGCGGCTGCGCCGGCGCTGGCGCGCCGCCGTCCGAGTAGTCTTCAACACCGTTGGTCGCACCATTCTCTGGCGCTGTGCTCTGCGACGGTGGCTCCTGGAGGACCACGATGGCGCTGGACATGGACGCGTCCGCTGCTGGGGGCGGAGGCGCTCCCGTGAGGTGGGTTTGAACCGTGGTCTTCTGCTTCTTGGCGGCGCCACCACCACCACCCTCCGCCTTGTCGGCGGCCGCCTTGCGCACACCGCTGCCGCTGGGTCGCTGCTTGGGCGGCGCCACGTAGAGCGTCCAGCCGGACTCCGCGGTGGCGTAATCCTCCATTTTGACGATGACGCGGTAGTGCACGTTTGGGTTGTTGGGGTGGAACTCGGTGGGCAGCCCACAATCGGTGATGTCGTACAGGCGTCGCATCTGGCGTTCGTCAAACTGCATGTAGATGCCGGCCTTGTCCGTGGGAGGCATCTTGCGCGTGAAGTCGTTGTACTGCTTCTCCTGGATGGCGTCGTCCTTGTAGAGCTCCACCTTGACGGAGCCGATCACCGAAATGTCACCCTCGGCGTCGCCTGGCCACGAGACGCGAGCAATGCAGAGGTTGGCGAGGACATTGCTCCCATCGCGATCGATCAGGCGCTCGGTCCAACCAGCCGGCTTTGCGCGCGGGTTCTTGGCGGTGAAGGCGGCGTGCGTGATCTTGAACGGCTCGTTGCCCCGCTGGTGCCCTCGCTGGGCCGCCGGACCCACCGCATACTTGTTCACCCGCAAGTCCTTGTGGATGATGTCCTCGTTGGCGAGCTCTGGGTTGATGTACGACTCGACGTGGGTGCCAGTGATCGTTGATGCCGTGTCCGTCTGCCGCTTGCGCATCGACTCGGCGTCGGCGGCGGCGTCGTACGCCGTAAAGGTGGGCAGTTGGCGCTGCGCAATCGAAAATGTCATCTGCTCTTCCCCCTCGTCGTCGTCGGCCTCCGAGCCCGTGGCCGTCGCCGCCGGCTTAGTGGTAGGCTTGGCGATCGGCTTAGTGGACAGCTTGTTCGCGGGCATCACGGGCAACTTTCCCTGCGCCTGCGCCTTGGTGGGCGGTTTGGTGGGTGGTTTGGTGGGCTTCGGAACCGCCGGTGCCACTGGTGCCGCGGCAGGAGTGGGCGGCTTGCTTCCGCCGAGCTGCGCGCTCGTCGTGCCCTTTGGCTCCGGAACCTCGTCGTCATCTTCGTCGTCGTCGTCGTCGTCTTCCTCCTCCTCCTCGTGCTCCGTCTGGTTGATGGCTGGGTCTACCTCCTCACCGTTGCGCTCCACGCCCTCCGCCTCTTCCTCGTTCTCGGAATCGGATCCAGCCGGCGCCATCGTGCTCACCCCTTGTGCCCCGCGCTGAAAGAGCCGGTTCCACGCGGCGTTGATGGTTTTTAGCGAGTCGCGACGAGGACGCCGCTTGGACCACGTTCGCTTTTGAAAACGGTACAAGCACAAAGTTTTTAGTAAGATGTAAAAAATCACACGATACCGACATTTGTGCCGGCGGTGTGCCGTTCAGTAGCCGGGGGGCATCTGCGCGGGGTCGCCGAACTGGTTGACGTCGCCCTCCTCGCCCTCGTCGTCGCCACCGCCCTCGGACGCGGGCTCGCGCTTCATGCTGAGCTCGTCCGCCGTCTCGTCGAGCTCGTTCACCTCGCTCACGTCGATGCCCACACCCTGGTCGCCGGAGCGGTTCTTGATCACGAGGCAGTTCTCGAGCGTGAGCTTCATTCCCCAGCCCTGGTTGCCCGCGTAGATGCCGCGCACCACCTTGAACACCGGCACGATCGCCGCCCGCGCCGTGAGGTCGTGGATGGTGCCCGTGACGCGCTTGGTGATCGTCTTGCCATCTTCCAGCATGTTGCACGTCTGGATGTGCGGCATCGGCAGCGGCTTGCCCAGCGAGTCGGTCGCCTCGTGAGGCACAACCACGCGCACGTAGGCAGGGTAGCCCTTCTCAAAGTTGGCCTCCTTGGCCGAGCGGTTGAACTTCTCGTCGAAGCTCTCCTTGCTCATGGGCTTCTTGGTCTTCTCCTTGACCAGCGGGAACATCTCGTCGCGCTTGTCAAGGAGCGAGTCGCGCAACTTGTCCTCGAAGGCCGAATACTCGGTGTACTGCTCCTGCGAGATGTTCACGTTGATAGACCACGAGCTGTAGCCGTTGTCCTCCGCGGCACCGTCCTTACCCTTGAACGGGCCTGCTTCGAAGGGGCTCTGTGTGTACTCGGGAAGCTTGCAGCAGCCGAGAATCACGCGGTCGTCGTCGAGGCCCACCTTGATGAAGCGGTCGCCCCGCTTGCCGACCTCTACCTTGCCCAAGGTCAGCTTCTTCTTGTTGATGTCCTCGAGGTGCGTGACCGTCACGGTCGACTTCTTCATGACCGGCACGGCGTCCTTGGGCCCCGGCGCCTTCTTCGCGATCGTCTTCGTCGCGCCCTTCACATCGCCGCTCCACTGCTTCGACATCGTGCTCGGCCTTCGGTTTTTGCTCAATCGTCACAGTTCACAAGCCGAATGTTTTTTTCAAAACGGAAAATGTTTTGCCGACACATGATGCACGATTTTCGAACTTCGACCCACCGTTTGGCAACTTCACATAATCCGGCGCAGCCGCGCACCTAAGGAGACGGGCACGCGTGCGCAGAAGCGCCATGGCGTGCACGCCGTCGATCCTGAACAATGCGTTCCTCAGCACTGGCAACACGTGCGCGTCCCAAGGGTTCCAGGATGCCGATCTGACGCAATGTGTCGCGCTGCGCGGCACGTTTGGCGGCGGTGCGCCCTTTTGGAACAACGAGGCCAACGTGGGCTCGACGTCCACCCTTTCTGATTGGCCGTGTGGGTGCTTCCTCTACGCGGCTGGCAACGCGCAGCGGCTCTACTACAACGTGCATGCCAGCTGCGGCGCGGGAAACGACTACCGCTCCTACGATGCCTGCGGCTGCGCGATTGCGGTCGACTCGCCGCCGCCGCCCTCGCCGCCGCCGCCGCACGACTGCAGCGCCTGCGGCGGCATGTGCAGCGGTGGCATTGGCATCTACTCCTCCTATTTCCAGTATTGCACGACGCCCGACGAAAACAATTACTGTGTAA
>Ga0115013_10001085_pt1 | contig 15905 bp, 10 predicted proteins | sample SouAtlMetagenome_2_FD_88686 | JGI IMG/M metagenome (GOLD analysis project Ga0115013, IMG submission 88686) | Marine eukaryotic phytoplankton communities from Atlantic Ocean - South Atlantic ANT15 Metagenome | ecosystem: Environmental > Aquatic > Marine > Oceanic | place: South Atlantic Ocean...
AGCGAAGAAGGCACCCGCCCCGTCGTTCTCATTTTTCGGAAGCAAGCCTGCACCTAAGCCACCTGCTCCTACACCGGCACCAGTGAAAAAGGTTCCTGCTCCATCATTCTCATTTTTTGGAAGCAAGCCTGCACCTAAGCCACCTGCTCCTGCACCAGCTCCAGCGAAGAAGGCACCCGCCCCGTCGTTCTCATTTTTCGGAAGCAAGCCAGCACCTAAGGCCCCAGCTCCGGCACCTGCACCAGCTCCAGTGAAGAAAGCACCAGCCCCAGCTTTCTCGTTTTTCGGCAGCAAGCCGAAGTCGGCAGAGAAGAAATCTGTTGCAGCAAAGCCAGCTGCACCTGCGAAATCAAAGCCTGCTTCTAAACCTCTTTTTGGAAGAAAACAGAAGGCGGCATCAAAACCAGCGCCTACTCCAGAACCAGCGAAGAAAGCATCTTCGGGCTTCTCATTTTTCGGAGGAAGTGGTACATCAAAGAAAACTCCCGCAAAGAAAGCCGCTCCAAAGGATAACATTCCTGTCTTGACGAATTGGAAGCAAAACGCAGATGGAGAAATTACTGGAAGGGTAAGTAATTCTGAAAATTACCGAGATGGTACAAAGATCACAACTTCTGCTGTCAAAATGGGTGCCAAGGGTGGTGGAACTGTTGTCAGAACGGGATCCGGAAGTAAATACCGACTGATGTGAGAGATTAGTGGAATAATTATTACTACTTTAGCACAACTTCTATCTATAATTACGTATGGACGACTCAACATCGTATACTAAAAAGATACAAGTCATTATAATGTACTATTTATGAGTTTATGCATTATAGAACCTCTTACATTCTGTTTCGACTCGTACTATGCGATCGCAATAAAAGTGACAGCAAAAGGCAAGGTTCAACCGAAAGTAATTGTCGCAACTATTCATTCTGTCTCTATACAATGATGGCAAAGAGAATGACGCCAGAAATACACGACGATACAAGGGTGATAAGGATATATTTGTAGCCACGATCGAGGCGAATGTGTGTTAGCTTGTGTACCTCCGATACAAACGTGGACACCGTAGAAAGGCATCCCGAAAAGCCAATCTTAATGGCACGAACAGTTGCAATGCCCCAAAAACCATTTGCCCCGCTGATTTCGAGATTGAATTCCCATCCAATCATTATGATACTGACCATCGCACCCAACACGTTTGCTGCAAGGGTTCCGATGGGCAGCCAATTCATTCGAGAGAATCTCGGGATCAAGTCTCCGAGCTTGCCATTGAATGACGAGAGCTTCCAGCGCAACAAGGCACCTGGAGTTGCAAAGAGCATGGAGTAGGCCATGGTTCGGTACGTAATAGCATAAGAAGTTTGTGCGTCGAAATGCATCATGACCAGTACCAAAATCATCAAAAATGTGGCCAATAAGAGAGCCGCTGCTGGAGCTGTATACCAGACGGTATCTTCCTCGCCAAGGGTTTTCGAAACGCCAGCGGCTGTCAAGTTCGTTGACTGCGTCAACGATGGGAGGTCGAGATGACCCTGTCGTTTTGAGAGCCACTCCTGCAGGCTATCAATATCCCATCCATGATCGTGAGACATCGTTCGGAACTCGTGCGTTATTTCCTCTTTACGTGCGATCAAAGATGTTTCAAGATGGATAAGAGATGGCGAGATCCCGCTCTCAACTCTGCGAGCCTCCTTGGTAGATTCTCTCCAGCGGGAAAGAGGGGAGAGCTCTACTACGGTCAGTGTTGATGTTGTAGAAAGCGGCAAGGATGCCGAAGTCGATTCGCTATCGGAGGGTTCGATAGTATGGCACAACTCTGGAAGGCCATGCAGGTATCGACGTTCCACAACGGGCAGTTCCCGGTTGATAGCGATTCCGTGCTTGGTTTCACGAATGTGCAATTCTTTATGCTCTTTAGCCAATTCAGGATTCATCCATTTATGGAGCCACCATGCTACAGTCCTTCCAAAGACATAAGAGCCAATGGCAGTTTCCATCCCGATAACATATCCAAAAAACGCCCTCCATATCATGCTATGGCGGTTGGGAATTGCTCCAAGGTGACCGGCCATCAATACCACCATTTCAGAATTCCATGCACTAAAGGTCGTCAACGAACCGCAGAATCCTGTTTTAAGAGCTGTGTGCCAAATATCAAAGGATTGAAACATGTTGGAAGGAGGCAAGAAAGCGATTGGCAAATTTAGGGCTAGGCCCAGTGACGCCCCGTCCTGGAGAAGTCCCATGATGAACGATCCCAGAAGATTTGCTGGTAGATCGGCAAAGATAATACCCTCGTTTTGTGTGGTGGTACCATCACGGGTCACGCACAGGACAGACTCGTCGGCAATCCACCCGATCGTTTCTGGGTCCGAACAGGCCTGTCCAAATAGCTGTGCCAGAATTAATCTCAACAGGGTTCCAAAGATAGCAGCAATTCCGAGGTAACATGCCTGAACGAAGGTTTTTCGGCGCGACGAAGGGTCATCTCCGCTGATGAGGAATGTACTTGCATTGGAGGCCACTCGCTTGATTTTCGACGACAATTCGCTCGCGGTTTGTCTGATCATTTCGTCTTCGAAGAAATCTTTCTTTCTATCCTGTTCCTGCTCCATCGAGGGATGACCAGGAAGATCTGTTTCAAGTGCCGCCATGAAGCTCGCTCCCGAAGTTTTGCTGTCTTCCGCAGAGTTTGCCAACCCAACGTTCACAGCGTCACCAGAATCTGGAACCGAATGATATCCTTCTTGGATATGCTGTTGTGGTTTATTCGATGGTTTCAGTTCATCTGAGGGAGAGCTGACCACGCTTCTGTCGATAGACCTAATGCTCTTTCCAGTGATTTCACCCGCCTCCGCATCAGGAGTTGGAGCAACATAATTATTTTCGTTGCTCATGATTAGAGCTAGGAGGTTCTGTTCAACAGCGTTTCAATAGCTGGGAACACGATTGATTGTGCCGTCAAAGGTTCTGCCTCCAAATCAAAAGAGGGAGTCTTTCACAATCGAACACAAAAAATTGACAAAAGATCAAAATGTGAGACAGACTGACTTGCGCGATTCATGAGCAATCCTTCTATGTAAATCGGAATTTTGCACGAGGATGGTGTCGAATCGCATTGCGGGAATCAATAGAAATAGTTCAGTCACGATCGAGGATCAGAGATCTTTGACAAATTCTAAATGCTGATGCTATTCATCAGGTCAACCTTGATGGCCGGAAATCCTTCATTGGTTTCCATTTGGATTAGTTTTTCACTATTCTCGACACGAAAAAATTCTACAGGCTAAGAGATTGGGAGATATAACGACAATATCCCGTGTTGTAACTATCATCTAGTGACTCTTATATTACAAACTTGTACTCGTAAGGCATCCAAGCGGTTACCAATCCCCACCGTCCTGTCCTTTGCCACTTTCCTTCGCCGCTCGCTCCTCCATGAGAGCCTCGTGCTTCGTTCGTCGGGCCCGGTTGATCTTGTAGGGAAAGTCAGAACCAGGCATTTCCTGCATTGCAACGTTGCACTGGTGCTCCGTTTCGAATTCGACAAAGGCATAGCTCGAGTGTTTGGGAACAATACACGATACTCCCCGGGCTCCTCCGTACTTGCGGAAGATCCGTTCGAGTTCTGCCCGTCGTATATCGACCTGCTGATCGTTTCGAATCTTTTGGAGGCCACTGATAAAGATTTTCTTGGGATGGACGGAATCATAGGCATTGACACCGGCAATGTTCGAGACGTCTTCGGCCGCCAGAGGTTCCTTGTTGCCCCACCAGGCCTTGTAGACGGTCCAGTTTTCGGGACTACGGTAGTCGTCACAGCTCGGGAACTGTAACACTAGTTTGCAGGGACGAGAAGGCAGTTCGACGCGGTGCTCGAGCCGGGCAACGTGTTTGCCTTCCACAAAAATGTCAAATCCGTCTCCGTTTATTTGGACCATAAGCGTCGAAGATGTTTGACCAAATATAAGGGGCACCTGCGAGAGAGGAAGCTGAACTGCTCGTCCCCATATACCCTTTTGTTTGTCATTGACTACCAGCTGGCCACCCTTTTCGCGCTGACGAGGATTGAAATGAAACAGAATCGAATCAAAGTCGTTGTGATTTGGACCGGCAATGTTAAAACTGAAGCGCCTCGAATCGATTGGGGCGTGAAACTTGAGGGCCAAGGTATTGGGTCCCTCTCCGTTGTTGGCCTTGCTAATGTCAAAGTCCTCGAGCTCGACCATAAAGGCACCATCATTGGGATCTTGTGGTTTATAATCGGGTGGTGACCAAGATGGTTGGCCGGGAGAGGTCGGAAGAAGGACTGTACCCTTCCACGACTTGATGCCCAGTTTTTCGGAAAATTCGTGTGGTGGTGTCTCCTTGGATATTATCTTTGTCAACAGTGACGGACCTTCTCCACCTTGTTTTGGTGATAAATTCGAAGCGTTCGCATCGTCGAGCTTTTTCCTTTTCAACAGGGGCTGCATATCGTCGAAGCCGTCGTCGTCGGCCTTTTGGAGTAACTCCTTTCGCAATTGTTCTTCCTTTTCTTTGGCATTCATTTCCTTTGCCTGGGAAAGTTTTTTCTGTTCAACTTCGTCCCGAAGGGCCTGGAGTTCTTCCTCCGCCGCATCAACATCACTGAGGTCGTCTTCGTCGGAGGAATCCACCATTGCAGTATCGTCGTTGTCGATGCCTTGGGTATCCTTCTTTTTAGGCTTTTTCTTTTTCTTCTTCTTCATGGCAGCATTTAGGGCAATCTTGACCAAATTAGGATCAGCCTCCTTGCCATCATCCTCGTTTGTGTTCTTATTCTGGGCATCGTTGTCGTCATCCTCTTCTTTGGCTTCGGCGGCAGCCGCGTATATGTGATCGCGGGCCTTTTTTTCCTTGAGTCTCAAGACCTCCCGCTCGAATATCTTGACTGTGTCATACATATCTAGAAGCCTCGTTTCCTCGGTTGTGAGCGTAAAGTCATCGGGCATGTCTTTGGGTGGATTCAGATTGAATTTTGTTGCGTGTGCCTCCACCTTGGCCTCTGACGAATTGTCCCTCCACGTCGGGATTTTGCGGGACGCCGTCACTGATGTTTTTTTCTTGGATTTCGACGATTTGAGCTTGATGCTGATCGAAGTCGACATGATGTATGAGAAGGTTAGTTATGGTTTGTATTGAAAAGTTATTGGCAAGAAAGAAATCTTCGAACCTATTGCAAGGGCCAGAGCTAAGGAGGGTAACAAATCCCAACAACGATAGACTGCGTATGAATTTTTGTAGTCCAATCGATCCACTGTTTTGTATGATGAAATCCGATTATTGTTGCGTCAATAAGACAAAAGGCTATGCGATTTCAAGAGTAGAGAGGAATAGGGCATCCATCGAAACCTGTGCTTGGCATTCCCATGGACTTCTTGTGATCTTGCCGAGTTGTTTGGGGATTGCTGCATTTTTGATAAGAGACCGCACGATGGATGACTCATTCGAATAATATTTAAACCTTCATACATTGTGATGAATGAATCAATCAATACTACGAAATCCAAATGCTCGGAAGCTCGGCATTATAGGACAAGCGAATTCCAAAGTATAGATGGTGATGATAATTCGATACTAGTAGTCTCAATAAACAATCTTACAATTTGAAAACGTCAACACAATCACTACTATTTCTACCCAGTCCCCGTCCCCGCCCCCCCTATTTTCATGCGATGACTGATTCCCTCCTTCTTTTTGGCTATCGTTCTTCTCATACAGCTACACTGCTCCGGCACAGAGAGATCCTGGAAATGTTTTCAAGTGGACAGTCCCATCCTTTCTGGTAATCAAAAGTTCACGAGGATCTTTCTCCGAATCGAAATCTTCCATCCTTGTCAAACCCAACTTGTTGCGGAGCAATTCTAATTCTGGCACAATTTCACAAGTAGTATCCGACAAATCAGCATCGGTTTGGTCGATGCTGTTATTGTTGCAAATTGATGCCTCTCGGATCTTCGATGCAAAAGGTTCGTGATATTCTTTCAAGATACAATAGTGATTGCATTCGGCCATGTGACCATTCTTCCAGTGTAGTTTTTGACATTCTTTGCTGCAATAATAGTAGAACTTGCATTTGCCACATTGCGTCAATTTTGTGACATTAGAATCGGTTTTCTTGCAGACCACGCAGACACGTCCGGTCAGATCCTTGAAAGGCTTGCGATCGACGCGAAAGTTTGTCATCCATTTGTTGTTCATTTTCAGCCAATAGCTGCTAAGCAAGGCTTGTACTCGCAACGGTTGGAGTTGCAGTCGCATTGCCACCGAAGCTGGATCTTCCCCTGGAGTCTCGACTCGGTACTTATGGTAAATTGTCATTAGTTCCATCAGCATTGTGATGGAATTCGAATGGCCCCGAATTGCACCTTCTAAAGCCCAAGAATAAGAAAGGTGAATGACTCCGTTGTCGCCCAAGAAGACACGTGCCAATTGATACATACTCGTGACGCAACCATCACAACAGCCAGAGACCAAGGAATTGAGCATCTGATTATAGACATCTCCACGCAATTCGGGTTCCAATCCTTGCAGTGCCTGATGTAATTTCCATGCCATCTTGGAGTATTCGGATTCTATGAAGTCGTGATCGACTTTTGCATTCTTGTCACCAACGCCGTTTGCATACACCGTGGCACTATCCAGAAGGTCGAGTGCCTTGGGATTTTCGCCTACATGTTGCAAGATCCGTTCCGCCTTTTCGTACAAGGGATCCTCGGCCACCGACAATTCCTTTTCATTTCTCTTTTCGGATTCTTTATTCTTTCTCTTTGCGCTCTTGGCATTTCCGTTGCGCTTTTGTTTCCGCCCCATGTTTTGCTCCAGCTTACGGTTCGACCTTAATGTTTCTTTGGGATCATTGCTTCATGAACTTTCGTTCTATGCTGAATCTTCCGGTGGCCTTCGGAAAGGGACATCAACGGTGTACTCCGATCTTTATGGATATCGGAATGGTGCGTTCCTATTGGTGGTTTCCTGACACCAAATAAGAGAAGGACAGACGCGTAAAGATTTGTTAGCGTTAGAGTAAATAACCGCACGGAGACGATGCGATGACGCATCTTTCACAAAATCGGCATGAAGTAGCTGTCATTTTTTTTCTCCTTGAACACTTACGTCGTTCGTCACACTACTGAGTATCTAATCTTTTGTGTTGCCTGCCACCGATAGCCGCACAAATTGCTCAAGACGAAATAAAAAAGATTTTTGCTTATCCAAAATGATGCTTTGTAATCTTCCTTCTACATTGCTGGCACTTGCCGGTTGCTTGCTCCTCTCGATGGTCAACGCCGACCAAGAATGCGTAAAGGGAGTTGCCGTCCCAGAGGGCGGGGATTATTCGGATTGGCCCGATCTTTTTCGTCTGACGACTCCCAACCCTGAGGATCCAACACTTTCCAACATGGACGAGACTGTGGGCCCCGTCGACCCATCGGTCCTAGTTGCCGCGGGTGTTGGCTACCTGTACCTCGATCCAAGTGGATACACGTATCCCAACCGAACCAAGGAAATCCCATGGTCTCCACCGGCCAATGGCACTAACGACCCAAATCTTCAGGAAATTCGCGATGAATACGATTACCAGTATGCCGATATTGTTGTCGTGGGAGCCTACAACGAAAAATTTTATGAAGAACATATTCATGCTGGAGGTGACGAGGTCCGTTATGTCATTGACGGAAGTGGATACTTTGGTGCGTCACAATGAAATTCAATGGTTCCTCGGTGCAGGGGCGTTTGTTGTTGTCATGTAACTGTCCCTATTCTAACTTTTTCTGTTTGATCGATTGATTTTTATGTCACACAAAACCACAGATATTCGTGACGTGAACGACGAATGGGTCCGCATGCATGCGACTGCCGGTGCCTTTATTATCTTCCCATCCGGGATCGAACACCGCTTTGCTGTCGACGAGAACCTCTACATCCAAGCCATGCGATTGTTTCCGGGATCAGGAGATCCTGATTGGTCGTCTGTCCCACGGGCAGAAACCCACGGAAACAACACGGCACGCAACGAATACATTGATACTTATCTGTGCGGAATCGATCCCGACATGGACCACCACAGCGAAGATAGCCACGATGGTGAAGAGGAGGACCACAGCGAGGAAGAAGTGATTGATGTCGATAGCGAAGATGACTATTTTACAGCCAACGAGACCGGCACCGGCGAAATGGTTGATAGCCCTGTTGCCGATACAATGAGTGATGCTGGAGCAGCTAATGAAGCTGATGATAGCAGTGCTAACAGCTTTGGATCGTTCGCGATGGTTGCAATAGCAATGGTTGCTGGTGTGGCAAGCCTTATGTGGTAATTTCGTGCGCAGATATGATTGTGACACTGTTGGTATTGTGCAGATTAGAACCAAGAAATAACTAGTATATGTAAATTTTTTGTTGAAATTTGGTATAATACTTTGAATGATTAGATATTATGCAATCTAAGTCTAAACCAGCTAATGAAAGAATGGAACCAATACGTTCCTAAAGAATTTATGTATGCAATTGCAAGATTGCTCCAAACAGAAAGCCTAAAAAACAGTCACGATAGATGCGAGGGGAAATTATAATGGATCAAGGTCTCCTTGATAGTATAGATAATGTGATGGTGCACTACCAATTGAGCACGAACAAAAACACAGCAGCAAACATGGAAATAAGAAAATCCATTGCCAAATGATGCGCTCCAGAATCACCATTGTCTGCTCCTCCATTGTCTCCCACCGTAAGACAATCACGGCACTGAAATACGTTTGTGGGATCATACTTTGCTTTAATCTCTCGCAATCGACCAAGATTTGAACCCCAATAGAGATCTTGCCAGGACAAATCTTCTGGTTTGCCCAGAGGATCGAGCAAATCCAAATTCCGAGCATCATGGTTAAAAATTGGACCAGATTTAGGCGCAGGAAGGTACTTTGTAAGGACGTCTATAGATTCTTGCATCCCAATCGCCTTAATCCATGAAAGAGGGAACAAACCCTCCAGAGCACTCGATCGCATCACTGGACTCGTTGAGGTTGAGTCTTCTGTTGCGATCGTATTTACAGCACCACCCAGTACATGTCCCGTCACGCCCAACATGAGTGGTTCCGAAAACAATGCTTTGGCTTGATCAATGGTAGCCGTGTTGCCAGGATTGTCAGCAGTCCCATTGCCAAAAATATCTTCGCCGATCATCCAAGAAAGACGAACTTCGTAGTCACCCTGACCGACCTGAACATCAGTATTCCAGCCATTGGCAGATGGGTAACCCAGATCATTGCACACGAAGGCCTCTGGTGATCCTTCTTGTGGCGATGAACAATCCTGCGATGCATAGCTATAATAACCATCGTTATATTCTTGCGCAATGTATATAAAATTTGGACCAGCTCCCGCTGCACCGAGTCCATTCTCAGTAAGAGTAGCATCTTGCATTGCAGTAATATCTAATACCTCGCGAAGAGGGGCCAAGACAGTCGATTCGAACTCTTCCATGCTACCTAGAAAGTACAAGTCGGCACACATATAGCCGCCTGCCCAAGAGCAACCAATGCCATAGTAACCATCGATGTTAGGGTCCATCGTAACGGGATTAAGTACGGTAAGCATCGCATCCCACCATGAATCAAGCTGCTCCATCGACGTTTTTGATGAGTCTGCACTGGGTTTTGTCCAAGCTAGATTCGATTGACGGGTTCCGATGCTGCCCTTGGCCAAATTATCAGGAACCAAATCACCGCTAATAGTGATTCCTTCCGGTAGAGCATCTGTGGTCGATTTGACGACTGCTGCACCCATCCACATGACATTGGCACGAACCAGCGGTTTGACGGGATGCAGCTTGGATATTTGGCTGACAACGACGCCAAAGTTACCACCGCCCCCTCCTCGTAGGGCCCAAAATAAATCGGAGGTTTCTTCGTCGCATTTGTGGACTACTTTGGCAATCCCATCTGGAGCTGTCACTACCTTGTAGGCCACAACATTGTCAATTCCAAGACCCATGCTCCGATCGAAGGGGCCTAAGCCACCACCTGTATCAGATCAAGGGATCAATGATAGAAGATAAAAAACACCTGTTAGTTATTGCGAATCAATGTTTGATAATCAAAATCCAACTCGAGTATAATACGACTACTTACCCATCAACCAGCCTCCAGAGGCACCAACGGTGACAGCTGCACCACTCGACAGCATGTAACTTGTTTCGCCATCTCCAAGATCGCTGTTATAAGCTGCAAGTGATCCAAAGACATCACCAAATGTTTCACCACCACCAATCTCGATCGCTGGGCCGTGCTCATTCCCGCAGGGATCCACGTAGTTTTCGATCACTCCGCCACCAGCAATGGTAGATTCATTAGAAGCATCGACGCCACTGCTGTGCTTTGGGAATTCGCTCATAGATAAGAGAAGGTTATCGTTTAACTGGTTTGCGACACTATACGACGCCCCGGTTACTTTTACGGAAAGAGGGATGCCAACCTTAGCAGCAAATGCGACCGTTTTTTGGACGTGATCTAGCGTTGTGGCAACGACACTGTATAGGGGAAGTTCCTTCGTGAAGAAAGCATTGCTTTCCGAATTATCCGATGAACCGCCGCAGCGGCTGTTGGGAAAGCAGGAACCACAAAACTGGGCTGCTTCGGCACAGTCGGGCGAGGAAATAGACCCGTCTTCAGCACAAAGTCCAGTGGTGTGAGCGAAACACATGGCAGCCTCTGCGCAACCAGCGAGTTCCTGAGAGCATGATGCACTCTCGACAAATAATGAACTGCTGTCACTTCCCAATCCACATCTACTATTGGGGAAGCACGAACCACAAAACTGGGCTGCTTCGGTACAGTCGGGCGAGGAAATTGATCCATCTTCGCCACAAAGCCCAATGGAATGATCGAAGCACGGGGCAGCCTCTGCACAACCAGAAGAAAGCTCCGGGGAGCATGATTCACTACTGATAAAGACACCGCTTTCGTCAGGAGTCTCGTCTGTCGCACTACTGGTACTGCTATCGCCCTCTGTTCCCAACGTTCCGCATCGGCTGTTGGGAAAACATGAGTTGCAAGCTGGAACCGCAGCAGCGCAGCTCGGTTCCGAAATGGTTCCATCCTCGGCACACAATCCAAGTGTGTGATCGTAACATGGGGCAGCATCTGCACAAAGGGCAAATTCTGGGGGACACGAGTCGCTCTCGACGAAGGTGCTGCTGCCGTCCTCCTCTACACCTAGCGTTCCGCATCGGCTGTTGGGAAAACAGGGATTGCAAAATGGAACAGCAGATGCACACTCGTCCGAAATAATGACACCGTCCTCTCCACAAACTCCCACGTCGTGGTCATAGCAAGGACTGGCGTCAGCACATAAGGCAAGAGCGGGAGGGCATTTGTCGTCGCTTGCTACAAACGACCCGCTTTCACCTACCTGAGGGTTGTCATCACCACCTGCAGCAGCAGCAGGAGCAGCAGGAGCATCTTGGTTGTCCCCACAGTCCTCAAAAACACACATACCTGCAAAGGAGCACGTGCCATTGGCGACCGTGGGTACAGCCGCCCCACCATAGGCTTCAATGCTTGCGGCACATTCTTCAAATACCTTCTCCACGGGCCCGATCTTTCGAAGGATACCCGGCCCCAACTGTTCTGAAAATTCAACCCAGGGGATTTCTTCTGCACCGATTGTCTTGGCAACAGCCAGCGAATAGTAAAGCAACCAAAACACACGCATCATGATGTTGTTTGGAATGAATTGCAATAATTGGATTTCGCTTTTTTTGCGATATCCTACAGGGGACTTTTTGCTGCATATTTGGCTTCGATCCCACTAGCAGACGCCACGGATCGAACCGGCGGTTCTCCAGTTGAAAATCTCCGAAAATTTAATAGGAATCCCACTGCAGAAGAACGAGTCAGCTGTCGGCAGCTGGCTAATGATGGGATTTAAAAAATGCTCGACTTGTTTGATTAGTATTTAAAAATCTATGTCTTCGACTTTGATAAAGCGGATTGCACCTTGACACATAGATGCTCTCCCAAGAAGGGGGTATAGTTTACACTAGTGATAAAGAAAGGTGTCATGTTCATCATTTAAAAGCATTAAATATCAATTATACTTTTTACAGAACTCTACCAACTCCCATTTTTGCTGCTTACGGAGTTCCCAAATAAGGAATTTGGACACAAAGATGAACCAATAGAATTTTGTTTCGGCTGTCCTCGTGCACAGTAAACATTTCCTCTATAATAACCCTACGTGCCAGCGGAGTAGAGTTCCATTATGAGCAAAATTCAACATAAAATTTTACAAATATTTCCTCAACCTAATTCACGTTTGTAAATACAACGACTTGACCCAAATTGGGTAACGAGTTGATAAACTCGACACACAATACCCATTCCCCGTTTCAAACTACCATGTATCAAGCCCTAATTTCTTTCGTTTTTCAAAGTACTTGTTATTCATGCAATAAAGAACCACTTCCGATTCTTCGAAGAAAAAGTCTTCGAGATGCTTTCCCCCTTTGCGTTCTGTGGGACGTCCAGGGAGAACATAGTGCCAGTCTCGGGTTTTCGCCGCCTGATACTTCCAGTCGCACTTGCTTGTGAGCATTTGGATCAAATTGCGAAAGTGGTAAAATTCTTCCTCTTCCGATGATTTAAACCGGGTCTTCTTCGTTGCACTCTTGCTAGCATCTTCAACAAATGGCGATCGACGATTTCTCTTTGGTCGACTCGACGGAGTAGGCGTAACAGTGTTACTACTCCTGCGACTTCGTGTAATAGTGTTGGTACTCTTACGACCTCGTGGAACAGTGCTGCTACTCTTACGACCTCGCTTCGGCTTCCAACCAAAGGCATTTTTAAGATGCCCTAAAAACGTTTGTTTGCTCAAAAAGAACTTAATTCCCCTCCAATGGGGATTCCCTTTGATATCGTCGAACCCAATCCCGGGGCTATAATATTCATTTCTCCCGACATCAACTGTCCATCCATCGAACTCCAATTTGTGACAAACCTCCTCGAAGGTGTCATCGTTACTAATTTCTAGTTTCTGGTGTCGACCGATTGTAGGAGGAGGAGTGTACAAGAAAGTTGCAGGAGTTCCAACTGGAGAGGTTTCATCCGCAGTTTCCATTGTAGCTTCACTTTTATCATCATCATTCTTCGGAGTCATGTGGATGCCAGCCTTTTTCTTTGTACGGCCTCGTGCAATTTTCTTTCTTGGAGGAGGATTCATACTGACTGTTTCTGATGAGGTCGCCTTTCTTTTTGAACGACGAGAAATTGGAGAGAAAGTAGCACCGGAAGCAGTCCCCTTTTCTTTGTCAGAAATTTGTGGAGTCGAGGCCTTCTTCTTCGGACGACCAGGGCTTCTCTTCTTTGAAGAAGGAGGAGTAATCTGCTTCTTCGGACGACCAGGGCCTCTTTTCTTTGGAGAAGGAGAAGTAATCTGAGAAGAAGACTTCTCTTCTTTCTTTGCACTTTCCGAACTAACATCCTTTTTCTTTGGACGGCCGGGTCCTTTTTTCTTCTTGGGAGAAGGTGGAGTGACCTGAGAAGGGGTACTCTTATTTTCAAGTCTCATGGGTGCTTTCTTTGGAGATCTCTTTGGAGAAAGAGGTCTCCCCATTTCTTCTGCCCCTAAATCCACAATCGTTTTTGGACGACGACCACGTGGCGATGCTCTCATCGGAGAATAGACGGGACCATCATCAGGAATCTTTTTCTCTTCTTTAGCGGCTATCTCTTGTTGGTTGGCCTTCTTTTTTGGACGACCACGTCCTCTCTTAACAGGAGTAGAAACCAGTGTATTTTTCTCTTCTTTAGCGGCTATCTCTTGTTGGTCAGCCTTCTTTTTTGGACGACCACGTCCTCTCTTAACAGGAGTAGAAGCCAGTGTATTTTTCTCTTCTTCGGCGGTTATCTCTTGTTGGTCGACCTTCTTTTTTGGACGACCACGTCCTCTCTTAACAGGAGTAGAAACCAGTGTAGCCTTATTGCTGTCTTCAGCGCTTTCCTTGCCATTTTTGACATCGGCTTCTGCATTCGTTGCTTTAGCAATCGAAGCACCCGATTTGCTTCCTTTCTCAGTGTCTTCATTGCTGTCGCTATCACTATCATTGCTTTCTTCGGAATTGACCTTGGTTCCTTTCTTCCATCTAATAATTTCACCATTAGTTTTCTTTGCTGGGACGTACATATAGGAAGCAGCGAAGTTTGAAATCTTCGAATTTCTCTGTACAGAAGGTGGTATTTGTTGAAGCTTTTCCTCGCCATAAGTCCGGAAGTCCGATTTTAGATCATCATATGCTGCCGTGGGGCGCATTCGTTTGGTTGACGAATAATCAAGAGCTAGCATATATTTCATAAATAGTTCATCATCAACGATGGTGGTCTCCTCATTAGTCTCCTTACTGATAGATTTCACGGTGAAGTTTTCCCATTTCATTTGCGGAATATGAACGTCCTGGGGCAATCGAGTGAAGGTTACAAAGTCGACGGCCTGATAGGCTTCTGTCAAATCTTCGAGCTCAACAATCTCAACGTACTCTGAAAGCGGAAGTCCAAGCAACCTCGCAATCATGTAGGTTTTTTGTTGTAGCATGTTTTTCAGCATCCTTTGCTGCATTATTCCCTTTGTTAAGGATCTCTCTTCCATGGACGCGTTGAACTCGTCCTCGAAAAAATCTATAAATTGGTCATAGTCGTTGAAGATGAGACAAGGCCACCATATAGTAGGGGGTTCTTCGCCGCCATCAGAGCTAGATGCAGCAGATGGATTTCTATCAGTAGATTCAAACAGTGATGACATGTATGACAACCGAAGCTCGACCCAATGCAACTGGTCTTCCCTCGCCATGGGGAGTGTTGCGATTAGTTCCGTACTTGTCTTTTCTTCTTGATTTGACGACATATTTCCCTCTCCTCAGGCACGTATACGAAATATGTTATGGTGATTATTAGATCCTTGACTGCTTCTTGTCCTGTAGTATAATGATCTTCTGTCAGAAGAATGGTTAGGAAATGCAAAACCTATCTCGTAGGATATGGTAACGTTTCATCGAACAAACGGACGTTGGAGACTTCACAACTGTAGAAATGTCCACTCAAATTATTTTGAGTTTCTTCGACGAAACAATCATTGTATTGATGCCCTTCAGGCGCGCCAAAAATTCACAACTGATCTTATGCGCGCCGGCAAGCCTGTTGCACGGATGAAAGTAGTCATCTAAAAAAACATCATCATCTAAATAATTAATCAGACTAATCCAGAAGAAATACTAGTAGTTGCTAGACTCTATATGGACATCTTTCATAGGTTTGAATAGTCTCATCCACTGAAATGCATTAATCCAAAAAGCTAGCGGCGAAGTAAAGGTATGATGGGATTTTGGAGCTTTGATGTTTTTTACAATTTTAGCAAGATTCTAATGCAGCTCTAGTAACTGCGATACGTGTATTTAAGAAAGCAAGACTATGATTGTAATTCACGGCATGCTTGTGGGATAGAATATTACTGGGTACAAGCAAGATAAATTAGAAAAATGGTGTTTGCTATTGTTGTCTTGCAAGTGGTGTTGTATCTAGCACCTGGGTCCATATGAGGGACGAAATGATTCTTCGACAAGCAGGTCGAATACAAAAATAATAGTAACGTTTCTATTGCGTCACAAACCTTGAATTTATTCCTATTTGCAACATACACTTTTTAAAACGATCAAAAGTAAGGATAGTGGTCCATAATAGATTTACAATTATATAGTTCCCCGGCTCGTTGGAGGATTAAGGGGTTGCTGTCGGGTGGTTGGCTTGGTCTTGATCGTTGTTTTCGTTTTGGTGTCTTCCACATCCGGGCTTTGGATTTTTAGTTTCTTTTCCCGCAGTGCCAACGCACGGACCAGCTTTCGC
>Ga0115013_10001086_pt1 | contig 15903 bp, 8 predicted proteins | sample SouAtlMetagenome_2_FD_88686 | JGI IMG/M metagenome (GOLD analysis project Ga0115013, IMG submission 88686) | Marine eukaryotic phytoplankton communities from Atlantic Ocean - South Atlantic ANT15 Metagenome | ecosystem: Environmental > Aquatic > Marine > Oceanic | place: South Atlantic Ocean...
AAAAATGACCCTAACCTACGTCCATAAAAAGATGCACGGGGTGTTTTAAAAAATTGCGCGTGCCACGTTAGGATGTACAAGTACTTGCTCGTCCGAGGTCGTGCGCGGCCTCGCGCGCAGGGTCGTTCTTATTTTTATGGACGTAGCCCTGGGCCGTGTCGTGTGTTGCCACCCCCCTGTGGCCAACCCCTGGCACGCAACAAAGACCACACACACACACACACACACACACACACACACAACAACAACCCCTGCTTGGTCGAATGAGCCAAACTTGTGAGTGTTCTAACATTATTCCATTCATTGCTGGAGTTCTAGGTTGTATTTCTACATTGCCCCCACAATCATGCGCCCCAATCCCGAAATCAATAGACCTTCAATAAATAACGGGTTGAACTCCACCAAAACCGCGACGTAAATCGACGTGCGTGGACGTGGAACTGCTTCCCGCCGCTCGCAGTGATTTTCGATGGAAAGTCGATGTTAAAAACGGCAAAAACTGCCTCTGTCGCACAACACAAACCCTTGCCTCTGTCTTTTGTGGTTTGAAACTACAGGAATGGATGCATCTTTGAGTTTATCGACGGATCATGAAGTTACCAACACATATCCGCCAGTAGACAAGGAACAGGTAACTTCCTGCGATGGTGACGCGGCAGATGATGGTGCCGTTGTGGGACTGCCGCCTTCCAAGAAAGCCAAGATCGAAACCGGGGCGGACAATGAGACCATCGATGTAACCTCTGCGAGTGGTGTGCCATCGGAGCACAAGATTGGAACAGCATCCACAAGTGGAATCGAAAACAATCACAGCGAAGAAGGCATCGAACAACAACAGCAGCAGCAGCAAGACCCAACAGCGCATCCTCTCGATTCCGAAGAAGTGGACTTTGAGGAGGAGGAAGCCAACTCGGACGATGAGGAGCTTTTTCAACAGATTTTGGCTCTAGCCAGAGCGGGACGGATACCAGTGGAATATCTCGCTGCCCATGGCATACACGTACAATTCGACGATGACGAACCGGTGGAGTATCCTTTTGAAAAACCACCAAAATCCGTAGCGGACGTTGCCGACTTTATTCGATCGGAAAAATGCCAACGAATTATGGTCTTGGCAGGGTAAGTTCATTCTCACTGCTGTTGCCCCGAAAGAAAATAGGAATGATGGTCGTTGTTTTGTCTCATCGAAATCAACAACATGTATTCTTCCATTGTTTCAATTTCGTGTGTCTTCTGTTTAGGGCTGGTATGTCGGTAGCATCGGGCATTCCTGATTTTCGAAGCTCGAATGGTTTGTATGCGACATTAGAAGCCACAAAACTGACAGCCACTCCCGAGCAAATTGAACGAATACAATCCGATCCGAGTTATTCTTTGGACCAGCACCTTTTCATGGAGAATCCTCTGCCTTGCTTGGAAGTTAATAGAGAATTTATATTGGGTGTTCGAGAAAGGAGATGGAAAGCCACGCTGGCTCATCGATTCGTGGAATGTCTGCGAACCAAAGTGAAGAACAAGGAGGGAGAAGGAAAGCTGGTTCGATTGTACACACAAAACATAGATGGTTTGGAGGATCAATGCGAAGGTATCGGACACGAAAGACGCATTGCCGTTCATGGTTCCATGGACGAAGCGGAATGCGCCACTTGTGGCGCTCGCATGGATTTCGACCTATTTTGTGGGATGGTAAAATCGCAAATAAAGGACATTACGGGGAGGGATCCCTCTGCCCCTGCACACTCGACTCCCATAGTTTGTGAATCTTGTGGCGCGGCTACTGTCAAACCATCCATAGTCCTGTTTCGATCTCGACTGCCAGAGGTTTTCTTTGAGAATGTTCCCAACGATGTAAAGGATATCGATTTGCTTTTGATCTTAGGGACTTCGCTCGCCGTGGCACCGGCCAACAGCCTTGTTATGAGGATTCCCAGATCGTCCATGAGAGTTTTGATGAATCGGGAGCCTGTAGGGTGGCATTTGGGTTTGGATTATGACTCCAATGATCGTGACTACTTCGCGCAAGGGAACTGTGAAAATTTAGCCCTTGATTTTATGGAATCACTGGGTTGGTTAGAAGATCTGAAACCCTTATTGGATCAGGGCGAATTTCCGGAATCCAGTGCCACTCTGCTACGAGAACACCTAGAACGGCTTAAAAAGCAAAAGCTGGAAGGGCAAGCGCAAAAGCAGTTTCAATCTGAGATTCAACCTCAGGATCAGCCTCAAGCCTCTACACTAGAGCTGAAAGGACAAGAGCAAAACAATTTTCAATCTGAAATTCAACCACAAGATCAACCTCAAGCATCTATACTAGAGCTGAATGGACAAGCGCAAAACCAGTTTCAATCAGAAATTCAACCACAGGATCAACCTCAAGCATCTACACTAGAGAATCGGTCTTGAGTCATATATGATAGGATGCAGAAGATTTTTGAGTTATATTAAACCGATCTCATTTCGTTAACTCCTGAGCATTTCTCGTGTTTCTAATGTTATCTGTTGAAGATTATTGAAAAATTGTAGTCTGTTTTTGCAACCAAATACCCTTTGTAAAGCGTTATATTCAAAAGGTACCAGTACAAAAGATAAAAATTGTATTTTCATTAGCGTTTTTCATCAAAAATATGGTTATAATAAATGTCATGATGAGACCTCCATTTCTGCCATAAGGGTTTCTAGTTCTTCCCATTCTTCCATTAGTTCCATAACCTCTTCTTCAAGACCCTCCTTTTCCTTCGACAGGTCCACCAATTTCCCGACATCACTACCGTTTGCCATCATATCCTCGTCTAGAACAGCTATTCGTTCTTCCTTTTGTTCCACCAACGATTCGATCTTGGCTATTCGCTTGGGTGCGTTGAAGGCCATTTTTCGACGCTTGGCCTCGGCTTCCTTGTCCACGACCACTGGGGACGAAGATGATTCTTCGTCATTGCTATTGTCATCGCCAGATTTTTGAAAGGTGGCCACAGACGAATCCCAATCCCCATCGTTGGCATCACGTTGTTCCAGGTGCAATCCACCCTCGTCCGTAATTGTCAAGACGTGGGTAAACCCGACCTGTTCGCAAAACGATTTGTCGTGAGAAATCACGACAATCGACCCTCTGTCATCTCCCCAGTCAGACAAAACCTCGCTCAGAGCCTCGACGCTGCATCACAGAGCAAATATAAAAGAGACAATGACAAAATAGTGAGATACTTTGGATTTCTCGACATCATGGCAACATTTGTATGTCCGTTCTTAATCGTACCATTCGATGTCAAGGTGGTTGGATACTTCGTCCAACAGATAGAGGTTGCTCGGTTTCAGAGCAAACATGGCCAGAGCCACGCGTGCCTTTTCTCCCCCCGACAATTGTCCCACCAGCCGCAGAGCCTTGTCACCCTGGAGTCCTAAACCTCCCAATACGTTTCGGGCGTCCTGATCGCTGATCAAGACGTCTCCGTCGTCTCCCTCACGGGCGTGTTCCAGAACCAAATCGACGGCTCGTCGATGGGGATCAAGTTCCTGGGCTAGGTCCTGGGTAAAGACGCCCAGCTTGAGATTGCTATCCTCTACGCGATCTCCCGCTAGCAGCGGGAGCTTTCCACGGAGAGTGTCCAACAGTGTGGTTTTTCCGGCTCCGTTGGGCCCACGAATAAGGATTTTCATGCCCTGCTGAATATCCAGCTCTACATTGGAAATCAATTCGTTGTCCTCCTCCGAGACAGCGTTTGGACTGCTGCCATCGTTATCGTCTGATAAATAGCCGACCGAGGCACAATTGCGAAGGGACAGCAAAACACCGTCGTCTCCCTCCGTTCCACCCGCACCTCCCTGTGGGGGTGGTGGATTTGGAAGCTGCAGCCTAGGTTTGAAGCGCTCCACCTCGCTTACCTCCAAGGAAGGAGGATCTAAGAGTCCCTGGGCCCGCATCTTTTCGATTTCTTTGACCCTCGATTGTGCCGCTGATGCCTTGGTGGCGGAGGCTCCCCACTTGTCAACAAAGGCCTGGAGCTTGTGATACTTTTCCATGTTCTTTTCGTACTCCGTCGCCGCGGCCAGAGCTCGCTCCTTCTTGAGGGCCAGATACTGGTCGTACGTACAAGACTTGTAGACCTGTAAGGATCCACCGCTGGTGATTTCGGCAATGTGTTCGCAGGCATTTAAGAGCTCGACGTCGTGCGTGACCAACACCATGGCACCACCCTCGTAGTCTTTGAGATAATTGGCGAGCCACGCCCGGGCTGATCGATCCAGGTGGTTGCTCGGTTCGTCCAACAAGGCCAGAGAGGGCTTGCTGAGCAAGAGTTTGGCAAAACTCACCCGCATCTGCCATCCACCACTCAGCTCGTCACAGGGCTGGGACGTATTGGTAAAGCCCAATCCCTTGAGGAGCGTGGCAACCTCCTGCTCTTGAAGGTATCCACCCACCCGCTCGTAGCGTTCCCGCGCGGCATCTAATGCCAACAGGTCTCGATCGAGATTTTCAGAGGATCCTTCGAGGGTTGCTTCCGCGGATCGCAACGCTTCACGGGCCGCCACCACCTCCTTCATGGCCGATGCCGCCTCGTCAAAGACGCTGAGTGTGGACCCCGAGACGGCCGTTTGTTTCAAATATCCGACCTGTTGCTTGGTCCCAATGGTAATGTCCCCATCCACGTCCAAATAATCGTTAAGGACGTCTCCCTTTTCGTAATTTCCCAAATCGTTGAGGATGGCTTTCAACAACGTAGATTTCCCGCAGCCGTTGGCTCCCACCAGGCCCCATTTCGATTTGGGTTCGACCCTCCAATCAATGTTATTGAGCAAGGTGCTACCGCCTCGCGAAACTGCAACATCCACAAGCCTCAGTGCCGCTCCCTTGGCGTCTCCCCGGCGTCCTTCTCCCACCACGTCGACATCGTCGATGCTGCTACTGCTTGGAGAAATAGTGCTGCCAATCCTGGTGCTGGTAAAACATTGTGTTGCTCTGCGGGGTTGTCGTTGATGCGATACAAATGCTTTCACCGCTGCAAGACAATATACCAGCACAATCCAGACAAACGTTGTTGGGACAAGTTGTTGCCTCCGATTGGAATGACGTTGCGTCATTCTATATTCTTCGAAGTTTGGGTGGCTCCTTGAGGAAATTTATATTTTCTCGAAAACCCTTTTTTTCGCTCCCTCTTACGAGCTTTTTCTGAGATTCGTGGATTTGTTTGGGTCGATTCCTTACAGCAAATATTCTCTGTAGATCTGTTGATGATGTAGGTCTAAACGATTTGCCTCTGTTGATGGTTTTCTCTCTGGCGATTCTGTTCAGAAAAAATAATTCGTCATTCGATTTGCAATCGTTGGTTCCATCCCCGTCATGCGTCCGACGTTTTTACTTCCACGCGGAACTGAATGTGGGTATCGATCCTTTTTGACAATAGTATTGGTTCCTTTTTCTCATCATACTGGTACTCTCTCAAACGAGAGACATATAAATGAAGAAGTAGTATTACGACCAGTATTCAACGAGAATCCAATGAGAATCCAATGCGACAGTGTTAGACTCTCTTGATGTCCATTCTTTGTGTGCTGTTGCCGTTGTTTCAACCAAATAATGCAACAATCAATCAATTCCAAACCAAAAATGCTATCGCCTCGGAAAAAGCAAGGCAAATCCTATAATGCCGGTGCTATCTTGGTAATCTTTTCCTTGCTCATCAACGTGATTTGGATATATTCCAGCGCTCACATGCATCTTGAGGCGACCACCCACTTTTCCGATAAAGATCCCCCTCTACAACTTCGTCGATCGACCGTGACAACGCCGCTTTCTGTTCACAACGAAGTCAAGTTGTCGCGTCTGGAGACAACGCCACTTTCTGTTCACAACGAAGTCAAGTTGTCGCGTCTGGAGGCATCCATTTGGTCCACACGAAAACTCCCTATCTACGACGAAACCAAAAGGACCCAACTCCAAAAGGAGATTCAGGGAGGACTCGAAGAGGAAGAACGAAAGCGTCTCAAACTGTTATGCGGAAAGTTATTGTACAGCTCCATCGAGAAAGGGGCCATACAGATGGAACCAGACCATTCGACCTTTGTAGCCACCGGGGACATTCCTTTTATGTGGACAAGGGATTCAACAGTTCAGATTGCCCTCCTGTACAACCGGCCGAAAAGCGTTCTGACCAACTTTCGGGCGATCCTCGAGGGGACCCTCCGGAAAAATGCCTTTTACATTGTCCAGGATCCCTACGCCAATGCTTATACGGCCGAATACAAGCACCCGCTGACTGGGTGGGAAGAAATCAAGGATCGGGTCATTGGAAGAGGAGGATGGGTGGCAACACGAAATTACGAACTCGATTCGGGCGCCTACTTTTTGAACCAACTCTGGGATTATTACGCAATGGATTTCAGGGCGGCCAAAAGGCTATATCAAGACAACACGATAGTGGATGCGGTCAAGGCCTTGGTGGATATGTGGACCATCGAGCAGAACCACGATACCCAATCCCAATACCGATACTTTGAGCTCCCCAACGAGGGAAAGGGGAGTCCCACAAGCTACACTGGCATGACCTGGACCGGATTTCGACCGTCGGACGACCCATGTATCTATCACTATTTGGTACCGGCCAACATTCACGCCGCGGCAGGTTTAGAACGGGTCTTGGAGTTGAACCAAGACATCTGGAAGGACCCAGACCTGCAAGCCACTACCGAGACGTTATTGGAGGGGATTGCGCAGGGGATTCGCAACCACGGAATTGTAGACGTCAAGCAAGACGATGGCTCGTATATGTCAGTCTACGCCTATGAGGTCGATGGAATGGGAAACTCTGTGAGCAATTACGACGATGCCAACGTCCCCTCGCTGTTGTCGATTCCGTTGCTGGGATGGAGCGGGTACGACCACGCCGTCTACGAAAACACTCGCAAACATGTTTTGTCTCCCGCTAACCGGGTCTACTTCAAGGGTAAGACAGTGACAGGCATCGGATCCGACCACACAAATGACAAGCACGTCTGGCCCATGGCCATGGTGATCCAGGCCCTGACGACGGAGGATTCCAACGAAATCCTCCAAAAAATCCGGGAACTCTTGAAAGTGGCCGAATGCATGGACGCCATGCACGAATCTGTCCACATGAACTCAGGCTGCAAGAGGCGGAGTCGCGATTGGTTCGAATGGGCCAATGCCCTCTTTGTGGTGTTGGTCGAAGCCGTTTTGGATGACACCTGCGATGCCACCGGGCAGGACCTGGTGCGCAGCCAATTGATTACCGAAGAGAAAGACGTTCGATTTTATTCAAACAAATACAAAAACAATCCTTGGAGTGGCCATAACTACCAGGGTATCCAGGCATTTGTAAAGCACAACGACAACAAGCAGATGCGAGGCACCCGTATCGGGAGACAAAGGAGCGGAACGGGTTAAGAGGATGGACTGCTTTTTTGTCTACCAGTCATAAATTTTCCTTGATCGGATCGACGTCAGTTGACTATATGGCTTAGAGAAGAAATTTGGATAGCTAAAGAGATCTTTGTGGAAATCGATAAAGATGATGCTAATTACCATTAATCAAATATAGTCCAGCTACTTTTCACTGGTAAGAAAAGCGGCCGCTAATTCTACACCTGTTGTTATGGCACTCTTATTACGATACTAAAAATAGTAATGCGGCAAGAAATTTTGGATTTTTTTATCAAAATCAATCCTTTGCATGGTCAACACCACTTTCTGCAATAATACGTATTGTTATGCTACCCAAACGTTGATGCGAATTCAAGAAAAGCCAGTATTTCACGGGTCATCCCAGAAACCCGAAAGACGGTTTATTTCGGGCTAGCAATCTCTTGGATCATGGCCGCAAGCTCATTCAGGGAAATATCCCTGGACCCGTTGGGATTGCAGGACGAAAACAAATCTCGCGAGGGGTACAATATGCGAAGGGTCCCCTTGGCCTGATAGTGTTTCAGGTGTTGCCACACACCGCAGTCGTAGGCATCAAAGGCGCGATCTACGGCCTCCATTTGATCGTCCGTCAGGTCGCGAACCGACTTGTCTGGTTTAAGGTTTTGGTCCGTCACGGGGTGTTGGAAAGCTTTCAGGTGCAGACGACTCTGGGAGTCGCACACACCGGGATTGTCTTTGCCCATGCGGAGTATGTCGCAGGCCACGACCCCCTGGAGGCCACCCACGATGGTTTCTTTGTCATTACCGTTGTCATCGCTCGTGTCATCAATCTCTGCCAATGATTCTTTCTCAGAGACACCCTTCATGTCGATAATAGTCACCCGAACGTTGTTTTGCAAATACTGCATCGCCAGGCCTAGGGAATCGGCCTGGTATAAGAAACCATTGCCGCCTTGGACCAGAAATTGTTGGAGGGTGGCTTTCCTTCCGAGCTGGTGCCATATCGAAGCGACGTGCGAGATGCGTGGGGTTCGGAGATTAATCTGGACCTCAATGTCCTGCCTTTGCAGTGGTGGTCGCTGTTTTCCATCGTCATTGGCATCCCACGGAAAGACGTTCAGAAATTCTTCCACCATGCCGACGGACTTGAGGGAAATATGGGTTTGATTCCCCCCACCACTTTTCGTAGAGTCCCTCTGGAGTCTCATGACAAATGTATCAAATGCTTCGGCACCAATCACGATGTTCTTTCCCTCATTCCACTGCCTCTTGAAAAGAGACTGGAAGTATTGGTAGACCGCCAATATACCCCGGTCCATGTTTTTTCCATCTCTCTGTTTGGGTCGTATGTAAAAGGATCTCCTCCGATTGGAGACTACGCTTGCCAAGGGAGCGTAGAATTTGGAATGGCCATCCATGCCGTTGAAAATATGGTTGTATTCTTCCTTGACTCCAATTGGCCAGACCCAATTTCCGATGGTCGGATTGGGCGTGTGGAGGCACTGCTTGTTGCGGGGACAAAAGGATCTCGTAGCGTTGGGAATATTTTGGTTGGGTTTTTGTGTGATGCGGGAAGTTTCATCGTACAAGTACGTGGTAGAACCGCAAATGTCCGAGAAAAAGGTTTGGATAGTCGTCGACGCCGTCTTGTGGGGCCCCGACAAGATTGCGATCCTGGGTTGGTCCCATTGTGCCTTGTTGTAGCTGAAATCTTGCCGATAAGTGATGCGCCGTCCGTCTTGTAATTTCCAAATGGCGTTGTTGTCCGTGACGAAATTTTCGAGGGACGTAAAGTCTTCCAAAACATTCACGCCAATTGCGGCAATTCCCAGGAACACTAGGAGGGCTGTGCGACACGGCTTGTGGGTACTCTTTTTTGACGTCGTCATAGTTCTTGTCGTTTGGCTTCTACGAACATTGCTCTTTCTCTGTGTTTTGTTTTCATGTGTATTCAAGGATTTGGGTATCCCTTCCTCTCTCTATTCCTGCACCACTACAATCTATATAATTCAATGTAATTGTGGGCTCTCTCAAGAAAAATGGGTTGATGGTGAACGAACAAATAATCGAATAGCTCTTCTTGTTTTATGTCTTGAAGACTTTCAGATTTATTGTTCCCGTCACGTTGGTCTGTGCGTGGCCCGCACGTGAATTTTCCCCCAAATGCAGAACCATCGAATCTTTTTTGAGAACGGGCGTGATGTTCGAAAGAATAATAAACGACAACACCAAAAGAAAGTCATCTCAAAATCCTCAACGACCATGAGCAAAAAGCACAAGAAAAAGGCGAGAGCCTCCAAGGTCGCACCCCACACGAAAAAGGAAGCGAACAGACGAAAGCGTCTCCGGGACCAACAAAAAGCAAAACGGCAATTGACCAAAGCAAAGCAATGCAGCAAAAGCAAAATCAGCGCTGCCGTTGGATATGACATTGTTTGTGGCAACAGCAACAGTGATGATGGAGATGAACTCACAACAAACGATGATGTTTCCCTGGCAAAGAAACAGGACGACGAAATTCACCACGAAATTCCCCTCCCAAAGAGTTCAGACAATATAAATCAATATCGGGGATGGACCGTTCCCGAATCCAACTATCGGATTCCGGTTCTATCCGCCAAAGATGACGAATTGGAACCCGAGCGTTTCTACCAAAATTATGTTCGAAGGCGTCGCCCCGTTGTGATTCGAGGCCAACAACTTCCAAACGAGTTGTTGCACCTCACCAAATGGAAATCGAGCAACGAGGACATGATCCAACGCGCCGGAGATGCGACCATCAAGGTCGAAAAACGATCCAACTCCCGCGACTCGTTTGGGAAGGGCACAGAGGTTGGCATCAAATTCTCAGAGTTCCTAAAACTCATTCAAAACGGTGATTCCATGCACTATCTGACGACCCAAGACGTGGAAGCAGACAAGGATGGAAGACCCAAGCTGCTGTCGCCATTTATGGAGCGCCTTCGTGGCGGCCAAAACGGGAGTGATACTGAGGCCTTTCCCCTGCGTCCAAAACTCATGGGCAATCTCGTTCCGCAAAATATTAATATCTGGATAGGAAACAGTCCCAACGGTGCATCCTCGGGCTTGCACCACGACTATCACGACAATCTGTACATCGTTCTCAGGGGCACCAAACGATTTCGTCTGTATAGTCCCTCTGATACCGAAAACATGTACACACGGGGCAAGCTCGCCAAGGTGCACGGGAACGGTCGCATCAACTACGAGGGGGAACTCACGACTGCCTACGGAGCCGATCCGAATTCCTACGCCGCGGCGAAAGCAGCCAAGGCCAAGGAAGCCGCGGAGGAACGTCTGGCAAAAGCGGAAAAGGCGGCCGAGGAGGGAAATCCCGGAGCGGAAGAAGAACTGGAAAAAGCGGAATTAGCGCTGGACGAGGCCATGGAAGCCATACTGGATGCCGAAACGGGTGGCGATGACATGGAGGACGAAGAAGATGCGTTTTGTCTCGAAACAGCTCGGGAAGAGGACGTGGAGGGAATCGATGTGGATGAAGTGTTGTCTTGTACTGACGATGAGGATGGAGAAATGGAGAATATGGGCGATGACAAAGATTTTGGTGAGAACCGCATCGTGGATAAGACTATCAAGAATCCCAACAATTTCAGCATGGCCGATCCCTCTGTTCTGGACGATCCCCAAAAGCTCCAAATCGAATTTCCAAAGATGCTAGAGGCCAAGGCTGCTTTTTGCGAATGCACCATGGGGGACATGTTGTACCTCCCAGCATCGTGGTTTCACGAGGTACAATCCTCCTCTAGCAACAGCAACAGCGAAGAAACAGCATCCAAGGGGCACATGGCCTTCAATTATTGGTTCCACCCACCCGATGCTCCCAACAATTTCGAAAAACCGTACACCACTGATTTTTGGCCAAACGATTACGCGGATCGATTCAAATGAGTTGCTGCTGTGGAAATATTGTATCAAAGACACACAGAAAGTAGTAGAGTGATCAAAACTATAACTTTCTGGGGACGATGCGGCTTTCATCAATACAACAGCTGCGATGAGCGGCTGCAAAACGGTTTCCCATCTTTGCAATCTGTGTCGCAACGAATCAAAAGTTCGAACGCAAATACAATATCATGTGTCTCCGACTCAGCAGTAGCCAGGGTCTACAAAAATGGAGGATATCATTTGGTTTTTTGCGACTTCTCTTTCGCTTTAATGCTTTGGATCCCCTCTTATTGAGTTTAATCTACGAGCTCACACAGTTTTTCAGTCAGCAAAATTATTGGTTGCATTATTGGCATGCAGTAGCATGAAGTCCGTACTGTGACAATGTTGATGAAGTAAAGCAGCAATGAAACTATCGAGAATCCATCTAAATGGTTTTGACCAAAATCACGCAAGAGGTATTACGAAGAAACCATGTTTTGAAAACAAATGAATAAGGACGGTATCATGACAGCTTGAGAAAAAGGTTTTCTCAATCGTTGAATACAGTGGTTATCGTTACTATGGTAGCTTTGCTTCGTTTACATTATACCACGTTGCTACAGTTTGTAAAGGAAAGAGAGTAGTTTGAAAGTTAATATAACTTGTTTTTGACATTTCTTAAAATAGTCTATTGCCAAGATAACACAGAAGTTTTCGATCCAATCGCATCAGCCTGCAGTATTACTGCTGTTTGAGAGAAGAGATCAGTTTAGGTCTCTGCTCTCGCCAGTTCACCAACTGGCGTTGAAAAAAGCCTTTAGCATTAACCCGGTTTTTCGAAGTGAAAAGGAAACTCGATCTAACATTATTATTTGTAAAACTCTATTTTCATTTTAAATAATTTCGCGGCGGCGTACAGACGAACGTAGAATCTCGAACCAAATCAATACAACGTAAGAACCAATTCTTTCTTGGAAACATCATCCGTTAGGAGATGCAACGTTGACACATTTTTATTGCTTTGACCAATCGACAATTCTCGTCCCAAGCGTAGAAGAACATTTCCTAGAGGATCACACGCAAACAATAACAATACAGGGAAGGATGGCGACCATACCACCCTACTGCAGGTTCGTTGTTGTGAATACTATTCTCTTTGCTTTGCTACAGTTCTATCTAGCGCATTCTCTAGTGGTGGTTCGAGTGGCAGATTCAACTTTAAAGAGCCATCGGCCATGGCAACAAATCAATCCTTGGAAAGCACGTAGGTTGGAGACAGCTTTACCTGGTTTTCCTCTGCATCAATCAACAACAATATCAACAACATCGAGGATAAGCAATCGTATCAATCATTACACAATATCTCCAACGGCAATTGGATTTGGATTGGGCAACTCTGCATTTCAATCTTCTTCTTTGACATCCACGTCTCTCAAAATCCACCGGCAATTGCTAGAGGAGCTCAATGATGAAGATAATGACGACGACGATGATGAGTCTTCTTCTAATTCTGTCCCTTCGAGAAGCCTGAAAGAAATCCTCAAGGAATTGTCCGATCGCGACATTTCCTTTTCTCCAATGTCTACCAAGGCCGAATTGGAAGAACTGCTACTCCTGAAAGACTCCACCGACGAGGTGACACAAGAACAGCGTCAAGATGAAGCGAGGAAAAGCGAAAACCCTTCCATCCCGAAAAAAGCCCCTTCTGTTGTTGCTGCAAAAGTCACAGAGAGCACTCCAGACGAAACCAAAGTTCGAGGCATGAGCGGAAAACGGCAACCAATGGAGGAGATTCGACAAGACACCAATACCCGGCTCCAAAGGCGACAAAATCGGAAAAAGCAAGATTTACCATCAGAGCGTGTGGAAAGGAAAAGGAGAGAACCGCCTCCGCTTTCAACTCCCCGACAGCGACGCCAGGAGAGGAGGAATCGCCGAAATACTTTGGATCGCGACTATTTGGACGACAATTACGATTCGATGGGGGATAACGATTCATTCGATCGGAGGAGCAATATAAACACAAGAAGAGAGATGTTAGAACCGGATGTTCCGGACGATAGGAGGCTTCGAAGACGCCTCCGGAGGCAGCAATTGCGGCAGGAACGAAGATCATCTTCTTTGTTGGGTTCGATTTCCGACAAACTGCCGGTCGAGGAGATTGTCGACATTGGCACCAGAGCGGGCCGTATTGCTAAGAAAAAGACGGGGCAAATATGGAAGGACATTGTTGATTACTCTGACTACGATGGTGACGAGAATGGCTTCGAGTACTACGAAGACACGAACTATCGCCAATCGAGCCAACCCCGATCTCCTAGATCAACTACTACTATGCGGAAGCGTCGATCAGGGTTCAACTGGCAACAGGATACTCCCCGAGAAGGTGGGTCACGCCAACAACGTCGCTTTCGACGCAACTCATCATCCGCTACCATCCCTGCCAAGGACGATTATTATTCCAACCAGGACAGCGAGTCCCGCAGAGATGATTTCCCTCCAACCAATGCCAGAGAACAACGGCGAAAGGCAAGGCGGTGGCGAGACCAACGAGAATCCAGAGATTTTTCAAGGGGGGACATTTTTCCGGATGGTCTCGGGGGCAACAATGACGTAGTTGCTGTCAAACAAGCAGAAGAAGATGACATTGAGGTCATCGAGGTGGAATCCATTTCTCCTGAAGACTGGCAAAAACAGCAGGAGGAAAGGCTCCAGCAGCGACAAAAAGAGCAAGAACGAGAAGTAGTAGCAAAGCAACAACAGGCCACAAACAAGACCAAAAAGACAAGATCTCGATCCAAACCATCGAAAGGTGCCACTTCTACTACTACTTCTTTTAATCGTTCGGTCAACACCAGCTATCGCCCATCTCAATTTTCTGCCACAACTGCCAGGGCATATGGAACTGGAGCTGCCGCAAGACAAAGAAGAAAGCGCCAACCCCGCCCAGAACCATCAGCAAGAACCGCTGCATCTGCAAATACTTCTGCCACAACAAAAACTTCTGCCGCGAACTCTTCTTCGCCTCCTCCATTGCCAAAAAGTGATTCAGTTTCAAATGTTTCATCGGATGTAGATACTAAAGAATCATCTTCCTTTCAGTCTTCTTCTTCGAAATCACAAGAGATAGAAGATGAAAGAACACCGCAATCACGAAGCAGCCGTCGGATTTATTCTCCCTATGGAAATGACCAATCGGAATCGAGTAATAGGCGTGCTCGAAGGAAGTCGACCAAAATAAACGATTTTGGTGAACTTGAAGACGAATTCGATCGCGTCGGGGACTTCATAGAAGATGATTTGGGAAAGATTGGGGATTTTCTCGCAAGTTCGGTGGATAATATTTTCTGGGGGAAGATCGACGATATCCCAACAGAAAATATCGACAAAGACGACCACGATGCAAGCGATTACGATGACGAAGCCTACAATAGCCGACCTCCACGGCGTCGCCAATCTTACCGACGCCACTGGAAGGATCGGGCAGAAGAACGACTGGATAGAATGATGGGGGTTTACAAAGAAGGCACAAAAACCTATGATCGTTGGGCCAAAGAAGAAGCTACGGATTATGATGAATTAAATTATAGGGATTATGCGGATATTCTCTATGGAAAGAAAGGAAAACAACGCCGAAAACGTCCCAGAAAAACTTTTTGGGAGGATGGCTACCAGGATGACTCCACGAGGAGAAATCTTCAAGACCTTGTGGAATCACTTCGATCTAGCAATAGCCTTACCATATTTCTTCAAAATCTAGTGGTAGTTGCTGTACGGGTCGTTGAGTCCCTGTGCAAGTGGGCTAGCGTTCGTGACACAATCCCCAAACAGCTGGTCTTTTGTGCCGCTATTGCAACGGGACTGGTATCACAGTCCGGAAACCGGATTAAGAACACTTTGTTGACGATTTTGTCAGCCCGTGTATTAGGAGAATGGCTGAATGGACGCAACCGCCGTGGTCCAGGACCTCGTCGCCGATCACCTCGTGTCCCGCGGAGAAGGGATGGGGAAGAGGAAACCTACAGTGAGGAAAACCAATGAGGATTTTGCGAAGTCCATCTTTTGTTCTGTGCCTTTTATTTCCAACCAGAGATGGCATGTTATACGGAAGCATTATTGGAGTATAGTTAAAGATTGGTTGTAAGAATTGGTCTGATAATTTTCTAAAAAACAAATTAGAAACTCCAAAGATCAGAAGTGATTGTAATGGCTTTGTAGCAATATTTGTTTCCTGCCAACTTTTGCAAAACTGACACACGCCTACAAGGGTTAAGGTTGCCTACCCTTCGTCATTATACCAACACACCCTTGCAGACTGCTAGGAGACCCACCCTCAACATAAATGTGGGTAGGCCTATTGGCCCCATGGGGCACTGTTGGGTGGTGTTTGGCACAGTAGCTAGCAAAGTTAGTCTTACTAACCAGACCCCCAATGGATGCAGGGCTGGCCCCTGTTGGCCCTACCTCTGAGCTAATGGAGCCTCATGCCAATGGCTTTGGGCCTTGTCATGCCCCATGTGGTGCATGGCCACCAGGGCACCCACCAGAGAGCGTCCATGGAGAGATGCACGGGGTGTTTTAAAAAAATGTGCGTGCCACGTCAGAATGTACAAGGTACT
>Ga0115013_10001087_pt1 | contig 15897 bp, 15 predicted proteins | sample SouAtlMetagenome_2_FD_88686 | JGI IMG/M metagenome (GOLD analysis project Ga0115013, IMG submission 88686) | Marine eukaryotic phytoplankton communities from Atlantic Ocean - South Atlantic ANT15 Metagenome | ecosystem: Environmental > Aquatic > Marine > Oceanic | place: South Atlantic Ocean...
CCCCGTAACACCACTCAGAACATGGTTTTTCAGGTTGGCAGCGAACCCATCGCTGACATGAATTAGGTTTTGGTTAGACGAGAAAGCCGCCCCACCGGGCGGCTTTTTTGTGCCCTGGCGACATGAACTTCGCCGGGGGCCATCAACGTCAGCGATCTCCTCGACTTCTTGCGCGTGTACGACACGCTCTGCGCTTGAGACACCGACTTTAGAGAACTGCCGCCTGAAAGCCCTCAGGCCGTGAACCGTTCTTGGAAGCGGTCGGCAACGTAATCGCCAATTGCAAGCGATGCCGTGGCAGCGGGCGAAGGGGCGTTCAAAACGTGAATGGACCGTTCGGTGGTTTCAATGCGAAAATCGTCGCGTGTATCCCCGTCCTGGCTGAGCATCAATGCCCGAACACCCGAGCGTCCGGGGCGGATGTCGTCCATGGTCAAAGACGGCACCAATCGCTGCAACGTCTTCAAGAAAAGGCGCTTCGAAAAGGCACGACGGTATTCGTTGATGCCAAACGCCATGTTGTTGAAGAACAGCTTCCACGTGCCGCCATACCCCAGCGCTTCCATGGTGTCACGCAAGTCGAAGTCGGTCTTGCCATAGCCTTCGCGCTTGAAGGTGAAAACCGCATTGGGACCGCACTCGATCTCGCCATCGGTCATGCGCGTGAAGTGCACGCCCAAGAAAGGGAAGTCCGGATTGGGAACTGGGTAAATGAGGTTGCGAACCTTGTGCTTGGCGTGGTCTTCGAGCTCGTAGTAATCGCCGCGGAATCCGACCACACGTTCCTTCAACGCAACACCATCCTTCCGTGCCAAGCGGTCGGCTTGAAGACCTGCGCACACAACCACCTTGTCGGCGTGGTAGGTCCGCGCCTCTCCTGCCACGGTCGTGCGGATGACGGAGCCGTCTCCTTCGGGACCGAGGTCCACCACCTCTTCCCCAAGCCGAATGGCGCTGTTGGGTTGGATGGCGAGTGCAGCTGCGGCCATCTTTTCGGTGGCGTTCCGGAAATCCACGATGCCCGTGCATCCGACCCAAAGGGCGGCCACGCCTTTGCAATGGGGTTCGATTTCCCGAAGCTGGTTGGCGTCGATGCGCTCGAGGCTCTCGATTTCGTTCTGCTGGCCGATGCCGTGGATCTTCTCGAGCATGGGCAGCTCCGACTCGTCCGCGGCCACAACGACCTTCCCGCAGACGTCGTGTGGCACGTCGTGTTCTTTGCAGAATTGCACGAGCTCACGACGCCCTTGCACGCAGTTGGTGGCCTTCAAAGAGCCTGGCTTGTAGTAGAGTCCGGAGTGAATGACGCCCGAGTTGTTGCCGGTTTGGTGCTCGGCCAAGCGGGGCATTTTGTCAATCAAAAGCATGCGGCGCTCTGGGAAGCGCTTTTGGAGCTTGTAGAACGTGGCTGCACCGACGATCCCGCCGCCCACAACCACCACGTCATATTGCCCGTTCAGGGAACCATCGTTGTGCATCGAGGTCAAAGGTACGTGACCTTTCAACCTGCGGCCTATCTTGTCGGCCATGACTACCCAAGATGCACCTGTGTACAGCAAGAAGGTCCAAAAAGCGTGGACCATGTACGACTGGGCGAACAGTGTGTACTCGTTGGTCATCACAACAACCATCTTTCCCATTTTCTACAATGCCATGACCACCGTTCGTGAAGAGGACGGGACGTTGGTGAGCGACGTGGTGTCTTTTTGGGGCATGGAATTCCTCAACACCCAGCTCTACAGCTACGTGTTGGCCACCAGCTTCTTGGTCATCATCTTTTTGAGTCCGTTGCTCAGTGGCATGGCCGACTACGCGGGGAAGAAATTGACGTTCCTGAAGATTTTCTGTTACTCCGGTGCGTTGGGTTGTGCGAGCATGTTCTTCTTCAACCCTGCGCATTTGGAATGGAGCATGGGATCGCTGTTCTTGGCCAACCTCGGGTTCTGGGGCAGTCTAGGATTCTACAACGCCTACCTGCCTGAAATTGCACCGCCGGAAGAGCATGACAAGCTCGGCGCACGTGGCTACGTCATGGGCTACATCGGCTCGGTGACCTTGCTTCTCATTTGCCTCGCCTTCATCATGGGCATTGGCTCTCACCTCACCAAATGGGCCTTCGTGCTCGTGGGCGTGTGGTGGGTCAGCTGGGCGCAGCCCGCCTTCCGCAAGCTTCCCTCCAACCCGCACAACGCGCGTCCGGAAGGAAATCTGCTCACCCAAGGGTTCAAAGAACTGCGCAGTGTGGCCAAAGACTTGAAAGGCAAATTGCACCTCACCCGCTACCTCGGGTCTTTTTTTGTGATGAGCATGGCGATCCAAACCATCATGTTGATGGCCACCAGCTTTGGCATCAAGGAGGTCGAACTCACCACCGCCGAGCTCATCGTGGCCACCCTGTTGGTGCAAATCGTGGCCATTCCTGGCGCGTTTTTCGTGGCGTGGTGCAGTAGCAAGGTGGGCAACATCAAAGCCCTCGGTGGCTGCATCCTCGCGTGGTGTGCCGTGTGCGTCTACGCCTATTGGTTTGCCTCCACCAAAGAAGGGTTCTACCTCGCTGCCGGCGTCATTGGCTTCATGATGGGCGGCACCCAAAGCTTGAACCGCTCCACGTACAGCAAACTCATTCCTGAAACAGAGGACAACGCCTCCTACTTCAGCTTTTACGAAGTGCTCGAAAAAAGTGGTCTCGTAATTGGCATGTTTGGGTGGGGCTACATTGAAGGCGTGACCGGTTCGATGCGCAACAGCATCCTCGCCCTGGTGGGGCTGTTCCTGATTGCCTTCACCATCCTTCAACAGGTTCCCAAATCGCACCGCGGTCACTTGCGGATGGCCTGAATTAAGCCCGCGGTTTCCTCGCAAAAGGCGCACAAAAAAGGGCATCCCGAGGGACGCCCTTTTTTGTAGAGGACTGTCGTGGTTTACTTCACGAAGAAGGTCACACGGCGGTTTTGGGCCCGTGCAATTTCGCTGTCGCGTGTGCTGGCAGGATCTGTGTTCTCGCGTCCGCTGACCGTCACGCGGTCTGGGGCGATGCCCGCCGCTTCGATGAGTCGCTTGACTTGGCCTGCGCGCTTCTTGCCAATGCCTTTGTAGCGCACGTTGATTTTGCCTTCGAGGAACTCGTCGTCGTCACAGTGCCCCACGATCTCGAGGTTCATGTTGGGGTTGTCATTCAACATGGCGACCACGTCCGCAATCGTGTTCTTTCCAGCCGTAGTGGGCATGCGCTTGAGGAAGGCGTAGTAAATGCCCGCATCCTCAATTCGCTGCTTGGCAGAGGCATCGTCAGGCAAGTTGCTTGAAGAGCCGTAGACCAAATCCATATCGCGCTCGTCTGCCGCGCCGCACTTGCATTCGCTCAATGCCGTGATGGCCTCCACCTTGACGTTTTCGATGTAGTAATAGGCTTGGGCCTGCTGGGCCTTTCCGGCATAGCAGTCGTTGCCCATGGGGCGCTTGACCTTTTCCTCGTCGATGCTGGCATCGCCGCCAAAGCAACCGATGATGAGGTATTCTTCCTCGCCTGTGCCGGTGAAGGTGCCACACACCGTTTCCCAACCGTCCATGTACACCATGGTCTTGTTGCTCTTGTGTTGCACGTCGGGCTTTTGGACAATGGGGGCCGTGCCGCCGCGCTCGATTTTGCGGTCGCTCAAAATGGCACCGATGTCTGGCACAGCATAGCGGCTCAAGTCCGCGAGGCTAAGGTCAAAGGACACGCAGTACTTCTGATTCTCCTGAAGCTTCTCAGTGAGTTGCACTTGGAGATAGGAACGCTTGAGCTTGGGGCTTTTGCTGTAGGCGCGGAACCCGGCGTAAAAGTCTCCGTCTTGGGGCTCTTGGAAACCGTAGTCGTTGCAAGGTGCTGTGACCTTACTCGCCTTTTCGCGAACCATGAACAAGTCGGGAGACACATCCGTGGCCCCGCTCCACTCGTTGGTCACGGTGTTCACCAACCCGAAGGTCTTGATGTCCTTCTCTTTGGTTTCCTCGGCCACCTGCTCGAAGCTGGCGTTGGGGACGAGGTTTTGGGCTTGAAGGCCCTGAACGGCCAATGCGGCCACGAAGACCATGGCCAGGCGCGACAAACGCGCGGTGTCAATCTTGAAAATCATGCAGATGTGGTTGTTTCTCGTTCAGTTGCAGGCACGTACTCCTTCACCGCTTGGACAAACGCCCGGCCGTGGTCGGCTGGGATGTCGGGGTACAAACCGTGGCCCAAGTTAGCGATGGTGCGATGGATGCCCAATTCATCAATCATGCGATGGGTCTCTGCACGAATGGTGCCAGGATTGGCGTAGAGCACGCTGGGGTCGAGGTTGCCTTGCAGGACTTTGGGTCCGCCGGGGGCGTTGTTGGCGAGGTCCCGGGCCCATCGGCGGTCGGTTTGCCAATCCAGGCCGAGCGTGGTGCACGGCAAGTTGGCGAGGTCGCCGAGGAAGTGGCTGCCTCCTTTGGCAAAGACCGTCACAGGCACGCGGTCTTGAAGCCCTTCGAGCAGATGCTGCATGTGGGGCAGGATGCGCTGAACATACAAGTCGCGGCTCAAAGAACCGGCCCAGCTGTCGAAGAGCTGGACGAGGTGGACGCCAGCATCGATTTGGGCATGCAAGTAGGACTTGGTGGCGGCGGTGATGGCGGCGAGAAGGGCCTCCGAGAGCGCCGGTTCTTCCCAAAGCATGCGGCGCGCGAGGGCCCAGTCCTTGCTCCCCTTCCCTTCCACCATGTAGCAAAACAGGGTCCAAGGGGCGCCCGCGAAGCCGATGAGTGGCACGCGGCCGTCGAGCTCGCGAAGAATGATGCGCACGGCATCGAGCACATACTTGAGGTCGCGTTCAGGATCGACTTCGTGCAGGCGGTCGAGGTCGCTGCGCGAGCGGATGGTTTCTGGGAAGCGTGGCCCCACCTTCTCGACGAGGTTGTAGGGCAGCCCCATGGCTTCGGGGACGACCAAAATGTCGCTGAATAAGATGGCGGCATCCACGCCGTACGCGTCGATGGGCTGAAGGGTCACCTCGGCCGCACGGTCGGGAGTCATCAAAAGGTCCTTGAAGCCGCCGACTTCTGCGCGGACGGCACGGTACTCAGGCAGGGTTCGACCCGCTTGACGCATCATCCACACCGGCGGCCGCTCTACCACCTCGCCACGCAGGGCGCGCAACATCAAATCGTTCATGGGGTCAAAGGTCAGTGCAAAATCTTGAACACCGTCTCTCTAAGGAGCATGCCGTCCGTTGTGGTGGCATTGGATCGTCCTTTGGCCTTTTTGTCGGCATCTCGGAGGTACCCAAAGATGCGTTCCACCTTTGCCGGCGAAAAGGCACTTGCGGCACGGGCGTAGTCTCGTACGGCGTATGGACTGCATCGCATGGCCTTCGCCGCGGCGCCTTCCGACCGGTCTTGCAGGGTTTGGTAAACAAAGACCCGGGCGAAGTAGGCGTGAAGCACCGGCACGACCATGGCCAAAGGCGCGTTCTTGGGGTTGGCCTCGAAGTACTGAACGATGCGGTTGGCCCGTTCGATGTCTTTGTGGCCCAAGGCGCGCTGCAGCTCAAAGACATTGTAGTCTTTGCTGATCCCGATGTGCTGCTCCACATGGTCGGTGGTGACATTCGTGCCTTCCGGGAGCAGGATTTGGAGCTTGGTCAGCTCGTTGGCCACCTTCTGCAGGTTGTTGCCCAAACTCTCGGCGAGCAACTGCGACACGCGGCCGTCCAATTGCAGCCCCTTCCCCTCTGCATAGCCTGCAATCCACTGCGGCAGCTTGTGGTCGCGGACTTTGTCACTTAAAAACAGGGTTCCTTGACGCGACATCGTCTTCACCGCCTTCAATCGGCTGTCGACCTTCTTGTGCGGATGGGCGAAGACGAGCACCGTCGAAGGCACGGGGTCCTCGGCGTAGGCCGCGAGTTTGGCCATGTCGTCCTTCCGCTTCCACATGCGCATGTCGTGCGCCTCCTTGACCAGCACCAGCTGACGGTCGGCCATCATGGGAAAGCGACGGGCCGCCGCGAGAACTTCATCCACATCCGTGTCGCGACCGTAAAGCACCGTCTCATTGAAATCTTTGAACCCCTCGTCCACCACCGTGTCCAACAAGGCTTGCACGATTTCCATGATGAAGAAAGGCTCCTCGCCGTGCAACACGTAAATCGGAGAGAGCTTCCCCGAGGTGATGTTGCGTACGGTTTGGCGATGCGGCATGTCCGCGAAGGTACTGCCTTGAGAAGTAGATTCGTGGCATGGATTCCCCAACGCCTTCGCTGAAGTGGCCCGCTGCGCCACTTCAAACAAGACAGCCCACCAAAGGCAAGATGGAGGTCCTGTGTCTCGCCCGAAAAAAGTGGGTGGTGTTGGAGCCGGAAGAGTGGGTGCGTCAGCATGTCATTCACCATTTGAATGCCGTCCTTGGCTACCCTTTGGGATGCATGTCGGTGGAGCATCAACTGACCCTCAATGGCATGTCGCGTCGTGCCGACATTGTGGCGTTCACCCCAGACGGCACCCCGCGAATCCTCGTGGAGTGCAAGGCGCCCAACGTGGCTCTCAACCAAGATGCTGTGTCTCAGGCGGCACGCTACAACTTGGTGCTTCGCGTCCCCGTCTTGCTGGTGACCAATGGATTGAAGCACGCAGCGTTTGGGCTTGACGACCAAGGACACGCCTCCCCCCTCGCCCATCTTCCGGCTTGCCCCGGCCTTTGAGGGCGGTCCTTGCGTACTTTCGCAACGCAATGAAGATCACAGACATTCTCGCAGTGGCCGGCAAGCCTGGCCTGTTTCAAGTGTTGGCCTCGGGAAGCGCCAGCATCGTGGTAGAAAGCATGGTGGACGGCAAGCGCTCAAGCGTGCCCGGCACCGCCCGCGTCAGCAACCTCGCAGACATCACCATGTACACCCACGATGACGATGTGCCCCTGTTGGACATCCTCAACCGCATGCACGACGCCCAAAAAGGCGCCGAAGGCCCCGCTCACAAGGACGCTGCGCAGACCATTCGTGACTTCGTCGACGGCATTGTCCCCGAACTCGACCACGACCGCGTGTACCAGAGCGATTTGAAGAAACTCGTGCAGTGGTACAACCTCTTGGTGAGCAAAGATGCCTTCCCGCTCGAAGCCGCTGAAAAGGTCGAGGAAGCGCCTGCAGAAGAAGCGCCCAAGAAGGAAGCCAAGGCGGAGAAGAAGCCTGCGAAGAAGGCGGCGGGCAAAAAGCCAGCGGCCAAGAAGTCGACCAAGAAAAAAGAAGCCAGAGCATGAAGGTAACAGTGATTGGAGCAGGTACGATGGGCAACGGCATTGCCCACGTCTTTGCGCAGTCCGGCCACGATGTGGTCATGATGGACCGTTCGGCAGACGCTCTGGAGCGCGCCCTGGCCACCATCGGCAAGAACATGGACCGCATGGTCGCCAAGGAGAAAATCTCTGCGGCGGACAAAGACGCGGCGCTGGATCGCTTGACCACATCCACCGATTTGGCGGCGGCGGTGGCCGAGGCGGGATTGGTGGTCGAAGCGGCCACAGAAAACGTCGACTTGAAGCTGAAGATTTTCGCGGACCTCGACGCGGCTGCACCCGAGGGTTGCATCCTCGCCACCAACACAAGCTCGATCAGCATCACGCGCATTGCCGCCGCGACCGGTCGTCCCGACAAGGTCATTGGCATGCACTTCATGAACCCAGTGCCGGTGATGAAGCTGGTGGAAGTCATCCGCGGCTACGCCACAAGCGACGCGACGTGCAAAGAGGTCATGGACCTGAGCGCCCAGCTTGGCAAGGTGCCCGTGGAAGTGAACGACTACCCTGGATTTGTGGCCAACCGCATCCTCATGCCGATGATCAACGAGGCCATCCTCACCCTGCACGAGGGCGTGGCGGGCGTCGAAGAAATCGACACCGTGATGAAACTCGGCATGGCGCACCCCATGGGGCCGCTTCAGCTCGCAGACTTCATTGGTCTCGACGTGTGCCTGAGCATCCTTCGCGTGTTGCACGACGGGTTGGGCCAGGACAAGTATGCCCCCTGCCCTCTCCTCGTCAACATGGTGACGGCGGGCAAGCTTGGCGCGAAGTCGGGCGAAGGATTCTACATCCACACCCGCGGTTCCAAGGACCTCGTGGTCGCCCCCACCTTCGCGAAATAAGTCGCATTCAGCATGAGTGACACGGTGCATCCGACGCGACGGCCAACGTCGTTTGGATGGCTGGAAGTCACGGTGTCCCGGGGCGATGAACCCCTTGTGGAGCGTTTGGGATTTGAGCGAAACGGAAGAGCGCATAGGCACGACATGTGGGAGCATTGCCGGGTCGTCACCGGAAGTGGCACCATTGTGCTTGGAGAGGAGCGCGTGGCGGTAAAAGCGGGCGACACTTGCCAAATCCCGCCCCATACGGACCATTGGATGGAACCAGACGGATGGATGGAAATCGTTCTGATGTACACCCATCCGTCGGACTGATTCGGCTTCCGTTATCTTGCCCCACATGGCCACTTCAGACACGAACGCCCCTTGGCGCCACCGCCTTCACACCGTCATTTTTGAAGCGGACACCCCCGCGGGGAAACGCTTCGACGTCGCCTTGCTGTGGACCATTCTCATCAGCGTGGGCGCCGTGCTTGTGGAAAGTGTGGCCTCGGTTCGTGCCGCGTATGGGGAAGAATTACGTGTCCTTGAGTTTGTCTTCACCGGACTGTTTACGGTGGAATACGTCCTTCGTTTAATCGCGGTCAAGCGCCCGTTGAAATACGCTTTCAGTTTCTACGGACTGGTGGACCTTTTGAGCATCCTGCCCACGTTTGTGGAAGTGTTGCTGCCTGGAGCAGCGAGCCTGAGGGTGGTCCGAATGCTGCGGCTCTTGAGGGTGTTCCGCGTGCTGAAATTGGTCGGATTCCTCCGTGAAGCCCAAATCCTGAAAGACGCCTTGCGCGCCAGCCAACGCAAAATCGTGGTCTTTCTCTCCGCTGTTTTGGTGCTCGTCACCTTGCTAGGAACCCTGGTGTACATGGTGGAAGATGCAGAGGCCGGCTTCACGAGCATCCCTCGGAGCATGTATTGGGCCATCGTCACGGTGACCACCGTGGGGTACGGAGACATCGCTCCCCAAACGGTTCCCGGTCAGATTATTGCCTCGCTGATGATGATCCTCGGCTACGCCATCTTGGCTGTGCCTACAGGCATTGTGGGCGCCGAGCTCGCCCGCACAACGCGTGTGGACACCAACACCCAGGCGTGTCCCGAATGCAGTGCAGAGGGCCACGACGACGACGCCGCGTACTGCAAGCACTGCGGACACGCACTTTAAGTCGTCGGTCACCTCGCGACAGGACTTGTCGTTCGCGGGTGGGTGTGTATTTTGGACCCCAAACCGGCGCCAAGCGCCCCAGCCCTGAATCATGACACAACCGACTCGCCTGTTCGATTTCCCACGTTACCAATTGGCCACCAAGCCCTTGGACGTGATGATGACCATGCCCAACTACGGCAACCGTGTGACCTACTCCACCGCCCAGTTTGTGGAAGAGATCGACGCCGTGTCTCGTGGCCTCATTGCCATGGGACTTCAGGTCGAGGAGAAAGTGGCCTTGATCAGCCACAACAACCGCTGCGAGTGGAACATCATGGACCACGCCATCATGCAGGCGGGTGCCATCGACGTTCCGATTTACCCCACGATGACGGAAGAGGATTACAAGTACATCCTCAACCACAGTGAATCGAAGTACTGCTTTGTCAGCAGCGAGGAGCTGTACAGCAAGGTCATGGCGGTCAAGGCCGAATGCCCCACCCTGGAAGAGGTGTTCACGTTTGAAGATGTCAAGGGCGCACGCCATTGGAACGAAGTCGCCAAGGCTGGTTCGGACGACCAGCAGGCAGAGCTCGAGGCCCGTCGCGATGCAGTAGATCCTTCCCAGCTCGCGACCATCATCTACACGTCCGGAACGACGGGCCTTCCCAAGGGCGTCATGCTCTCTCACAACAACGTGGCGAGCAACGTGCTCGTCGCCCAGCCTCGCGTGCCTGCGGTGGACCCCAACATGGACTACCGAGTGCTGAGCTTTTTGCCGGTGTGCCACATTTTTGAGCGGATGCTCCACTACCTGTACATGTACATGGGAGCCCAAATCCACTTTGGCGAGAGCCTCGAAACCATCAAGGAGGACCTCAACCACACGCAGCCCATCATGTTCACGGCAGTGCCTCGTTTGTTGGAGAAGTTCTACGACGGCATCGTGGCCAAAGGACGTGCCGCAGGCGGTGTGAAGTCGGCCATTTTCAACTGGGCCGTCGGTGTGGCCCTCGAGTGGGAACCCAACAAAGGCGGTTTCTACCAAATCAAGCTCAACCTCGCCCGCAAGCTCGTCTTCGGGAAAGTCAAAGAAGCCCTCGGCCTCAGTGGCATTCAAGCCGTGGCCTCGGGCTCAGCCGCCCTCCAACCCCGTCTCGCCCGTTTCTTCAACGGTGCAGGCATCACAGTTCTTGAGGGCTACGGCCTCACGGAGACCTCACCCGTGGTCAGCGTGAACACGACCAACGGCGCCAACATGCTGAAGATTGGGAGCGTGGGCAAGCTCGCGGATGGCGTCGACGTGAAAATCGCCGACGACGGTGAGATTTTGGTCCAAGGACCCAACGTCATGATGGGGTACTACAAAGACCCCGAGAAGACTGCGGAAGTGCTGAAGGACGGATGGTTCCACACCGGAGACATTGGCGTGATCGAAGACGGATTCCTCCGCATCACCGACCGGAAAAAGGAAATCTTCAAGACATCAGGCGGCAAATACGTCGCACCGACGTTGCTCGAGAACGCGATGAAGGCGTCGCTCTTCATCGAGCAGGTCATTGTGGTGGGCGAAAACCGCAAGCATCCTGCGGCCTTGATCGTGCCTGACGCGGTCGTGGTGGAAGAGTGGTGCAAGCGCCATGATCACGTTTTCCCAGGCATGGCGGGCATTGCGGGAGACGATCGTCTCCGTGCGCGCATCGAGCAGGAAGTCAACGACCTCATGGCGCCGTTTGCCAAGTGGGAGCAGGTGAAGAAAATCACCATCCTGCCTGCGCCATTCACCATCGACGGAGGCGAATTGACGCCGACTCTGAAATTGAAGCGCAAGCCCATCATGGCCAAGTACGGCGACGCCGTGGAGGCCATGTACGCCTGAGGAATCGCCTCGGAAATCGCTGATTCGATTCCTGCATGCTCTCTGCGCTGAACGACCTTGACACGGCGTTGTTCCTGGCCCTCAACGGCGCCCTTCCGTCATTGGATGGTGTGATGTGGTGGGTGAGCGAACCCCTGTTTTGGACACCCCTGTACCTCGCGATGCTGCGGGCGGTGGGTCGCCAACTCGGCTGGGGACGCCCGACGGCCCTCTTTGCCGCGTGCGTGGTGCTTTGCGTGACGGGCACGGACGTGATTTCGGCCCGCGTGCTCAAACCCTCAGTGGCCCGACTGCGGCCTTCCCATGAACCTGCCCTCGTGCACGACGTTCATTTGATCGAGGAACGACCCGGGGAGCTTTATCGCGGAGGTCGGTTCAGCTTTGTGTCTTCCCACGCGGCCAACCACATGGGCATTGCCCTGCTTTTTGGCGGCTTGCTGGGCGGGCTATGGGCGTGGGGACTCCTGGCCTGGGCTGTGCTGATTGGATTCAGCCGCATTCACCTTGGCGTGCATTACCCCGGAGACGTGCTGGGCGGATTTTTGGTCGGCTGGGGCATCGGAGCCCTCGCCCTGCAAATCGCGCGCCATTGGATCGCCCCCCTCTCCCAAACCCCGGACCATGGCTGAAGGAATCACCGCAATGACCTGGCTTGCCGTCTTCATGGGCGGCGGCGTAGGGAGTGTCTTGCGCTTTGGGTTGGGACAAGGCCTTCGCGCTGTGGAGGTCGGCTCCTTTCCATGGGCGGTTTTGGCGGCCAACGTGCTTGCCACGGCCCTCTTGGCATGGTGCGCTGTAATGGGCACAGAGCTTTGGGGACGCACCTCCCCCATGTGGTTCTTCATGACGGTCGGCGTGTGTGGCGGTTTTAGCACCTTCTCCACGTTTGCCTGGGACACCTTGCGCCTTTGGCAAGACGGCGGATGGGTGTTGGCGGTAACCAATGTGGCCGTCTCTGTGGTGGGTTGCGTGACGGTCAGCTGGTGGGTGGCCCAAATCACGTCCTAAGACCTCGTTCGATCGCCGTTGCTGAGGGCACGGAGGCAACCTATCTTCGGGCTCGATGAAGTACACGTTCTCTGCCTGTGCCTTGGCCCTGTTCGCCACGGGTTGCTCTTTCCAGACTGAAATCCTCGTCGGCAAATCTGTCGCCCACGGCCACCCCAAACTCGTCGTCGGCATCACCGTCGACCAGATGCGGGCGGACTACCTCACCCGTTTTGGGGCTTGGGACGACGCAGCATCTCCTGCCACCTTCGGCGAAGGCGGATTCCGCCGCATGGTGGAGGAAGGCTTCACGTGCCGCGACCACCACTTTGGATACGCCCCCACCTACACGGGCCCCGGTCACGCCTCGATTTACACGGGCACCACCCCCACGGTGCACGGCATCGTCGGCAACGACTGGTACGACCGCGCTTCCGGGACAAGCGTCTATTGCGCGTCGGACACCTCGGTGAAAGGCGTCAACGGCGATGGCGTGGACTTCGAGGGGCTCGTGTTGGGCGCTTCAGGCCAAATGTCCCCCCACCGCATGCTTTCCACAACGTTGGGAGACGAGTTGAAAATGGCAACCGGGGGTCAGGCCAAGGTCTACGGCGTGAGCATGAAGGACCGTGGCGCCATTCTCCCCTCGGGGCATGGGGCGGACGGGGCATTTTGGTTTTACGGCAAAGATCTCGGGCACTTCGTGTCCAGCACCTACTACGGAGATTCCCTCCCGTCATGGCTCTTGGACCTCAACCAATCGGGACGGGCGGAAGCGTTGATGGGCGACGGATGGGGTCGCCTGCGGGACGAGTCGGTGTACAGCCAATGCTTGCCGGACAACAACCCGTACGAAGGCGCCTTCAGAGGCGAGTTACGACCCACGTTCCCCTATGACCTTCAGGCCTTGCGGGAAAAGAATGGCGGGTACGACTTGCTCAAAGGCACGCCCGGGGGCAATACCCTCATTGTCGATTTCGCGCTCGCCGCCATCGACGGTGCCGAATTGGGGCAGGACGACGTCACGGACCTGCTCGCCTTGAGCTTCAGCGCCACCGATTACGTCGGCCACCGCGTGGGTCCTCATGCCCAGGAAACCATGGACATGTACCTCCGGTTGGACTTGGAATTGAAGCGACTCTTCGATGCGCTCGACGAGAAGGTGGGACAGGGCCAGTGGACCGCGTTCCTGTCTGCCGACCACGGCGGGGCCAACGTGCCTTCGCACGCCGCCTCCATGGGCATGCCCACGGACTACTGGAAGCCCGGGAACCTGATGGACGAGGTGGAGACGCAATTGCAGGACCGCTGGGGCTTCACGCCTGCGGGCGAGCCTTGGATCGTGCGTCACAGCAACGACCAAATCTTCTTGAACCACCCCCTCATCTACAAACGAGGACTCGACCGAGATGCCATGGCGCGCTTCGTTGCGCGGCGCTGTGCCACAGCCCCTGGATTGAGCAAGGCCATTGCGGCCTGCGACGCCCCAGCCATGGCTTCCAACGACCCCGTGGTGGCGCGCCTGGTGCGTGGGCATCGCCCTGGACATTCCGGCGACGTGTTCCTCGTCCCCCAGCCCGGATGGATCGACTACAGCCGCACGGGCACGACCCACGGCTCGGCGTTCCCACAGGACACGCACGTTCCTGCCTTGTTTTTGGGTGCAGGCGTGCCCCAGGGCGAAACGCACAACCGGACCTACATCCGTGACATTGCCCCGACCGTGGCCCAAATCATGGACAGCCCCTACCCCAACGGGACCACCGGCCAACCGATTGCGGACCTCTTGAACGCGTTGAAATGAGCGCACCGACTGTACGCTACGAACTGAAGCGCGATGTGGCTTCGCAACGCATTCACTTCAGCGCCATGTTCCCCGAACGCGAAGGCGCTTGGACCTTGCAACTGCCGACCTGGCGACCTGGCCGTTACGAGCTGGGCAACTTCGCGCAGTACGTCCTGTGGGTCGAAGGCGTTGACGGTCAAGGACAACGCATGCACCTGGCCAAACAGAACCTGCATGCTTGGCGCGTGCCCGACGGCGTGCGACAGGTAGAATGGGTGTTTCACGCCGACATCCTGAATGCCGGATCGACGTGCGTCGAGGACGACCTGTTCTACGTGAATCCCGTGAACTGCTTCATGTACGACTTGGAGCGTCAAGACCTCGGGGCCGAAGTGGCCCTTACAGATTTGACCCTCAACTCCACCTCCGAGTCGGGTTGGGCGCTGGCCGTGGCCATGCCTTGGGAGGAACGCGACGGCATCCCCACCATGCAGGCCCGCGATGTGCAGCACCTGATGGACAGCCCTTGGATGGCTTCGCCCAAACTTTGGCACGACAGCTACCGCGAGCAAGACCTCGACGTCCACATTTGGGTGCACGACACCCTGCCCAAAGACCCTGCCCGTTTTGTGACGGATCACGTGGCCTTCACGCGTGCCCAGATCTCTCATTTTGGGACGTTCCCCACCGACGAGTATCACTTCCTCTACCTCTTCCCCAACCGCGATGTGCGCCATGGGGTGGAACACGAAGACAGCACGGTGATCGCCTTGGGACCCGCCGAGCGCGTGCATTCGGAGGAAGGCTACATGGAAATTTTGGGCATCGCCAGCCACGAGTTGTACCACGCTTGGAACGTGAAACGCATTCGACCTGCTGAATGGACGCCTTACGACTTCACGGGTCCATGCCCCTCAGAATTGGGCTACGTCGCGGAAGGGGTGACGACGTACATGGGGGATTTGTTCTTGTTCGAAGCGGGCATTGTGGACTTGCAAGGGTGGTGCGGTTTGATAACCAAACTCCTTGAGCGTCACCTCAACAACCCTGGCCGCCTCAACCTGAGCGTCGCCGCCTCGAGCTACGACACGTGGCTGGATGGCTACAAAATGGGCGTGCGAGGCCGCAAGGGCAGCATCTACGTCGAAGGCGCGGTCCTGGCGTTCTTGTGCGACACCCGAATCATGGAGTGCACCGAAGGCAAGGCGTCCTTGAACACGGCGATGCGCCTTCTTTGGGAACGCTATGGGCAACCCAGAATCGGACTCACTGCCGACATGTACTGGGATGCCTTGGCGGAAGTGGCTGGAGAGCGCCTGGACGATTTGCGAAGGGCTCACGCGGAAGGGACCATCGACACCTGGGAGCCCTTGGTGCACGCCATGGCTACCCAAGGCTTGACGTTGTCAAAGCACGTCGACGACGGCGGCATCACCCGCGTCAACCTCGCGCCAGCTTCCTAAGCGCGCGACGCTCCTAGGCCGGCAAGGGTCACAGGCCGTCGGCCCCACCCATCGCGTAACGGATGAGATTCGCGCCCATGCGCAGTGCGGATTCGCGCACGTCGTCGGGGTCGCGGTGGACCTGGTAATCCTCCCACCCGTCGCCGAGGTCGCATTCGTGGTCGTAGAAACAGACCAGGCGCCCTTGCACGAACAAGCCAAACCCGCGCGCCGGGAGGTCGTCGTGCTCATGGATTTTGGGCAGGCCATCCGGGAAATCAAATTGCTGGTGGTACACGGGATGGTCAAACGGCACCTCCACCCATTCCTGGTCCGGGAAGACCTTGGCCATGGCGGCGCGGACGAACGGGTCCATGCCGTAGTTGTCGCTGATGTGCAGAAAGCCGCCCGCACTGAGGTAGCTGCGAAGTTGGTCCGCCTCGCGCGCAGAAAACACGACGTTGCCATGGCCCGTCATGTGCATCCAAGGGTGGTTGAACAAGTCTGGCGACCCCAC
>Ga0115013_10001088_pt1 | contig 15896 bp, 12 predicted proteins | sample SouAtlMetagenome_2_FD_88686 | JGI IMG/M metagenome (GOLD analysis project Ga0115013, IMG submission 88686) | Marine eukaryotic phytoplankton communities from Atlantic Ocean - South Atlantic ANT15 Metagenome | ecosystem: Environmental > Aquatic > Marine > Oceanic | place: South Atlantic Ocean...
GAAAACATGGGAATCCGCACCACCGGCGAGCTCGTCGAGACCACTCGCGAGGGCGTCATGGAATTTCTCCTCATTAACCACCCGCTCGACTGCCCGATCTGTGACCAAGCCGGCGAATGCAAGCTTCAGGAGTTTTCGGTGGAACACGGTCGCGGCCAGTCCAGATTTCAGGAAACCAAGATCAAAAAGCCCAAGAACGTCGATATTGGTAAAAACATCCGCCTCGATGACGAACGCTGTATTATGTGCAGCCGCTGCATTCGCTTCATGGACGAAGTGGCGGAAGAATCCGTCCTCGGATTCTCCGAGCGTGGTACCCACACTTCCGTGACGGTCCACCCCGGACGTCGCCTTGATAATAACTATTCCCTCAACACCGCCGACATTTGTCCAGTGGGAGCATTGACTTCCAATGACTTCCGCTTCCAGATGCGTGTCTGGTTCCTCAAGGAAACCAAGAGCATCGATCTCAACTGCGGAACCGGCTGCAACACCACGATCTGGACCCGCGGCAATGAAGTTTTCCGCATCACGCCTCGCGAAAACAATGAGGTGAATTCGGCCTGGATGCCTGACAGTCACCGACTTGGCTTCCACCACCTTCATTCTGACGCCCGTCTAACAGCACCCATGGTCAAGAAGGACGGCCAGCACAAGGAAACGACTTGGATCGAGGCAGTCAATAAAGCAGCCGAGGGCCTGCGCATGCGCCAGGCTTCCGAAGTGGCCGTGATTGCCTCCGGTCGCATGAGCAATGAGGAACTCTTCCTTACCAAGAAAATCGCCCACGCTCTCGGAACGGAACTTCTCTCTATCGTTCCCCGTCAGGGCGAATCCGACGGAAAACTCATCTCCGCCGACCGCAATGCCAACACCACGGGAGCGGGCCTGATTTTCGACACCAAAGATCCCGCGGCCCAGATCGACGCGATCCGCGAGGGTGTTCGCTCCGGAAGGATCAAAGCGCTCATCACCTTCCAGGAAAACCTCCTGAAGGAAGCGGGCTTCAAGGCGGAAGACCTAGAAAAGCTCGATCACCTCGTCAGCAGCCACATTTTAGCGAATCCCACTGCTGCCAATTCCGACGTCGTGCTTCCCGGCGCAGGATTCGCTGAGAAACGCGGAACTTATGTGAATGTCACCGGACGCCTTCAGCGCTCCAATCAGGCCATTCTCGCGCAGGGTAATTCCCGCGATGATTGGGAAACGCTTGCCGCTCTTCTCGGAACGCTCGAAAAAGATTACAAGGCGCCCGCCTCCGTCGACGGAGTATTCAAAGCCCTCGCCTCGGAAGTTGAAGCTTTCAACGGCCAATCCTTCGGCTCCATCGGAGACCAGGGAGTCATCATTTCCGAAACCGGAGTAACCATCCCGCTCATTGAGCAGGAGAAAGCCCGCGTCGCCAGCGGCCAGATCATCGGATAAGCCACAATTTTTACTTTCCCAATGGAAATCACATTACTTATCGCAGCCGCAATCAAGATCGGGGTTTTTCTTGGCGTGACCTTGACTCTCGTCAGTGTCTGCGTCATTTTCGAACGCCGCTTCTCCGCGATCATTCAGGACCGGGTGGGTCCGAACCGGACCATGATCCCGCTGAGTATTCTGGGATTCAAAAAAGATCTCGCTCTTCCCATCGGCGGACTCACCCAGCCCATGGCTGATGGATTGAAGTTCATCCTCAAGGAAGACTTCACTCCTTCATACGTGCGCAAAGCCTTCTTCTGGCTCGCGCCCTGTATGACGATGGTTCCGGCTCTCATCACGATGGCCGTCGTCCCGTTCGGCAGTCCAATTGAGTTCGGCGATCTCGTCATCCCTATGGCCGTGGCCGATCTTAACGTCGGACCGCTCTTCATCTTCGCGATCGCTTCTCTCTCAGTCTACGGCATCACTCTCGCCGGTTGGTCTTCCAATTCGAAATATCCTTTTTTCGGTGGCGTTCGCTCTTGTGCACAAATGATCTCCTACGAGATCGCGCTTGGACTCTCGATCATCCCCGTTCTCATGATGTTCGGAACCTTGAACCTCGGCCACATCGTTGAATATCAAGCGAACAATGGCTGGCTCCTCCTTCCCTTCTGGGGCGAAGGCCTGACCGCCGAACGCTGGTGGATGCTAATTCCTCTGGTTATTTCCTTCTTTATCTTTACCACCTCGATTTTCGCGGAAACCAACCGAACTCCTTTCGATCTTCCCGAATGTGAAACCGAGCTTGTCGGTGGTTACCACACTGAATATTCCTCGATGAAATTCGCCCTTTTCTTCCTCGGAGAATACGCCGCCATGATCATTGGCTCGGCGCTCATCGTGACTCTTTTCTTGGGTGGTTGGTCGATCGGATTCGGCATCGACGGCCTGCTCCCAACAGGAGTCTGGTGGGTCAGCCTACTGCACATCGGCTGCTTCCTGACGAAAGTTACCGTCTTCATCCTCTTCTTCATTCTCGTTCGCTGGACGGTTCCACGCTTCCGCTACGACCAGTTGATGAACCTTGGATGGATCGTCTTCTTCGAAGCCGCTCTCATCAATGTCTTCATCGCCGCTCTCATCCTCGCTGTTCCTCACGTCGGCTACCTTGCATTCGGAGTTTGCCTCACAATCCTTCTCCTGATCACGGGAGTTCTCTTCGCAATTGCCAAGTCCGCCATCCACACTCCCAAGGAAGGTAGTATTTAATTTCTTCATTCTTTCCTGATTCTCATGGCCACCATCAAAGTCAAACGACCCAAACTCTCCGTTGGAGAGAAGGTTTACTTCGGCTCCATTTTCAAGGGGATGATCGTCACCCTGCGCCACGCTTTCAAATCCATCGCGGGAAGATCGCGTGGAGCTGACGAACTAAACTCTTCCGGCCTCGGCATCACGATGCAATATCCCGAGCAGAAGTGGGATGACGAGCTTCCGGAATACTACCGTGGAACGCCCGCGCTCGTCACCGACGAACTTGATCGCGAGCGTTGCGTTTCCTGCCAGCTATGCGAATTCATCTGCCCGCCCAAGGCCATCAAAATCACGCCGGGTGAAATCCCCAGCAATGATGAATGGGCCAAAGTTGAGAAACGCCCCCAAGAATTTGATATCGACATGATCCGCTGCATCTATTGCGGTATGTGCGAGGAAGTTTGCCCCGAGCAGGCCATTTATCTCCGCCCCGACTACATCGTTACCGGCACAAGCCGCAAGGAAATGGTGCACGGTAAACATCGCCTCTACGAAATCGGCGGTAAGCGCATCGGACTGGTCAATAAATGGAATGAGCTGAAATAACACCATGCACTCACTTCTCTTCTACCTCTTTAGTTTCCTTGCAGTTGCCGGCGGGATTCTTCTGGTTGCTTTTCGCAACCCAGTCTCGAGCGCCCTCTCGATGGTTCTTTCCTTCGTAGGACTGGCCGGATTATTCATCGGACTGAATGCCTACTTCGTCGGCATCGTTCAAATCCTCGTCTACGCAGGCGCCATTATGGTTCTCTTTATCTTTATCATCATGCTCCTCGACCTCAACAGCGAGGAGAAGGTGAAGTTCCGCTCCTCGACAGTCGTTCTCGGAATCGTCATTCCACTCTGCCTGATCTTCCAAATCCTCGGTGTGATTCAGTCACAGGACACCAAGAAATTTCAACCCATCACGGAAGAAACTCTTACCGCCGCCGCCGAGTCATTCCCTGAAGACAGCGCCATTCACAAGAGCCTTGCTCACGAAAAGACGCCTCAGCTTCCCGACACCAACTTGATCGGCCGACACATCTTCACGCACTACAACTTTCCGCTGCAAGTCATGGGAGCACTGCTCCTCGTGGCTACCATCGGTGTTGTCGTCCTCTCCAAGCGCACCGCGAAAACCCGCCCAACTAATTCCTGATCTCTTACTTTCTGGACCCATGGCTTCGCTCAACGAATTTCTTTTTGTCTCCGGTTTGCTTTTCGCAGTCGGATTGGCTGGCGTGATCGTTCGTCGTAACATCATCGTCATCTTCATGTCGCTGGAATTGATGCTCGCTGCGGCCAGCCTCACTCTGGTTGCCTTCTCCCGCTACCACGTCACCGACAACGGCCTACCCGACTACAACGGTCAGGTCTTCGTCTTCTTCATCATCACCGTAGCTGCAGCCGAGGTCGCCGTTGGATTGGCGATCATCGTGGCGCTCTACCGTGCTAGACAGACGATCAATGTCGAAGATCTCAACTCCATGCGCGGCTAACTCCCTCCCCTTATTAATCAATGGAAACCCTCGCTTGGATCATCCTTGGTCTCCCACTTCTGTCGGCAGTCACCATTCATCTCGGGCTGAAGTCATCAAAGAACCTTTCAGCCTATCTCGCCACTGGATCGGCTTTTGTCACTCTTATACTGGCTCTGATTGTTCTTATACCGGAAACCGAGAATCGAGCATTCCAATGGGCAACAATTGGCGACCTTAAAATCGAGATCGGACTTCAACTCGATTCATTCGCCAAAGGCATGATGATCGTGGTAACCGGAGTTGGTTTTCTCGTCCACCTCTTCTCTCTTGCCTACATGAAGGACGACAGTGCGAAAGAACGCTACTTCTGCGGGCTTTCGCTCTTCATGTTCTCCATGACTGGCATCGTGCTGGCTCCGAATTTCCTCATGATGTTCATGTTCTGGGAATTAGTCGGACTCAGCTCCTACCTCCTCATCGGACATTGGTATGAAAAGGACTCCGCGGCCGACGCCGCAAAGAAGGCCTTCCTTACCAACCGAATCGGTGACTTCGGATTCATGATTGGTATCCTGATGCTCTGGGGCATCACCGGAACCTTCACTTTCGACGGTCTCAGCGAATTCTTCGATGGAGCCCACCCAAAAGTTTTCGTTCCTTCAGAAACAGTCCTTTCAATTTCCATACTTCTCATCTTCATGGGAGCGATGGGTAAATCTGCGCAGGCTCCGCTTCACGTCTGGCTTCCCGATGCCATGGAAGGCCCAACTCCCGTTTCAGCCCTCATTCATGCCGCTACCATGGTCGCAGCCGGAGTATTCATGATGGCTCGTCTCTACACCTCAATCGGAGTAGACACGATCGGCCATCTCTGGGGAATGAACACAATTGCGTGGATTGGAGGAATCACTTCTCTTCTAGCTGCCCTCATGGCGACCCAGCAGGACGATATTAAAAAAATCCTCGCCTACTCCACTCTCTCCCAACTCGGATACATGGTCATGGCCGTTGGCCTGCTTGATCCCGAAGCTGGAATGTTTCACCTCTTCACACACGCCTGGTTTAAGGCGCTCCTGTTCCTCGGATCCGGTGCCGTCATCTATGCCTGCCATCACGAACAGAACATCTGGAAGATGGGCGGACTTCAGAAAAAGATGCCTATCACATTCCTGACATTTGGCATCGGAACCCTAGCCCTTTGTGGATTTCCCTTAACTGCTGGTTTCTTTTCAAAGGAGCAAATTCTGGAGTCAGCCGCTCACAGCAAACAATGGGGACTCTTCGCAGTCGCTGCACTTGTTGCCTGCCTCACGACCTTCTATATGCTCCGCCTCTTCTTCATTGCCTTCCTGGGGAAGAACAGAAGCGACAAGGCTAACCATGCCAAGGAAGTCGGACCGCTGATGTTTATCCCTCTTGTCATCCTGGCCGTTCTTGCCCTTCTCTCAGGTTACCAATTCCTGGCAAATAATCTATCTCCTCTCTACAACCACGAAGGATTCCATGTAGGGCCTCCGTTTATCGCCTCTATTTCAGCACTTGTGATTGGCGGTTTCCTCTCCTGGAAAATCTACTTCAACGCCGAGAGCGACCCTCTTGCCAACAACGGCCTCTTTCAGATCTTCCGCAACAAATTCTACATCGACGAATTCTACGCCAAGATCGTCGGCTACGCACAGGACACTGTTGCCGCCATTGTTCACTTTATCGACGAGCTTGTCATCAACGGCCTCATCGTCGGCGGCTTCTCTCGCGCCACGAGTGGAATCGGCCGCATCTTCGGACGTCTCCAATCCGGTAACCTCCAGGGCTATGTAGCCCTCTTCGGTCTGGGCGTCATTCTTGTCATCTATCTCACGGTCTTCGTTTCATGAGCATAATCTTCGTTCTCATTCCGATCCTTGCCGCCCTTGCCATCCTTTACGGATGCAAGGCCCGCCTTACAGCGCTCATCGCTTCCGGACTCACGCTATTTCTCGGATTTGGTAGCATCTTCTTCTGGAAAGCCGACGTCTGGTCAGTAACTTTTCAGGTCCTCTCCAAGCCCAGCATTCATCTCGCGATGGGATTCTACGATGGCATGAGCCTGATCATGGTTCTGCTCAGCGTCTTGGTTCTCTTCACCGCGGTCTTTGCTGGCAAAGCCCCGGAGGGACGTCAAAAACTCTACTATAGTTCCATTCTCCTCATCGGAGCCGGCGGACTCGGAGCATTCCTTTCCACCGACCTCTTTTTCTTCTACGCCTTCCACGAACTGGCTCTCATCCCGACCTTTCTCATGATCGGAATGCTCGGAACCGGTGACCGCAAAGAAGCAGCCTGGAAGATCACCATCTACCTCGCACTTGGTTCCATCATTCTCCTCGCCGGACTGATCTGGCTCGTTTCTGCCAGCGGATCAGATACTTGGCTCTTCAAAGATCTCCTGGCTTCGAATATTGATCCCAATACCCAAACCGGAATCGCCGCTCTCCTCATAATCGGCTTTGGCGTTCTCATCTCACTCTTTCCGTTCCATTCCTGGGCTGCACCAGCCTACGCCGCCGCACCCGCTCCGGTAGCTATGCTCCACGCCGGAGTCTTAAAGAAATTCGGCCTCTTCGGTCTCATCCGCCTTTATCCAATGGTCTCCTCGGGAATGCAGGACTGGCTCGGTTGGCTTATCGTGCTGCTTCTCTGCAACATCCTCTGGATCGGCTTTGTCACCATCAATCAAAAGCGTCTCGACATGATGCTCGGTAACTCCTCGGTAATGCACATGGGCTATATCTTCCTGGCCTTCGCCGCACTCGTCCAAGCTGGCGGAACTGCAGCAAACCCAATCGCTATTCCCGCTGCCGTCGTTCTGATGTTCGCCCACGGAATCAGCATCGCCCTACTTTTCCTCCTCACCGACGTCGTTCGACAGAAGACCGGCACCGTCGAACTCGCCGAACTCGGTGGCCTTGCCAAATCAGCGCCACGCCTGGCCTTCCTCTTCGGACTCGCCGGCATGGCCTCGATTGGTCTCCCCGGCCTAGCCAACTTCTCGGGTGAAGTCCTCGTCTTTCTTTCCGGATTCGAAAACTACAAAGGCGAGGGCTTCGGCTGCGTGCAAGTCGCGACCATCCTCGCCCTCTGGGGTGTCGTCATCAGCGCCGTCTACATGCTCCGCGCTTACCGCCAAACCTTCCAAGGCCCCGCTATCCCAGTCACCGAATCCGCCAAGGACCTCAGCGCCTCCAGCAAAACTCCGGCCATCATCTTGGCGGCCGCTCTTCTCGTCGTGGGGCTTTACCCCAACAGCCTTCTTTCTCTCCTTAAGAAACCATCTTGCTGCTCGGAATGCGACCAGTGCACCGAGCAAGCCGATCAATAATTTCACTTCCGACTCCCAATTTTCATGCCTGCATATTGGTTAGAAGCTTTCGTCCTCATCACAGGACTCGTCCTCCTCTTATTGGAAGCTTTCATCCCGTCCAGACACAAGACGCTCATCGCTATTGGCGCCATCGGTGCGATTGTATTCGCCTTGGTGCTCCTCTTCTTTGCAAAGGCACCCGATGTCGCCAATTGGGAAATGGCCCGCTTTTATGCGTGGGATGCTTCTGCTAAATTCTTCAAAGGATTCACTCTTCTTGCAGGCATTCTGACCATCGTTCTCGGACTAGACTACCGAAAAACTCTCTCCAAATTCACCGCCAACCCTGAATCGGAGGACGGAACCGGAGAGTACTACTGCCTCATCCTCTTTGCGACCGCCGGCATGATGTGGATGGCTTCAGCCAAGGACCTCGTCTCTCTCTTTGTCTCACTCGAACTCTCCACAATCACCTTCTACATCCTTGTCGCCTACATGCGCCGTAACGTCGGATCGCTCGAAGCCGGAGTGAAATTCCTCATCCTTGGCGCACTCTCCACCGGATTTCTGGTCTACGGAATCTCTTGGCTTTACGGTGCCAGCGGCTCCACCGAGCTCAGCGCAATTGGGGCAAGCATCACCGAAGCCAATTCGACCTATCTCCTCTTCGGCCTCGCCCTGATTCTTGTCTCGCTCGCCTTTAAAATCGGTGCTGTTCCTCTCCATCTTTGGATTCCCGACGTCTATCAGGGCTCCCCAACTCCAACAACGTCCTTCCTCTCCATCGCTTCAAAGGCCTCAGGATTTGCCATCTCTCTTCGCGTGCTTGAGCCCTTCCTCAACAACCCGGTCACGCACGACAAGACAGTCACCATTCTCTCCATCCTTGCCGGAGCAACCATCCTCGTCGGAAACCTTGCCGCGATTCCTCAGACCAACTTCAAGCGACTTCTCGCTTATTCCTCCATCGCCAATGCCGGATTCATCCTACTTGCGTTAGCGTCCTGGAACAAAGGAAGCGACCTCACCAGCGCCCAGATCGTGGGATTCTACCTCGCGATCTACCTTATCATGACCTTCGCAGCGTTCTTCATCCTCAGCACAATTCACCGCAATACAGGGTCCGAAGAAATCTCCGCGTTTGAAGGGCTGGGAACGCGTAATCCATTCCTCGCCCTCATGACAACCGTCATAATGGCTGCCATGGCGGGAGTTCCCCTGACTGCTGGATTCTACGGTAAATTTTTCTCCTTCGAAGCCGGCGTTCAAGCTAGTCTTTGGGTTCCCATTTCAATCGGCTTTATCGGAGTCGCCGCAGGTTTTTACTATTACTTCCAGATTATCCGCGCGATGTATTGGCGCAAATCATTCGACGAGTCACCGATCAAGGTTTGTCCGCTTTCCCGCTACGTTCTGATCACGCTGACATCCTTGCTGATCATCCTCGGTTTCTTCCCACAACCCATCCTCTGGCTGCTACAAGCAGCCTAGAATTTCGGCAATTCACCTCCTTCAAAAGAGACCGGCTTTCACCGGTTTTTTATGCCTTTCGAGGAACATCCACCAAGACGTTTTCTCCTTCGCTTTTGGCGATTACTAATGCACAACAACTGTCACCAAAGACATTAACCGCTGTGCGTGTCATATCCAACAAGCGATCTACCGCCAGCAAGACAACCACAGCCTTTTCAGCTCCCGGGATCCCTGAATTGGTGAGAATGATAAAGATCGCCACCAGGGAAGCTGAAGGAATTCCCGCAACACCTACACTGGTCAGCAAAGCGGCCAGAACAACCATAAATTGCGCTGTAAAAGTCATCTCAATGCCCATAACCTGCGCGACAAACATCACCGCAACACATTCATAAAGCGCCGTTCCATCCATATTCACGGTCGCTCCGAGTGGCAGGGTAAAGCTTGCGGTCTTCTTGGACACCCCGGCATTTTCTTGAATACAACGCATCGTCACCGGAAGAGTTGATGAAGAAGATGCTGTTGAAAAAGCCGTCAGCAAGGCAGTTCGCATAGCATTAAAGTGCGCCCATGGACTGAGCTTGGCGAAAATTGAAATCACTAATGGCATGATGACAAAGAGATGAATGCCCAAAGCTAAAAGAACCGTGATGAAATATTTTCCGAGAGCTCCGTATAATTCCCCTCCGGTTTGATACACTACCGGCACGATCAAAGCATAAACCCCTATGGGAGCCAATGCCATGATTCCCCGGGTCATCACGATCATGACGTCATTCAATCCAACAAAAGCATCTTTTAGGGTAGAAACATTTTTTTTGGGTAATCGGGTCATTGCCACCGCAAAACAAATGCTAAAAAAGATCAACCCCAGCATCTGCCCGTTTTTGGAAGCAGCTCCAAAAATATTCACCGGAACCATTCTTAAAAAGAAGCCAGTCAACTGCGCAAAGAACCCTTCCTGCTCCCCGCTCTCTGCTTTCGCGCTCTCCACTTTCGACTTGGCCGACTCACTCGCCTCGTGATTGTCAAACGCCTCCTTAACAACGGCACTTGGCTCGCCATTACTCAAGCCTGGCTGAATCGTATTTACCAGGACCAGCCCGAGAGTAATCGCCATCAAGCTGGTCATAGCATAAAAGCCCGCAGTTTTTCCAAGCAAGCGACCAAAACCCTTCATACCATGCAGGCTGGCAATCCCCGCGACCACTGATGAAACCACCAAGGGAACGATGATCATCTTCAGAAGATTCATGAAGAGCTTCCCAACAAACTCACAGGTCAGCATGACATTGCCGATGAATCCTGCCGTCGCCTCCTGAGTGGCTGCCAATTGACGAAAGACGATCGCCGTTGCAGTCGCGAGAACAAGAGAAAGGAGGATTTGCCAATGCGGTTTGTTTTTCACTCCGAAACGCTATGGAACGAAATCAGACTTGGCCAGCTATGACTTGCGCCCTGCCACTCCGACCAAGAAACGTATTTGCTGACGACTTCCCCCAAGCTGTCCCGCATAGTCTAGGGCATCCGTGAAGGGAACATGCTTGGCCAGAGTCAAAGCCACCGAATCCAACGCCCGCTCGCGTGTAGTTTCCCTTTCGATCAAATGAGCACTCTGCTCAGCCAATTCCGCCTCCTGGGAATTCGCAAAACTGACCGCGAGCCGTTGATAAGTCTGATCTCGAAGTCCGGCGTTGGGGATGGATGCCGCCGCATCAAACGCTGATACCGAATCTCCCGTTTGCGCAAAAACCTCGGCTACCATACCGGCGGTCTGGGCTTGATCCCGGGCGCTGGACACATAATTGAGTTCACGACTAGCATCCTGCAACAATTCACGAGCACCTCCATCATCGCCGTAGCGCGCCCGAGTCAAAGCAAGAGAAGCAAAGGCCAAGGCCCTTTCCGAGGGATCATCAATATAGCTCACGGTATCCACTGCACCGGCACTCTGACCGGAGACCGCCGCCTCCTGGGCGAGCTTACGGTAGGCTGTTTCACGGGCCTCGAGATCATTGATCAAGTTGGCAACTTTTCTGGCGGCTTCAATACCGCCTTTTCTGACCTCGGCCAGAGCAACCGCCTGCAAAGCCCGATTCCTAACAGTCTCCGCACCGATTGATTGGGCTCGACCTAGCGCACTCATCAAATCGCCATGACGAATTTGCAGACTCACCAATGCTTCGTAGGCTTTCTCCTTCTCAGCCGGCGATTGAATCCGCTCAACACTCGAGTTCACCAGATTAATACGACGACGGTTAGCCTCGTTGGAAATCATGCTAATCACCGCTTGGTCCTTAACAAAAGGATCTCTGATCATCGACACTAGGGAATCAAAAGAAAAGGCAGCTCCCTTTTTTACACTAGCAAGGCGGGCCAAGGCAACATCTCTAACCCGGGTATTGTTAATACGATTGATCAAGGAAATTGCCCCGCCCGAATCACCACGACTCGCTAAAATCGAAGCCACTTTGCTGAAAGCAGTATATCGATCAGAGGTCTCGCTGATCATGGACAGAGTTTCCATCACTTCCGGTAGCTCAAGGAGGTGAGCCTCAGCCTCTGCAATACTACTGTAAGCCAGACCTTGAGCCTTGGAGTCCTGCAGGCTGCTGGCAATTTCACGAGCTTCTTCGAATCTCTTGAGGCTGGAAAACGCTCTCACCAAATCAGCCTTTGCCAGACCACGCTGGCTCTCGACCGGAATCCGCGCAACCAACTTTCTGGACGAATTGAGAAAATTCGCCGAGACCAAATACTTCACGACCTCTCTCATCGCCACAGATGCTTCGACTTGGTTGTCCGGGTCCTGGGCAAGTCGGGCCGCCCTCAAAAACCAATATCTCGCAGCCTCCTCATCGCCCGCCCGCTTGAAAGCCAGCGCGATGACCGAAAGATCCGACCAGGGAGTTTTCGAAAAAAGAGCTTTCTCGGCCGCTTCCAAAAGGAGCCGACGACGAATCCCCGTCATATTCCCACCGGACTCCCTCGCAAGCGAGGAGGCTTCCACATCATCGGACATCAGGGACTTGGGGGAATCTACCGGACTCTTGCCCAAAATTGCCTGATCCGAAACATTGACACGAGGTGTGGAGGCATCCTGACGGGCCTGACTCGCAACCAATTCAGCCAAATCAGCTCCCCCTCTCTCTGCATTTCGTTCGCAAATCACCCGGATTCGACTACTTGCTTCACCAACGGAAATACCATCGTCCAGATCATCATCGCTTGACGCAAACATCAATAGAATCAGCCCCACCACCAAGGCCGTAACCATGGTCATAAGAACATCGACCTTGAGAGATGATTGGCTATTATTCATTGTTCCGACCGCGGAAAGACCTACGGACCCAAATGTTAATAACTTTCAGATACCTAAAATATTAACGTTCTAGTAGTTGGCTTACCTAAGAGAACAGTCTAGGCTACCGCCCTTGAATTGCTCTTCAGTCATACGCCGCTTGTTTCCTACCGTTCTTCTGGCCCTGGCCGGAGCAGCAGCGTCCGGAGTTTTGGCTCCGCATGAAAAGAGCGCCGTCTCGGACCACCTGGCTGGGTTCCCCGATTCCCATGCCTTCGCACACTCCATTCGACCAGCTGTTCTTTCTGCAATGTGCTTCATCCCCGCGATGATCGCCCTCTACTACTCTCTGGTTAGGGCCTTGGATCGCTACCTGATCAGGCAGTTCCTCATATCCTTCGCCCTTTGCTTCGGCGGACTATACGGAGTCTGGGGAATACTCGACCTGACCGAAAACATCTCGGAATTCCAAAAGAGCGCCGACACTTGGGGCTTGGTGGGACGTTACTATCTCATCACCTTTGCTCCGGTATTCGTACAAATGGCTCCCTTTGGCCTACTTCTGGCACTCCTACATTCCCTTGGAAAACTTTCCAAAGCCCAAGAAGTGGTCTCAATGATCCAAACCGGTCGGGGCATCGCCCGACTCATTCTGCCCCTTGCTGTGATTGGAATCTTCGCCAGTCTGGCCTGCCTTGGCTTCAACTACCAATGGGCTCCTTGGGCACAGGAATACAAGGATACCTTAATTGATGAGGCTGACTCAGAGGCATCCAACAAGGCTGAGAATGTTCCCTTCTTCCATAAGAAAAGCGGACGCTTCTGGCTGGTGGGTGTTTTTCCATACAATTATAACATGGGAGAACCTCTCCGAAATATCATCATTCGGACATCAAACAAGGAGCACATGCCCAAATGGCGACTTGAGGCAAAAGAAGCGCACTGGAATCGCGATTCGGGTGAGTGGGCTTTCCATGGAGTTAAGATCACCCATCTCGATGAGATCATCTCTCCCAACGGCTCCTTGATGCCGAGGTATGAGAACCCAGACGGACCCGTCGTCTTTAAAGATTGGCCTGAAACCCCTTGGCGCCTCATCAAACCCGGACTCGAAGCCGAACATTTAGGAATCCCCGACCTCTACAGCTGGATTATCAGCAACCAAAATACCGAGTGGATCAACAAAGAGCGCTTCCTGACCCAATGGCATTACCGCTGGGCTCAACCAGCAATCTGTCTCGCCATCGTCCTCCTCGCCGCCCCCCTGGGGATTTCATTCAGCCAAAGAGGAGCCGGAGGCGGAGTCGTCCTAGCCATTTTTCTCAGCGCCGGAATGATGTTCTCATCCACTGTCTTTCTGAGCTTGGGAGAATCCAATAAAATCTCTCCCATTTGGGCCGCATGGGGAACAAACCTCTGCGCTTTCCTTATTGCCATCGTTCTGATTCAACGGCGACTTGTCGGACGACCAATTTTCCAAACCCTTAAAAAACTTCTTCCTAACTAATCACTGTCCATGAAAGAACCCTGGAGCATCAAATCCCGATCAAAAACCTGTGCCGCTTCGGAGGAGGCATTTGAAGATGGCGAAAAAATTCGAGCCGCTATCTTCCCCGACCCCCAATCATCGGGCTATCTGCGGAGGGACTACAAAGTTGAAGCATGGGAAAAGAGTGAAAACGATGAAGTTCCCTTTTCGACTTGGCTCACCACCTACACACCTCCCGTCATCGAGGAAAAACCCGAAGCGGTTGTCCGGGACGATCCCGAGACTCTTCTCGGAAAACTCATCGAGGAAGACGAAACTCATACCGAAAACGCCCGATACGTCCTAGCGGTCATGCTTGAGCGGAAAAAACTTCTCCGTGAAACAGACACCCAAGAACTTCCTACCGGAAAACTACGCGTCTACGAGCAACGAAAAAGCGGCGACATCTACATTATCAAGGATCCGCAGATTCCCCTCTCCGACGTCGACAAAGTACAGGAAGAAGTCCGCGCGCTCCTTGACCCAAAGCCAGAACCGGAATCCGAAGGGGAAACAGAAAATGAAACTAATTCGAAAGAAAACGGCGAATCCGAAACTCCATCAGAACCAGAGGAAACTCCGGGAGTAGATTCTGACGAGAACCCGGAGAAAAAAGAAACTGCCCAGTCAGAAGTGAAAGCCTCCGATGGAGATTCCACCGAGAACGATTCAAACTGGGAAGAGGATGAATCCGCCCCATCAAAAGAGGAATAAATGCTCCCATGGTTTGAAAACCAATTTCCGGTTTACCTGGCTCCTATGGCAGGCGTGACCGATGTCACTTTCCGCACGCTCTGCAAGGAGCTCGGAGCCGATGTTATGGTGACAGAATTTGTCTCGGCCGAGGGCATTCTTCAAGCGGATCACCGCACCCGCCGATACACCACCTTTTCCGATGAACAACGCCCTGTGGGCATCCAATTGTTTGGTGCCGATGGTGAGCGGATGGGAGAAGCCGCCAAGAAAATCATCGATTGGAAAAAGCCCGACTTCATCGATCTCAACTTCGGCTGCCCCGTCAACAAAGTCGTCTCAAGAAATGGCGGTTCCTCTCTCCTCAGGGACTGCTCTCTCCTTTCCGATACCGCGAGTAAAATCGTCAAGGCCGTCGGCGAAGAGGTCCCCGTCACCGGAAAAATCCGCATCGGATGGGACCAACAATCCATCAATGCCCCCGAAGTCTGCCACCTCCTCGAAGATTGTGGAATTCAAGCTGTCGCTATTCATGGACGCACCCGCGCCCAATCCTATCGGGGCGAAGCCAACTGGGACGTCATCGATGAATGCGCCCGCCATGTCACGATCCCGATCGTCGGAAACGGAGACATCGATTCGGCCGAGATTCTCAAAAAACGAAAAGAGACCACCGCCGTCTCCGGTATCATGATCGGGCGGGCCGCCATGCAAAATCCCTGGATTTTCTCCGAGGCAAAGCACTATCTCACACACGGCGAACTGCCGCCCAAACCCTCCACCGATGAACGCTGGAGTTTTGTCCTCCGTCATTGTCGGCTCGCCGTCAAATCCGACCGATACGGCGAAGAAAAGCACACCATGCAGGCGATGAGATCCCGCTTAATGACCTACTGTAAAGGATTCCCCGGAGCCAAGGCTCTTCGCAAACAACTCTGCCAGGTCACCTCGGTTACCGATGTCGAAGCCATCGCCGCCAAGTCACATCTTCTTAGCGACTGTGAATAAACGACGAATATCTCTATATTTTTTAAAATAAAGAGGATTGAATAGTTAGGATTTCCGTGATATTCCTTATGCCGAAGCATGAAACCTCAAAATATCATCCTCCTTTTCGCGCTCTCCTCGTGCCTAGCACATGCAAATGATTCGTCGCGGCTTGACCGGGTGGAACGCGATATCTCCGAATTGAGCTTCATCGTCAGACAGCTTAGCGCCAAATTTGAAAAAGGATTTTCCACTCCCTTGCAGACGAAACCTGAAACTGCCTCAGAGCCGACAAACCCCACTCATCTCGTCCGAACCGGAGATACCTACTGGTGTATCGCCCGAAAATACGGCGTCTCCGTGAACGCTCTCTGCGAGGCCAATCCC
>Ga0115013_10001089_pt1 | contig 15892 bp, 11 predicted proteins | sample SouAtlMetagenome_2_FD_88686 | JGI IMG/M metagenome (GOLD analysis project Ga0115013, IMG submission 88686) | Marine eukaryotic phytoplankton communities from Atlantic Ocean - South Atlantic ANT15 Metagenome | ecosystem: Environmental > Aquatic > Marine > Oceanic | place: South Atlantic Ocean...
AGTACACCCAAAATACTTTGCTTTAATGACCGGTGATACACCACCAGCATATGTTCAAAAATTCGGTCGTAACTTCGAAAACCTGCTGGAGATGCCCGTCCTTTTTTATACTCTAGGCGCATTGGCCATTGTTCTTAAAATTAATGATGCCAATCTTGTCAGCCAGGCATGGCTATTCGTTTTACTTCGCTTCGCACATACAGCAATACACATTACTTATAACAATTCCTTACACCGTCTTGTTGTTTTCGCCCTGTCAATGCTCATACTGTTTTCCATGTGGGTCCAATTATTTATCCTTGTGACGTGATTCTGATCTTAAGTCACTTTTTATTTGTTCATCAACACGACCATTGCATTTATAACACGGCTAAATTATCCAAGTCTGCAGGCTAGGATTTTTTAATTTCTAATGAACTGTAGTCTCGTTGACGTCGTATCTGAACTATTATTGACCATTGGTCAGTTATTTGATGAAATATAAGACTTAAAAAGTTAAGGAGCTTGCTTACATATGGACAAGTCACGGTCATTTTCTAAATATATCGTAATTCTATGTCTCAGTGCCATTTTATCTAGTTGTGGCGGTGGGGGCAGTGGTTCTGAAAATCCTATAGTTCCTCCTCTGAGCCCTAGCTCGCCAGCATCCCCAAGTAGTCTTACCATTGCAGGATCGGTGTCTAACGTCGCTGGCACCCTGGTTGAGGTGAGCATTTCGGTAGACGATAAGAGCTTTGAAACCTCAACGGATTCCGATGGTAAATATGAACTTACCATAGAATTAGATGACGAAAATACGGACGGAATGTTAATCCTTAGCGCTCAGGGTTTTGGGGATGAGGACTACATTAATCTTCGATCTATTTTAGGAGACCTAGAATCAATCAAAACCGCTGCCGGCAACGATGATCTCTTAACAGCCTCAGAGTTATTTTCTGTCAATATTTCTAATCTGACAACCGCTGCGTACGGGATGTCCCACATTGAGAACGGCACTGAATTACCATCCTCTGTGAATGAAATGCGTGAGCTGAGTATCCAAATTCGCTCAGAAGAGTTGTTGATGGCCGCCGCAGCTATTGATCTGGCCATTGAAGATGCGAAGACAGGTCAGAACCTACTTATGCCCGAAGATATGACGACTTTGGAGCTAACTACTTCAGCTACTGCCCTTAATAATTTCATGAAATCAGTGAATCAGATCGATGAATCTCTTCTTGTGAATGCAAAAGTTGAAAGTTTCGACAACCCTGTTAGCGTCAACCAACAACGTGAAATCGGTGAAGGTAAGTTGTTTATCTATGAACCGGGAGAGTATTCCTCCGCCTACGAACTTTACGGAAATGGTACAGGGAGATTTCATGGGACTGCTGGTGATATCTTTGACTTTGATTGGACCGGAGCCGGTAATGAAATTGTTATCGACTACCCAGATCCTGTCATCTCTAGCGAAACTATTTATTGTGATACAAATGGAGACGGGCAGGATGAGGAGTGTGTTAGTCAAATTGTGCTCCTAGAAAGTCTGCTAACCTTTGTCTCTGCTGGAGATGGGTATGAAATCGTCAATATTGAAGCTTCATACGTCAGCAGGATTATGGATGCCTCAGATCCCAGCTCACAGATTGGCCCTGATGAGTCATTTGATTGGGGACAAACAAGCGGTGCAGGAAGGAGCGCTAAAGCTTTCCACACCCCCATTGGAGACATGTTTACAGCACCTCAGTCTGATGAGCAATGGATCTTACCCGTCGCTCGACGCATATTTGAAACTGAGGAACCATTTATTGCAGATGACGTCAGCATTGACTTAATGACACTGTCAGCTAGTTCCACTGGGTACGGCAACATGCTTGGTGACTTTGAGTGGGAAATTAATTCTAGCGGCCATTTAACTCTGACGTTAGGAGACAGCTCCACCATTGAATATATTCAGTTTGCAGACTTTATTTGGGGGGCAATCGAGCGCAATGCTGAGGGGGATGTGACTGGATTAAATATTGCTCAGGGTGGCAAGCGTGAAGCTTCAACATCGGATCTAACTCCCGGATACTACACGCTGGATTGGAGTTGGATGGATGACTATAACTCAAGGTTTTGGATAAAAATAAACGAGGATGGGACTGCCCAGCGCGTATCGACCTTCGATAATGATAATGACGGCGTGATAAATACGTTATATGGAGAGGCATTTATTCTGGATGGTGATTGGACAAAATACGGAGTAGATACCATGGTTTTAAACTTTTATAGATCAAGTAATGATGGACAGGCCTGCGAGTCTGAATTCGTAGATAACTGTAAAGTTTGGAATCGCCGCTATTGGGATATGTTCGCCGTCGATGGTAATCGTTACAGAATGGCACATGAGCATCACTTTTTCGATTATTTGGATGATCAACTAACACGGATATACCTAAATTCTAGAGATTGGGTAAAAGTCGATCAAGCACCAATTGAAATTGTATATGAATCTGACTCTTCTGGAGGAAATATCAACGAACTAGGATTCTCATCATTAAAATCCTCTTATAGAAGAAACCCCATTGAGAACGCTTGGCATGATGTGTGGGTGAATCAGGATGGAGATGATTGGTTTTGGAATAATGCCGCTGGACAAAAATGGTTGATGTATGAGCAAGGCGGTAAATTAATGGTGGAGAGTGCCTATGGCTATCAAGAAATCATAATCCGGTTGGATGAAGAAGAAAAGGAAATATCAGCCCTAGTGTTTAGAGGAGAATCCTACGAGCGCTCTAATCTACCATCAGTTGCTCAGGGAGAGTTAGATGAAACAGGATTTGATGCCCTGGAAGGTAGTTACGAAAAACCGCCAGTGGAATTTGCTAGCGATGAAGCTGTGATCTCTAGAACGGGGAATAGCTGGTCAGATGCGATTGACCCAGAAGCAGAGTGGTTTTGGGTAAATGGGGATAATACGCGCGCTTGGCCACTTTACAATATCAATGGTGGGTTGGTCATCGACTTTGGTTATGACAAGAGATTGGTGCGCATTGAAATAGACGATGAAGGATCGGTAATTGCGCTATGGGCTGGAGATGACCCAATGGAAGCCTATCAAAGGATAGACTAGTTAAAAGCCAGCTTATACCTTTTAATCCTGCGAAGCATTCAGGATAAACAGCTTAAATCCTCAGACGTTTTAAGATTAGTGGGAGATAATTTTTAAAGCTGACCAGAAACCCTGCTGCTGATAGACTAGTCCTCTTTATAGGTTTTTAAATTGGGAGTCATATTCTTTGTTTAATCACCAGATGCGGCAAAAACTTAGGGCATACATCTTTATAGCTCTGACTGCCCCACTTATCAGTCCGCTAGTACTAAGTAAAACGAATGTGCTGTTAATAGTCGCTGATGATTTGAACACGAGACTTGGAACATACGGTGACCCATCCATTAAAACACCCCATATCGATGCCCTAGCTGATCAAGGCATACGATTTGATAGGGCCTACGTTCAATATCCACAGTGCGCTCAGAGTCGGGCGAGTTTTTTAACTGGGTTATACCCTAACCAAACAGGAGTTGTGGGCGCCTCGGGGTTGAAAAAAGATTTCAGGGACAAAGTTCCACTTACTAAAACACTCCCCCAAGTTTTCCAAGACAACGGTTATCATACTGCTCGTGTGGGCAAAATTTTTCACCAAATGGTCCCAAAGGGAATAGGTCAAGAAACTTATGATGATAAAATTTCGTGGGATGAACGGCATAATCCGAAAGGCATCGATCGAATTCGCGTCACGGAAATCCAATATCTGGGTCCTTTAGTCACAGAGGCTACTAAAAAGAGCAACATGAACGGTGGCTGGCTCAGCTATATGCGACTGGGTGGCGCATCAAATGACTATACGGATGGAAGAGTAACGGAGCAGGCAATCAGTATTCTTGAGAAAAATGTCAACAGTCAGAGTACTGAACCTCTATTTTTAGCTGTAGGGTATATCCGCCCTCACGTACCATTTTCCGCGCCCGAGCGATTCTTTGATTTATATCCTCTGGATGACATTAGCATTGAGGATGTACCGGAGTTTGATCGAAATGATATTCCTTCTGCTCATCTATCGGATAGGCCCTATCAGCTTGATATGACAGATCAACAGAAGCGAATTATGATTCAAGCCTATTATGCTTCGATCAGTTTTATTGATGAGCAGGTCGGGAAACTTATTTCAAAGCTTGAGGAGTTAAAATTAAAAGAATCAACACTAATTATCTTTGTATCTGACCATGGATTCCTTTTAGGGGAACATGACCTTTGGCAAAAGCCTAACTTATTTGAAAATACCTTGAGAATACCTCTCATTATCTCTGACCCAAAATCTGCCAAATCTGGCCTTTCAAGTGACTCTTTGATTGAGTTGATCGATATCTACCCGACAATTTTAGAATTATCTGACCTTGAAATTCCAGACCATGTATTAGGTAGAAGCTTTGCGAAATTGGTTAATCGACCTAGCATGCCCTTCAGAAAGTCTGCTCTGAGCCAATCTCATGCTCGAGTCACTCAACCTAACTCAAAGAAAGAAAATATTTTTGGTTACTCCGTAAGAACAGAGCAGTTCCGATATACAGAGTGGGCTAAAGGGACTCATGGAACTGAACTTTATGACCATACAAATGATTCTGGGGAAAATACGAATCTCTCCTCCCATGATGCTTATCAAGATATAGAAGTAGGACTCAGAAGACTCTTGCGTGAACGCATTGCTGAATCAGAGGTGTCGCCAAACCAAATAACAGAGCGATAGAGAAAACTTAGAGAAATTGCTTTAAATGTTATCGGAGTATTAAATCAAATCAGATACGACATATCACATCAGATATGCGATCAATGGTACCAACTCTAAATCCTTCAACTTTCTCAGTTGTGCAATAATAGCAAGTAAAATCAGTGGTCATAACAAAATAAAAGGCTGTCAATATGAACATCAAACCTTTGCTCGTGATTCTCTCAGCGCTCCTCCTGTCAAACTGCAGTGAACAGCAAAACGAGCCTCAAATCCCTCAATTACCTGATGGAGCTTATTTATTAAAAGAGGTTGAAATCACGGAAAATGGGGAAGTTAGTATAGCGCGAAGAGATCAAATAAAGATCTACTCAAACAATCGATATATGTTTGCATTCATGCATCCAGAGATAGGAGTAGATGCTGGCGCGGGAATCGCCACATGGAATAACGGTATTATGATTGAGGAGCCAGTTGTCAATCATGATGGTTCTCTGAGAGAGCTAAATCTGAGCTTCGATGTTGCAATTGAGCAAACTCAAAATGGATTCATTCAATCAATTAAGGGTCTAACGTACGATGATGGTAGATCCTTAGATATGATTGAGACATGGAATATAGCCTCAAATCAAGAATCTCCATTTGATGGATTATGGGAATTGGAGTCAGCAACTCCTATTGCTACTTCAAACGATTTTGCTGAAATAAAGATGATCGGTGGTGGGCACTTTATTTGGACAAACAGATTCACTTTGGATGGTAGCAAAGAGAAAAACTTTGGCTTTGGAAAAATCGATTTCACTATCGAGGGACAAGCAATAGAAACTGGGTTGACCAGCTCAGTTGAGGGCTATGCGGGGACAACACACGAGATAGAGTTGAAACTTATTGGTGATAATTACCTTGATCAAAAATTCAGTATGAACGGAACTGAGGTAGTGCATCGGTATAAACGCATTTGATTAATTGGCCGCCGAGACAGATAACTCTATAGTCTATAAACCCTGCAAGGCTTTGAGCATAGAAATATGCTCCACGCCAACGCCGCAGCATCCACCAACAATAGTCGCGCCTTGAGCTTTCCATTGCTTGGCAAATTCTAAATAACTCTCTGGCGTCAAATCCTCTCGCATAGTTGAGTATCCATCATTCGCCTCAATCGTATTTGAGATTGGTTTAAATCCATTAGCGTAAACACCAATCTCAGTGCCCATGGGCATTTTTTTACACGCCATAGCAACCGCCGCACCCATGACCTCGGGCTGACTACAATTAAAAAGTAATGCTTTGATATTTTTAATATCCATATATTCGATAGCATCTGACAAGGACTCTCCGGAGCGAAGCCTGGGGTCGGATGAATAATTTTCATCCTCCAGCGTGAGGCTGAGCCAAAGGGGCTGTCCCGAATCATCAAAAACACTCTGAATAGCTAAAATTTCTTTAATACACGAGATTGTTTCCGCTAAGACAACATCGGTATGCGGCAGTAAATACTGTTTGAATACCGTCAGCATGGATATGCCAGCTTTGGTCTCAAACTCACTGGGCTTGTAGGAACCAAATACTGGCGGAATACTCGCTGCTACTATTACATCATCAGATCTAGATTCTTTAACATCACGGGCTAACTTTCCTGCCAGAGCCAGAAGTTCCGCTCCCCGCTCAGAAAACCGCTCCTCTCCAATATGAAATGGGACAACCGCATAGGAATTGGTGGAAATAATCTGAGCACCTGCATCAATAAACGCATTATGTGCTTGAGATACCGTCGATGGTTCTTCCATAAGAGCAAGCGCCGACCACTCTGGCTGATCAAAGGGGGCACCAATCTCTTTTAGGTATCGTCCCATTCCACCGTCTAAAATTTTCATTGGCTAATTTCCCTTTACATTTTTAAATTCAGGCCACACCGCATTGCTCTCGAATGACGGCCTATTTGAGGGGGCAGAAATATACTCTTCATAGGCTGATTCTGTAAAGAAGATATCAAAAACAATGTTGCAAATAATAATGATATCTATTATCATTCGCATTAAGTTTCATTGCAGTCCCATTATTTTTGCTTTTTGAGGTTGGCAAAGCCTCAATTGTTTTTCACCCTATGATGCGCGGCCTCAAAAATGACAAAAGTAAGTTGTCTGAGACTCTCGTTTCATATCCTTCTACTTGATAAGTAGTCCTACCTTTTAATGAGCCGCAAGGCTCATTTTTTTTGCAGGCTAAAGTTTGTAAACCTTAGCTGCAGTTCCTCGAAATAATGCCTCCTTTTCAACTTCAGTGAATCCTGAAGCAATCTTTTTAAACGCATTCCAAAGTACTAAATAAGAAACGGATAATTTATCGACTGGAAAATTACTTTCAAACATACATCGATTTGGACCAAAACAGTCGATAGAGTGTAGGTAGTACCCTCTGTGTTTTTCTACAATTTCATCCGAGCTCGGAGGAATGTCTCGCTCATCCCATCCCCACCCATTTATCACCATGGCGAGTCCGCCTAACTTAGCAAATACGTTGGGACATTTTGACAACTCTCTAACATCCTCCTTCCATTGCGGAAAGATATGCATTTGTTGTCCTGAGTAGGGTCCAATACCTAAAGGTCCACCGAAGTGATCGAAGATGATCGTTGTATCTGGGAAGGCATTAGCAAGATCTATCAGCTCCCTTATTTGGGTATGCAGCAGCCACGCATCGAAACTAAGTCCAGCTGAAGCCAAATGGGAAAATCCCTCTCGGAATTTATTCTGCATCATCAGCTCAGAGATACGTCCAGAATATCTATCTACTGCTGGCGGATCAGGGTAAAAAGCTGTTGCATGGCGTATACCCCGAACAAGATCTCCTCCCACTTTTTTGTGTTCGTGGAGAACCTCAGACACAGCATCGCCCAGCATTAAATCGGCGTGGCCCACAATCCCTAAAATTGGAGGTTTTCCAATCGCCTGGCGTTGATGTGATAGTTCCGCCTGGAGACGGACATATTCTGTTTCACCCGCCGGCCTCAGTAACTCTGGGCCATCAGTTCGGTACTCTGCACCGCACTCTATAAAGACCGTACCAATAATATTATGTCCAGAAGCTGTATCAGCCCATAAATCATCTAATTCGTAAGGTGTGCCAACTCTCCAGAGATGGTGATGTGGATCAATAATAGCTCGATCAGGTTCAATGACTTCTTCATTTACCTGCGAATGCCATGTATCGAGTTGTTTCATAAATTAATCCTTGTTAACAGGCTTTAAGGATATCTCTAATTAATTGCTTTAGTTTTGTTGCTGTTTACGTAGCTTTTTTGCGGCTCGACGGCGTTCAGTCGCGGCCATAGCGGCATTGCCAATATGGTCTTCACCCCTTTCTCTTGCCAGCTCTACCTGCTTTTGTCGCTCTGCAAAACGCTGTTTTCTTTCATCCGCCACCATGTCATAACAATGATGGCACGCAAGGCCAGGCTGATAATATTTAGATTCTTTTTCCTTTTCGGTGATTGGCATTCTGCATGCGTGGCATTGATCATACGACCCTTTCTCAAGATCATGATTTACCGCTACACGGTTATCAAAAACGAAACACTCACCTTGCCATAAAGTCTGATCCTTGGGCACTTCCTCGAGATACTTTAGAATTCCGCCCTCCAGATGATAGACCTCATCAAAACCATTTTCCTTCAAATAAGCCGTAGATTTCTCGCATCGAATACCCCCGGTACAAAACATAGCCACTTTCTTATGTTGGGTCTTATCTAAATTTTTTTCTGCCCAGTTGGGGAAGTCTCTAAAGGTTTTTGTTTGAGGGTCAATTGCATTTTTGAAGCTACCAATTTCTACCTCATAGTCATTTCTGGTATCAACAACCAACACCTCAGGATCCTCAACTAACGCATTCCACTCCTTGGGTTTAACATAAGTTCCTACTATCTCTTTGGGGTTTATTCCCTCCACCCCCATTGTGACGATCTCTTTCTTCAATTTCACTTTAGTTCGATAAAAAGGAATTTCATTATGATAAGAATTTTTCTGATCAATATTAGAGAGTGATGGTTGGTTTTGTAACCACGTGAGGACTACTCTCACATCCTCGGGTAAACCTGAAATAGTCCCGTTAATGCCCTCCTCAGCCAAGAGTATTGTGCCAAAAACATTATTCTTTACCATCAAACTATGCAGAGGAGATTGGAGGCTCTTGTACCTAGGTAGAGAGACAAATTTATAGAGCGCGCAGGTTAGGTAGTCTTGCGACATAAGCATTCCTAGTGGTCTTGATTACACAATATTCCATGATTTTTTATAACTTGTACCAATACTACAAGTATAGCAAGACAAGGTTTTTCGGCGCATCTCTAAAAATCAAATATACTACCCTGCAACTTGTTTTTTAAAATACTCTCCATTCACCGCATTTTGCTGACAATTCGCCCCTTTTCTTTAGAAAATTACTCGCAGGATAGTATTCTCATCGTCCAGAAATTTTGGTTAAGAATTTTCAAATTTCAAACGTATAATTAGCTGATCAAAAAGTACTGGATTAAAAATGACAAAAAGCCTCTCAAAGTACGGACTTATAATAGCTTTTACGTTGCTTTGCTCTGCGGGTATATCTGATACTCAAGGAGCTAAAGATAGCGAATTCTATCGAAGCATTACGGCCACCAGCGCTTTATCTGAAATAGACTGGGACATAGACAATGATGGTCGTGCTGATGCGCTGACCGATGGGTTGCTGTTTCTTCGTTTTACCTTTGGCCTAAGTGGCGACTCCCTGACCAATGGCCTTATTTCTGATGGCAGTGAGTTTACCTCTGCATCTGATATTGAAAGAGAGCTCAAATCAATTTATGACGCATCAGGTGATATTGATGGCGATGGTAATATTGATGCCCTAACTGATGGTCTTTTGCTGTTACGTTATCTCTTTGGCTTGAGTGGAGAATCTCTCACCTCAGGTGTTGTTGCCAGTGGTGCAGGACGCACTGATGGATCCTCCATAGGGTCTTATATTGGGACGCTGATGCCAGAGGCTCCCTATATTACCCTTAATGGCAGTGCTGAACTTAATCATGAGCAGGCAACCAGCTATGTGGATGCAGGGGCAACGGCGGCTGATTTTAAAGACGGTTCGGTTACGGTCACGGTTACTGGATCTGTTGATGCTGATGAGGCGGGAATTTATACCCTGACCTACTCAGCCACAGATAGTGATGGGAATATAGCAAAGCCTGTGACTCGGACAATTACTGTTGCAGATACGGTTGGTCCGGTTATCACCCTTAATGGTGAGACGTCTATGGAGATTAATCAGGACAGTGACTTCTTTGATCCTGGTGCAACGGCAACAGATGCGGTGGATGGTTCTGTTCGTGTTGTTACGACAGGCTCTGTTGATCCAAGTGCCGCAGGGACATACACCTTGACCTATACCGCCATAGATAGTGCTGGAAACAAATCATCACTAGCTCGAACCATCGTCGTTAGTTCTTCCAAATTTGTCCTTAATGTGTTTTCAAATGGCCAGGTTGACCCCATCTGGGATGAGGGTATCAATGCAGCAGACTCTGGAATCAGTTGGGGCTCTTGTAATAACGGTGGAGATGACTGTCCAAACATTTCTTGGGAAATCGTTCAAGACACAAACCGCGGGAGTGTCCTTCAAGTTGAGCATAGCTCTGCCGGTCAACAGGCTATTTTCTATTTCAAAACGTCCATGGGTAAAAACTTGTCGGGTTATGCAGGTGGACAACTTGTCTTCGATATTAAAACCATTAGTGGAAATAGTAGCTACAGTATGAAAGTGGATTGTGTTTATCCCTGCGGATCCAGTGATCAGAATATTGGTGTTCGGGGCGATGGGGCTTGGGAGACCGTGACAATAGAGGTTGATGACCTTGTTGAGGATGGCCTTTCTCTAGCTACCGTAGACACGGGAATTGTTATATGGGCAACCCAATACACAAGCACTGTATTTCAATTAGATAATGTTCGCTGGGAAGATACAGATATCGGTGATGGACCAGACCCAGAGGAACCCGTAGATGGTGATGATGGCTGGATTATTCCATCATTCTCTGGATATGAGTCACCTAATTCATATGAGGGTTATGACTTAGTGTGGTCAGACGAGTTTGATGGTAGTCAACTCAATAGCTCTGACTGGGGCTATGATATCGGAACAGGAAATGGCGGGTGGGGAAATAACGAACTCCAGTACTATACAAATCGTAACCTGTACCTGAAGGATGGTTTTTTGGTTATCAGAGCTGATGAGGAGACCTTTGGTGGTCGGTCCTACACGTCATCTAGAATAAAAACTCAAGGCAAAAAGAATTTCCAATATGGCCGAATAGATATCCGAGCCAGAATGCCAGAGGGTCAGGGTATGTGGCCCGCACTATGGATGCTGGGAGAAAACATTAATCAAGTGAGTTGGCCATATTGTGGTGAGGTCGACATCATGGAAATGGTAGGCGGTGGAAGTGGTAGAGATAATCGTGTGGTGGGCACGGCGCACTGGAATAAAGGTGGTCTAAGTGCTTCATACGACCCAGTAAGCTTTGGTACTCCAAAAACAATGCCAGAGAATTTATCTGAAAACTTCCATGTCTACAGTATTGCTTGGACTAGCAATCGAATGATCTGGTATGTTGACGACATCCAATATCACGTGATGGCAATTGATAACTCTGATGAACTTGCCGCGTTCAGAAAGCAGTTCTTTCTCATATTTAATGTTGCAGTCGGAGGTAATTGGCCGGGTAGCCCTAACTCTGCAACCGTATTCCCTCAGCGTATGGTTGTCGATTATGTCAGAGTCTTCCAAGATGAAAATGGCAGCACCGGAGGTCAATCTGCTGTAACTCATCCAGTCCCCGGATTAATCGAGGCCGAGGACTACTCCGATATGTCTGGAATACAGGTAGAGGCTTCAACTGATACCGGTGGTGGGTTCAATGTTGGTTATATCGACTCAGGTGATTGGTTAGAGTTCTCTATCGATGTTTCGGAGACGGGAAATTACTTGGTGGAATATCGACTGGCAAGCCAAGGGGGTAGTAATGGATTTCAAACTCTTGTTGATGGCATTCAATTAGACTCACAATCTGTTTCGGATACGGGCGGATGGCAGTCCTGGGTAACCAATTCAGCAAGTATAAATTTGAATTCGGGAGAGCAAACCTTACGCATACAGTCGGTCGGAAATAACTGGAATTTGAACTGGATAAAGTTTACTGCCCAGTAGCATCGGAAAATAGATAATTTAGAGGCGGTAATTTACCAATGCTGAAAGCTAATTATTTTTTAAAGCACCCCTTGGCAATGGCTCTTCTGTGTCTTCTAACATTAATAAGTCAGGCTGAAACGCCTGACACTCCTGAAGATGTGGATAAGAGCAAGTGGTTTCACCAAACAGTCCTGCCAAATGGCGATAGCTGGTACAACAACGAACAACAGCACTACACAGATAGACCCATAAATGCCTCTACCTATGGAGGTTATCTGGAAATAACTGCGCAAAAGGAAGAGTTTACTGACCAAGGTGTCACTAAGCAATTTACGTCTGCCCGATTAAATTCCAAGTTTGCTTTTACTTATGGGCGAGTTGAGGTCAGAGCACAAGTTCCGGAGGGCCATGGCACCTGGCCTGCTATCTGGATGCTACCGAAAGATATTAAGGAGATGGGAGCTTATTTTGATTTGCAAGGTTATGGAGAAGTTTCATGGCCAGATTCTGGGGAGATCGATATCTTGGAGCACTGGGGAAGAAATCAAAATTATGCGCAAAGTGCCATCCACACCCGTTCAAGCTTCGGCAATACAATCAATCTTGGCGGGCGGCCAGTCCCCACAATGTCATCTAAATTTCATACCTATAGCCTTGACTGGGATGAAGAGAAATTAACTTTTTTCGTAGATGGAAAGGAGCACTACACCTATAGTCCTTCTGTCAAAAATTCTGAGACATGGCCGTTTGATCGAGATTATTACCTTCTACTAAATTTTGCGATAGAAAAAGACATTGACCCCTCATTTAAGAGAGGTACTTTTTTCGTAGATTATGTTCGAGTCTATGATCAGTCAGGCAAATTAGCATGGTCTGATGAGTTTAACTCTCGCTAGCTGGCAATCGATTTATTTATTTCGTGAAGTGTCGCCGTGGGGTTTGATGACTGCGTTATAGGGCGCCCAATCACCAAGTAGTCACTTCCAAACGCTATCGCGTCAAGCGGGGTAACAACGCGCTTCTGATCATCTGCTACTGAATCTGATAGGCGAATTCCAGGAGTTATCAATTTAAAGTTATCGCCTAAAGATTGCCTCAACATTGCTGCCTCTTTAGCAGAGCAGACCACTCCATGAAGGCCTGATTGCTGAGCTAACTTGGCAAGGTTTTCAACCTGTTTACCAGCGGTATTAATAACGCCGATCTCTACTAAATCTGATTCATCCATGCTAGTAAGCACAGTCACTCCAATTAACAACATGCTGCTATTTTTAGCCTTTAGAACTTCACTTGCAGCTTTCATCATGCTGCTTCCACCCGATGCATGGACGTTAGTCATCCAAACACCTAAATCATCAGCTGCTGCGACAGCTTTAGCGACCGTATTTGGGATATCATGAAATTTCAAATCCAAAAATACATCAAATTTTTGTGCGACTAACTCTCGCACTAAACCAGGCCCCGCTCTAGTAAAAAGCTCCTTACCTACCTTTAATCGGCAATGCTGCGGATCCAATTGATCAGTCAACTCAAAGACACTCCCTGGATTATCATAATCTAGTGCAATAATAACTTTAGATAAGCAAGAAGACATTAAAACTAATCCTTTTTAGCGGCACGCGCTAACTTCTGTCGATATGAAAATATAACTATGGAGCTCGCCAATAATCCAAGAATACACCCAACTGCCAAAAATATTATTAGCCAAACGCCAGCACTAAGACTCGGGCCATCCATCATAATGAAGTTAACCTCCAGAGGCTGACTATTCTCCATGGCAAAAAAGGCACCTACCATCGCGACACCTAAAACCATCAGAAATCTTATAAACAGCCAAATTCCCCTCACTTCTAACCCCACTCACCGTTGGTATTACTTATTGTAACCCCTAGCCAATCCCGCCTACAAAATTTCAATGATCTTTTCTCTCATACTAGTAGTTACCCAATTCTTGTCGCTACTTGAGCAAATCACCAGGGAAGTAGGTCGCCATTTGTATGCCAAAATGATCCGGTGTTGGTCAGATTAAGATTATCCATCCTCTCTATTAGGCCAATGACAGATTCATCGGCGTCCATGAACCCACTATGACCTGTCATATCAGTGCGCACATAGCCAGGGTGCAGAATACCGACCGCAATTCCTTTTGACTTGAGATCAATAGCCAGCGACTTACCTGCGGCATTTGCAGCAGCTTTTGACATTCGGTAGCCATAGCTTCCTCCCGAGTCATTGTCTGCGATTGAGCCCATACGGCTTGTAATTAGTCCAACTTTGGAACCTGAACCTAAGTGCTTTAACAACGATTTAGTAGCTAACAGAGGTCCTAGGCTATTCACATCAAACATTTTTTTAAAGTTTGCAATACAGTTCATATCAAGATCATCCAAACCGAAGCTTTGCAAAACTCCTGCGTTATTGACCAACCAATCTATTTTTCGCTCCTTCAAACGAGCAGAAAGTAATTTGAGGCTCTTGGGATCGGAAACATCAACATTCTCTAGTACCTCAATATCCAGTGCTGTCAAAGCATCAGTCGATTGGCGACAGGTTGCTATTACCTGATCACCGCGCTCGTTAAGCTGCTTACACAACTCCAAACCAATACCTCGACTACTTCCTGTCACCAAAACCGTATGATTCATCACTGTTCCTTATATGTGAGAATTTTTCAAAACAATTGTATCCCTCCTGAATAAACTAGACAAAAATTTCCTCGATTACATTTTTATATCTATTAGGCGTCACTGACTATTTCAGGGCTGGGTGAATTTCATTTTTGACCTTATACTTAAAATTAACAAATTCTGCTGCGACTTTTGATTTAAGGGACTCTTATTTTTTATGGCTGAGTATTCGCCAAATATTATTCGCGTTGCGGTGCCCTCCCCATTGCGTCGCCTTTTTGACTATGTTGTGCCGCAAGATAGTCAAAAAGATGGTGATGGTCGTGCTGAAGTGGGATGCAGAGTAGCCGTTACTTTTGGGCGTCAAGAGGTCGTGGGTCTTATCGTCGCTAAAACGAATTCCAGTGATATTGATATCGATAAGCTAAAACCGATTAACAAGCTTCTCGACTCAGTCCCTCTAATCCCCTCCTCGTTATTTGAGCTATTTAACTGGGCAGCAAACTATTACCAGTATCCAATTGGTGATGCTTTGTTTAGCACTCTACCCACCCTATTAAGAAGGGGTGAGGGACTCCCTGATCTGAGTACTCGCTACTGGCAACTAACTGAAGAAAAATCTCAAATAAATGATGAGGCACTTACGAGAGCTCCAAATCAACAAGCTATCTTTGCTCGACTAAAAGAGAATGGATCGGTTCCAGATTCCATCATCTCAACAGAATTTTCTAGATCAGCTTTAGCAGCACTAGAAAAGAAAGGCTTCGTGGAACCGACGCTACAACGTGATGAGGGGATTGAGCTCACAAATATTCTCAGACAAGATCCATTGTCACTCAATGACTCACAAAGCCGCGCGCTGAACCATATCGATCAACATCGATTCAACTGTTACTTGTTAGATGGTGTCACAGGAAGTGGGAAAACCGAGATCTATCTTCAAGCCATCGACACAGCACTTCGCTATGGCCGTCAGGCGCTCGTGCTTATTCCGGAGATAAGTCTTACTCCTCAGACCGAAGAACGATTTAGAGATCGTTTCAATGTACCAATTGTCACCCTTCACTCTGGTTTGACTGATAATCAGCGGCTTTTAGCGTGGACAAAGGCAAAAACCGGTGCTGCTAAAATTATTTTGGGAACCCGCTCTGCAATCTTTACTCCTCTATGTGATCCCGGGCTAATCATCATCGATGAGGAACATGATCAATCATATAAGCAACAGGAGGGCTTTAGATATTCGGCAAGAGACCTCGCGGTCATTCGCGCAAGGAGGGAAGAAATCGCGATTATTCTTGG